>Ga0184626_10000571_pt1 | contig 11717 bp, 5 predicted proteins | sample PLM3_60_b1_FD_133142 | JGI IMG/M metagenome (GOLD analysis project Ga0184626, IMG submission 133142) | Groundwater sediment microbial communities from an aquifer in East River, Colorado, USA - PLM3_60_b1 | ecosystem: Environmental > Terrestrial > Soil > Riparian zone | place: USA: East River... | reverse complement strand
TTATAAAATGATAAGTCGTCCGTTTTGATTGTGAACGTAACAGTTTTCTTCTCCCTTGCCTCGAATGACACCTTCTTAAAATATTTTAGTTCCTTTAGGGGACGCGTCACTGAGCCCACCAAATCGCGAATATATAATTGAACAACCTCTGCACCATCGCGGCTGCCCGCGTTAGTAACGTCGATCGAAACAGTGATGGAATCGGAAGTAGTCATTTCATTTTTATCCAATTTGACGTCGCCATATTCAAATGTGGTGTAACTTAATCCAAAGCCAAACGGATAGAGCGGCTCGTTCGATACATCCAGATAGTTGGATTGAAATTTTTGAAACCACGCTCCGCGCAACGGCCTGCCTGTATTTTTGTGGGCATAGTAAATGGGAACCTGCCCGACGTTTTGCGGAAAAGTGGTAGATAACTTACCTGAAGGATTCACATCGCCAAAAAGCACGTCCGCGATAGCGTCTCCGGCTTCACTGCCACCAAACCACACGTTGAGAATAGCAGGGATATTTTTTTGTTCCCATGTTAAAGTCAACGGACGTCCCGTGAATAACACGACGACAACCGGTTTTCCGGTTTTTAATAACGCCTTTAGTAATTCGCGTTGCGTTTCAGGGATTTCGATGTTCGTCCGGCTTGCGGCTTCACCAGTCATTTCGGCCGCTTCGCCAACAGCTGCTACAATCACATCCGCGTTGCGGGCGATGCGCACGGCCTCGTCGCGAAGCGCAGTAGCGGAACGTTTGTCGCGATGCAGGGATTTTCCAAAAAGGGTGGAGTTTGCTTCAAAGGTTTCGTCTTCGTCGAGGTTTGAGCCTTTAGCATAAAGGATTTTGACGTTCGAGCCCAGGGCCTTCTGCAATCCTTCGCGCAGGGAGATCGACTGTGAAAAGCGGGCGGCCACGCTCCAGGTACCGGTCATATTTTCTTTGGCATCCGCCAGCGGGCCGATCAAAGCAATAGCGCCGGATTTTTTGATCGGCAAAATGTTGCCCTCATTCTTCAATAACACAAAACTCTGGGTAGCGGCTTTGCGTGCTTCAGCCCGATTAGAGTCCGTAAAAACTTCTGCCTTTGCCCGGTCGGGATTGCAATAGCGATATGGATCATCGAAAAGACCCAACATGAATTTTGCTTTAAGAATTCTTCTACAGGCTGCATCGATTTGTTGTTCGGTAATTCTGCCGTCTTTCACGGACTGACCCAGTGTGGTTAGCAATCCTTCGCTCACCATGTCCATATCGAGTCCGGCAGCCAGTGCCTTTGCTGAAACAGTTTGTAAGTCACCCACACCATGACTAATCATTTCACTGACACCGGTGTAGTCAGAAACCACAAATCCATCAAAGCCCCACTCCGTACGCAACACATCGGTTAGCAACCATTTATTTGCTGTGGCTGGAATACCATCAATCTCATTAAAGGAAGCCATGATACTTCCTGCCCCCGCATCTAACGCTGCTTTGTAAGGTGGCAAATATTCATTGTACATGCGGTGACGGCTCATATCCACCGTGTTGTAATCGCGGCCCGCTTCGGAAGCACCATACAATGCGTAGTGTTTCACGCAAGACATGATCGTGTTATTGGCCGCCAGATCCTTCCCTTGATAGCCGCGTACCATAGCCTTGGCAATCTCAGAACCGAGATAAGTATCTTCACCGCTGCCTTCCGAAATCCGGCCCCACCGGGGGTCGCGACTCAGATCTACCATAGGTGAAAAAGTCCAGTTGATACCATCTGCACTAGCTTCGCTGGCAGCAATACGAGCCGTATGTTCAATGAGATCCAGATCAAAACTACAACTGAGCCCCAATGGAATGGGAAATACAGATTCGTATCCGTGAATCACATCCATGCCAAATAGTAAGGGAATTTTCAAGGGGCTTTTTTCTACAGCGATCTGTTGCATCTCGCGAATGGCGGCCACGCCCTTTATATTAAAGAGTCCGCCTACTTTACCTTGTTCTATTTTTTGGGCGATGTCGGAACTCTCGGCTTCCCCGGTTACAAAAGCACCGGCCGATGGCAGGTTGAGCTGACCGATTTTTTCCTCCAAGGTCATTAAACTTAATACGGAATCAACCCGGACGTCAATAGCCGATTGATTCCGCTGATTGGTTTTGACGCAGGCTGTCGCTAACAGCAACAGAATAAGAGCAACATTCAATTTCATAATTCTGCCAATTTATAAATCTGCATTCAATTAAGAATGACTGAAGGTTCGAAATAAAGGGAACGAATCAATAATTTCTTTGGAGGTATGGAATTTCCACACTGGATGTGGATAAGTCTTTCCGAATAATCGGCAGGAGAATGAATAAAATTGATGCCGACCAATTATTGTTGATAGTTGAGGTAATCGCCAGTATTAATTAAATTTAACGCCGTTACGAATCAACTCGGCCATTATTACAATAATTTGTCCATACATCCTCACGGAAAACAACTGGGAAACTGTGAAGGAAACATACTAACTACATCTACGCGCCAAAGGTTGAAATTGTTGAATGATGATGTTGTTGTTTCAGGATGAAACAAACATCGTATCATTTCAGCACATCTCTCTACAAGTAAAATGCCAGTACCTCCTTTGATTGTCTTTTGAGCCGGTTTTATTTTTGGTATGCCCTTTGGCATACATCACTTGAATAGCTCGATCGTTATGATTTACAATTACCTGAAAATCATGTTTCGTAATTTCATCAACGACGGAATGTACACCTTCATCATCGTTTTTGGTCTCGCCATTGGCCTGGCTTCCTGTTTGATCATCGCACAATACATTCATTTTGAAATGAGTTTTGACAGGCACGTTAAGGACAAGAACCTTATCTATTACACGTACCTGACATGGAAAGGTCAGAAAGGAGAAGTCGATGGAAAGTGCTTCCCTGCCATCGGACCTTTTTTCGATAGTACTTTACCTGAAGTCCAATCTTCTGTCAGGATCGCCTCTGCTGGATTGGACAAAGGCAATACGTTTGTGCTACGCAGGGAAGAAAACGGAAAAATTGTTTTTTATAGCCAAATAGATGATTTGTTTCTGGCAGATGCTGAAGTGCTGAAGTTTTTTTCCGTTCCAATGCTTGCGGGCAACGCGGAAAACGCCTTAAAGGAGCCTAACACCATAGTGATTACTCGCAACCTGGCAGAAAAGTTCTTTCCGAACGAGGATCCAATCAACCAAACATTAAGTATGCAGATTGGCAGCGGTACAAAGCTTGAGTTCAGAATTGCGGGGATTACTGAAAATCCATTGCCAAATTCAACCTTGCAGTTCAACGCCCTTTACTCCATAGAGACCCTGAAAGAAGTTTGGGACGTTGACAAACAATGGATGTTTGGGCAATATCAAACCTTTATTAAGTTGCACGCGGGGTCTGATTTCAAATCCGTCGAAAGAAAAATTAACGAGGCAGCGACCCCGCTTCGGGCACTCGAGTCACAACTAAATGTTAAAATATTTATTCATCTTTATCCATTCCCTGATTTTCATTTTTTCAGACACCATAATAGTCTAACGCCAGGGGGAAATCAATTCACCGGCGATAAAAAACTTATCACGTATTTTGTCATCCTGGCTGGCCTGATACTGATCATTTCATGGGGAAATTATATTAACCTGACAACAGCAAGAGCCCTGAGAAGAGCCAAAGAGGTTGGGCTAAGGAAAGTGAACGGAGCAAGCCGTAAGAACCTGGTCGGTCAGTTTTTGCTTGAATTCTTCTTTTTTAACATGATCAGTATTTTGCTGGCCTTTACACTGGCACAACTTCTATTCCCCCAATTTGCACGGATCATAGGATCAGACGCGACATGGATATTCTGGACAAAACCTATGTTCTGGCTGGTCATCCTGCTGTTGCTTATTTTTTCAACGCTGGTGTCTGGGTTCTACCCGGCATTTATCATGGCTGATTACAAGCCATCCAAAGTATTAAAAGGAAATTTTAACAGGAGTCAATCAGGGATCGCAGTTCGAAAAGGGTTGGTGCTGGTACAATTCGGACTGTCTGTTTTTATGATCATGAGCATTTATGTGATTTCCCGTCAATTATTTTTTATGCAACGCGAAGACCTCGGCATGGCGATCGACCAGGTAATCGTTATCAGGACAAACGAACTTGATACGGCTTTGAATAGGACTGCAGCATTTCAGCAGTGGAAATCCAAAGTTGAAAACCTGAATTATGTCAAAGGCATTTCTGCCGTCAGCATTTTTCCAGGCGAGAATAAGCTAAGAGATATACTTTTTCACTTAGCATCCGATGCGGAAAAAAGACCAAGACCCTTGCTAACCACGCAAATATCCGAGAACTACTTTCATACCATGGGATTGGAACTTCTTTATGGTAGAGACTTCAGGGCTGACCCATTGGCGGATACCGATAAAGTTGTAATTAATGAAAAGGCCGCATGGGAACTGGGCTTTACTAAACCATTATCAGCCATCGGGCAACAAATAATACACCCCGAATTCGGAACATATCTCGGAAGAAAGCTTGAAATAATCGGTGTGGTTAAAGATTTTAACCTTAATCTTAAGTTAGCTTCCAGAGGAGAGCTTTTCCACAAGGTCGATTTTTATAATTTGAAACAACTTCCTGATTATAATTTTTTTCTGGTCAAGCTTTCAACGGATGATCTTCGTTCGTCTGTAACAAACATGGAAAAAGAATGGAGGCTGCTTTTTTCTGATGCTCCCTTTGATTATTTTTTCCTCGATACCTATTTTGACACATTTTATAAAGAAGATCAGCAGTTTGCCGGAGTATTTGGATTTTTTTCAGTAATTGGTATTCTCATTACCTGCATGGGGCTTTTTGGATTGTCCTTATATGACACCGGGAGCCGTGCAAAAGAGATTGGTATCCGGAAGTCACTGGGTGCATCGGTGAGGAGCATCATGTGGCTCTTTTCGAAGGACTACATGAAATTAGTTTTGATTGCCGCAGTAATAAGTGTGCCTGCCGGAATATTGCTCCTGAACGAATGGCTCAAAAATTATCCTACCCGGATCAGCCTTCAGGCAGATGTTGTCGTGTTTCCGCTGGCGCTGATGTTTTGCATTGCAATCTTTACGGTGGGCTATCATACTTGCAAAACTGCGTATATGGATCCAGTTAAAACACTTGGAAATGAATAGCATTATTTTACTTTGGTAGGCGCTTGTTTCCTTTTGAAAAACCATCGATAACGAATAATGCGCTAATAATGACAATGTTTTTAATGATGTATTGTCCCACCAGGGTAAGTGCGAATGGAGCGGACGTGAAAGATATTCCGGGGAGCAGAAATAACGGAATGAAGGTACAAAGCATATGCACCAGCACAATTCGGATGACCACTTTCGAATACAACCCAGAGATAAGCAAAACACCAATGCCGGTTTCCCATAATGCGAGAAGTAACAAAGACAATTCAGGGTTAATCAACCTGAAGGTAAGTTGGTGAATGGTTTCTTTAGCCAATTCTTCTGCGGGACTTACACCCGGAAAAAATTTCAAGGCTCCAAACCAAACGTAAATAATTCCGATGCTAACGCGAAGAATAATAAGCCAGCGCTCAACCGTTTTATCTAAAGCAGAATTTTGCATGCCAATAATTTTTGGCTTCAAGTTTATTATCATCGGTATATAAACCTATGATTTTAATCAGGGAAAGGTTTTTTAATTACGATTCCCGCCATTCCAAATTTGTCTTCCAGTCCAGAAAATTGACTGACGAAAGCTTTCTGCACCAGTAATATTTCACCATTATTTTGTGAGGCGGCAGACGGGTCAGTAAATTTTAAAAAGCACAGTAGAAAACCCACTGGACGGAGTCTGTACCTTTAGACGTTCAGATACCTCTTCCCACACAAAATAGCACTCAACAAATAATGCAACGCGGCAGCTGGACGAAACTTTAGGTAACGCATGAGGAATAATCATTTGAAAATGATTAAGTCTTCTGACTTTCTCGTTACAAAGGATTGTTTCAGAATGAACCAATCCTTTGTTTCATTTCAGAACGGTTTCATTTTTTTGGGGGCTGCTATCCGCCCTTTTAATGGTTTTTTCGCTACATTATAGAACTGGTATTGCTTTGGCAGGCAGTAACAAAACGCTTTGGCCATGATCCCCCACTACTTTAAACTTGCATGCCGGCTACTTCTGAGAAATTCTCTTTTTACAGGTATCAATCTGCTCGGACTTTCGGTTGGCTTTGCCGTATTTTTTATCTTATGGCAATACGCTGCGAGTGAATTGAAGAGTGACCAGTTTCACAAGGACGAGAAAAGGACGTACCTGTTGACGTTTAACAATGAAGGTATGAGTGAGGAGGACGTTGGACAGAAATTGTTTTTTTGGACGCCTTCGGGATTCCCAATTCGGGCTGGTCAGGATTATCCGGAACTTTCAAATTATTGCCGGTTCATAACTCAGCGCTTTTTCGACCGAAGCTTTATCCCCGACCATGGCAAAGAAATATACTTTTCGCACACGGATCAAAAAGGTAACAAAAATTCATTCCTGGAGGAGAAATTACTTTATGCTGACACTAATCTGTTTAATTTTTTTACAATTCCGTTGATTAAAGGGAGCGCCAGCCAGGTTCTTAAAGAACCTAATGCAGTAGTTCTCTCAGAAAAAATAGCGGTTAAATATTTTGGCTTTGATGATCCTGTGGGAAACACGATCATACTCAATGATTCCATACCCCTAACGGTGACCGGCGTATATGAGAATTTCCCATCGAACTCGTTTATGCGCTTTGAAGCCGTACTCTCGATGATCCGGATAGAAAAAACGACAAGCACGATAGACCTCTCGCACGGAACACTTTTTCCATGCTATTTCAAGCTTCCGATAGGAACCCAGCCGATCCGTGCGGAAAAGGATATTGAAAATGCTTTCAAAAAACACTACGCTCAAGAATACAAAAAATGGAATTGGAACATAAATCGTTTGACACCGCAGTTTATGCCCTTGAGACATGTGGCTTTTGAAGCTTTTAAGGTCAAATCGAAATTCATACTAAATATATTTCGTATTGCCGCCCTTTTTATTCTTGCCATGGCCTGGATTAACTATATAAATTTGACGATCTCGAAGAACGCCAAACGTCTTAAGGAGCTTGCTGCCCGAGTAGCAGTAGGGGCCCGGCCGAAACATTTTATTACTCAATTTATAATCGAGGCCGGCTTGTTAAACTTCATTGCTCTACTCCTATCAGTTACATTAATCCAATTTGTTAAAACACCGTTACAGATTTTTCTTGATTTCAACTTGCTTGGAATTCAGGAGACACTCTTTTCCTCATCTTTTATAGGCGTTATTTCGGTTTGCTTCTCCGGGGTACTGTTAACAGGGTTTTATCCTGCATGGATTACATGGAATCAAACGCCTCGTAAACTATTCGGCTCGATTCAATCTTCGCCTGGAAATTCGCTCGGAAGTTGGATGACGATATTTCAATTTGTGATCGCTGTCGTCTTACTGGTCTGGATTTTTGGAGTGTCTGGACAGATCCATTACATCCTCAACAAAGACCTGGGATTCGATAAAGAACAAGTGATTGTAGTAGACCTGCCTTTCCAGCGAACGCTCACATTTCAAAGCGATGTTGAGAAATTTATAAGAGAAATCGCAGCCCAATCTGATGTAGCTGATTATGCTATTAGTTCTTCTGTGTCAGGAGATAGTGATTCAAATGGAATCGGATTGCAAGTTAACTCAGCGAGTAAATTTATTGGGGTAGGTACAAATGGCGGAATTGATCACCGGTTTGTTCCATTCTACAATCTTAAAATCCTTGCCGGGAGAAATTTTCTTCCTGATAATCCGGCAGACAAGAACTCCATACTAGTAAGCCATATTACGGCCCAGAGGCTTGGAATAAACAACCCGGAAGATGCAATTGGGAAACGGATTTTAATTGAAAGCGCAGCGTGGACACACAACATGATACCTGCTGAAATTATAGGTGTAATTGAAGATTACGCCCGAAATCCCTTGTTTTATAATTTTGGCATGTGGTCGAATAATAGCGGAGTAGCTCTGACGTATGGTAACAGCCTGGATGCAGAAAATATTCCAAAAAAAATTTCCATCAAAGTAAACTTGCTTCAGTTCGAAAAGATTTTAAACAAAATTAAATCATCTTATGAAACCAGCTTTTATGGAATGCCCTTCAACTGGTATTTTCTTGAGGAACACTTTAATCAATATTATCAACGTGAAAAAATTGCCCGCAATCAAATTATATTTTTCACTGTAATCGCGATTGGTATTGCATGCCTTGGATTGTTAGGCATGATTACACAAAAGGTAGTGGCAAAAACAAAAGAAATTGGTATTCGAAAAGTGCTTGGCGCGGATCTTCTTCAGATAACTAAAATTCTTTTAGATACAACGCTTAAACAGATAATCGTTGCCACCATCATTGGAATTCCAGTGGCTTATTACCTTGTACAACAATACCTGCAGAAATTTTCGGAACGGATCACGCTTCATTGGTGGTATTATTTGGTGCCAGTTATAATCCTTCTCGTGATCATGATCATCACTGTTTCGGGAGTACTTTGGAAAGCAGCGCGGACTAATCCGGTAGAATCAATGCGTTATGAATAAATAAAAAACACCATGCTTTTCAATTATCTTAAACTTGCTATTCGATTACTGATAAGAAATCCATTTTTCGCATTCATAAATGTATTAGGCTTATCCGTAGGGTTTGCTGCCTTCATTGTTTTATGGCCTTACGCACAATCCGAATTGGATACCGACCAGTTTCTTAAAGATGCTGAGCGGATAGGCAGACTATCGAGAAATGTTGAAGTGAAAACTAGTACTTATAGTAATAGTACTAACCTTGTCGACCACCTTTGTGGAGTCGCCCGTCAAATTGCCAATGAATTTAGCGATATAAAGGATCTAACGCGGATTGTTCCTCAGGCGAACTTTGACTTTGAACAACAAGATGAAATTGGATGTGGTCAAGATGTATTCTTTTCTATTCTTAATGAAGGGAGTATTAAAAAGAATTTCCGTGAACAGAAAATGGCGTTTGCTGATGCTAATTTTTTTCAGTTTTTTTCCTTCCCTCTAGTGATCGGCGATCCGGCGTATGTATTAGCGCAACCTTCTACCGTAGTGCTTTCGCAAAAAACTGCACGAAAGTACTTTGCAGATACTAATCCAATTGATAAGATCATCTATTTAAATGATTCTATACCACTCAAAGTCACAGGTGTTTTTAAGGATTTACCCAAAAACACCCACATGGTATTTGATATCGTTGTTTCTGCAGCAGGTATCAAAGCTTTTGATTTGCCACCCGTATGGGGATATTGCTACATCAAAATAAATGAAGGGGCAGATTTTGATAAACTCCAACAGTCTATCAATAAACACAAGGAAAGACTTTATGGATCTTGCCTCAATTGTGCTGTAGCTTCTGCTTTTGTAACTTCTGTTTTTGTTCAATCCTTGAACGATGTAATTTTTAACGACCTCACGAATAACGCTTTTACGAGTAAGTCAAAACACTTCCTGATCATTTTACGCGCCCTTTCATTTGTTATCCTGGCACTTGCCTGGATAAACTACATTTGCCTGTCCATTAACATGCTTCACAAACGACTTCCTGAAATGGGCACTCGAAAAGTAGTGGGGGCATTTGGATCTGATTATGTTTGTCAATTCTTAATTGAGGCTACCGTCATCAATCTGTTTTCTTTTCTATTGGCGTTGACTTTCGTGCAATTGGCGAAAGCGCCCGCACAACAATTATTCAAATTTTACATTGCGGATTGGAGTAGTTTGTCCTTGGAGACGATCGGTATTATCGGATTAACACTTGGCTCAGGAATCTTTGTAACCGGATTATATCCCACCTTAGTTTCGCAAAGAAAGAAACCCGTTGAGCTGTTGAAGAAACTCAAATTGAATAGAGAGCCCTGGTGGATAAAATCGATCATTACATTACAATATACCGCGGCAATCTCGCTGCTCATTTGGATCGGTATCGTTTATTTCCAACTTGATTTTATTCTTTCAAAAAGCATTGGTCTTGAAAAAAATGGTGTCTTGATTGTCGATTGCCCCCTGGATCAAAAATCAACATTCAAGAGCAAGCTGGCCTACCTAATGGACGAGGCTGTACACATTGACGGCATACAACGCATTACCATCAGTAAATCGGTAGTAGGGGATTTTGCCGGGTATGGAGTTGCCGTGAGGCGCAACCGCGATGCCGTGGATTATGGACTGCATACAAATGGAGGAGTGGATGAAAACTTCCTTCCGTTGTATAGCATTAGACTTATTGCAGGGCGAAATTTTCAAGCCGACAAACCTGTCGATCAAAAATCAATTCTACTTAGTGAGGCAGCGACCATTCGGCTTGGATTCTCCAGTCCTGCAGACGCTGTAGGAGAAAAAATATTTTTACCCTGGTACAATCGGGAAGCTGAGATTATTGGCGTGTATGAAGATTATGAATTCCGTCCCTTCCTCATGGACCAATTAGTAAAAAAGAAGGGGCCGGTTAGTTTTTTAACGTACAAAGATTATATTCTCTCCGATTTCTATCCTTCTAAAATTTCTGTTAAAGCAAATTTTGATAAATTGAATCTTGTCTTACCCTCGCTTGAAAAGCTTTATAAATCTGTTTTTCCAGGGGAAACATTTCAATGGGCCTTCCTGGATGAAAATATTAGCCAGCTATATACGAATGAAAAGATCTTCAGAAATCAAATTGTTCTTTTTACCCTCATCGCTATTGGGATTGCGTGTCTTGGCTTATTAGGGACAGTGTCCAATAAAGCCGTAGAAAAAACCAAAGAGATCGGCATTCGAAAAGTGCTGGGTGCAAAGATGCATGAGATCGCCAGAATTTTACTGAACACTTCGATCAAGCAAGTCATTGTCGCTTCTATCATTAGTTTACCGGTAGCGTACTATCTCACGCAGCAATATCTGCAAAAATTTTCCGAACGCATTACGTTGCAATGGTGGTACTATGCCGTGCCTGTATCCCTTTTAGTATTGATCATGTTAGGGACGATTACTTCTGTGGTATGGAAAGCAGCACGCACAAATCCGGTGGAATCGTTGCGTTATGAATAGTTAAAGACAACAGCTTTGAATAGCGAATTGGGAAAATTCGGTTATGGAGAGCCCAACTACGCACTCGATGTACTCCAAGTAGAGGCGCCGGTAGAATCTGCTCCTTCTGAAATCGAACAATTTACCATAGACTTTAGCACGGATTCCACTGGATTAAAAATGGAGTTTATGTGGGATAAAACTTTGGTACGCATTCCGATTGCCATTCAATAATGAAGGCAGTTTTCCTGGATGCGCTTTAACTTTTAACAATATTGGACAGCTGATTCCGGCTCTGCCAATCCTAATTATAGAATATATCCGACGTGATTAACTTTACTTCCCGGAACGGATCTGAAGATTTTAAAGGATAAAAAATGTATATTTCGTGATCTGGATTTGATCATATGGACGTTTTACATTTCGAAGGAAGGGACGATACGCCCGCCATCGTTCTCGATAAAATGAACGGAATATTTGAAATCTCAGGCCGCTCACTCCCGGAAGATTCAGCGGTATTTTATGAGCCTGTATTGAAGTGGATTGAGCGCTACAAAAAAGAACCAAATTCTAATACTGACTTTGCGTTTAAGCTCGACTATTGCAATACCTCTTAA
>Ga0184626_10000569_pt1 | contig 11721 bp, 6 predicted proteins | sample PLM3_60_b1_FD_133142 | JGI IMG/M metagenome (GOLD analysis project Ga0184626, IMG submission 133142) | Groundwater sediment microbial communities from an aquifer in East River, Colorado, USA - PLM3_60_b1 | ecosystem: Environmental > Terrestrial > Soil > Riparian zone | place: USA: East River... | reverse complement strand
GATCTCGACCTTGCCCACGCGCTGGATGAATGCCTGGAAAGCTTCACCCTTCTGACGCTCCGCAACATACCGACCTGTGAGCCGCTCCACGACTTCCGGAATTCGTTTCGCTGGAACAGCTCCCACTGCCAAACCATATGAACCTGCATTGTGAGTCCACTCGCCGCCTAAAACAACTTGAAAATGCGGGACAGTGTAATTCCCGGAATGACGACTGACGCCGTAGAAACCGAGGTCTGCAATATGATGCTGGCCGCAAGAATTGAAACAACCACTGACTTTGATATGAAGATTCTGTACCGCTTCATCCATCGTGTGACTCTTTTCAGCCATACGCTGACGCAGTTCACCGGCCAGTCCACGCGAGGAGGCAATCCCAAGTTTGCAAGTGTCCGTGCCGGGGCAGGAAGTAATGTCCACAATCGTGCCCGCTCCAGGCTGGCCAAGGCCGATCGCTTCCAGTGCAGAATATACTTCCGGCAGGTCACCTTCGCTGATCCAGCGGAGCACAATGTTCTGATCCACGGTGGTGCGAACGGTCCCATTGGTGAAGCGGCGGGAGATATCTGCCACAGCGCGCAATTGATCCGCCGTGATGTCGCCAAGAGGCAGGGTGATCGTAGCTGTCGTATACCCTTCCTGCTTCTGATGCCAGATATTGGTCTTGTACCATTTATCAAAACCATCCGAACGCGCTTCATCAGTAAACGGCCGTACAGGGCGCAATGGGTTTTCATCCAATGTATGGATCTCAGATAAATACTCTGTCCAACGTGGATCGTTAGGGAGCGTGGCGCGTTCTTCGAGCACAAGGCGCTTGAACTCTTCGATTCCAAGCTGTGCCACGAGGAACTTGATGCGGGCGCGGTTGCGATTCTTCTTTTCACCCAGCCGTGCGAACACACGTGAAATGGCTTGTGAGGTTGGCAATAATTCCTTCTCGGGGAGGAAGGCATCAAACAACTTGGCTTGATGAGGCACTGTGCCAAGTCCGCCGCCGATATATAACTCGAAGCCGCGTTTTTCCACACCATTCACGATTCGCTTCGCAGCAATCACGCCCATATCGTGCATATTGACAAGACCGCAGGCTTCATCTTTGCAACCGGAGAACGCGACTTTGAACTTGCGGCCAAAATCCTGCACATCCGGGTGACCCAGCAGAAAATACGCGAGACCTTTTGCATATGGTGTGACATCGAACGATTCGGTCGAACATACGCCGGAGAAAGGACAGGCCGTCACATTGCGGACGGAGTTACCGCAGGCCTCGCGTGTGGTGATCCCAACATCAGCCAGCCGGCGCATCAGGGCAGGCGTATCGTCCACGTGTACAAAGTGGAGTTGAAAATCCTGCCGCGTGGTCACATGCGCGATATTGTCGGAATATTCCTCGGCCAGTTCGGCCATCACTTCCAACTGCTGGGGATTCATTCCACCGAACGGAACTTTGATACGCTGCATACCGGGCGCATCCCAGACAGTGTTTAGCCCTTTGGTCAATTCAGTAGAACTGGATGGAAAAGGTAGTGTCTGAGTCTCCTTTCCATCCCAACGTTGACCGTTATCGTAGCGCTGACCATATGCGCCGCGCCGCAAGCGGGTTTCGGCAAATAGTTTTTCATCCAGCTTGCCCTGTTTGCGTAATTCGATCTCGGTTTCATAGATCTCGATTTCTCGCACAAGTTCCGGCAGTGCTCCATCGATCGGTTGTTCGCGCCACAAACTGTTACTAGCCTTCATATGATCACCTCTCAAGTAAATAGATAACAAAAAAAGCCCGGGTATCCCGGACTTTTATACAAAAATTACCGGTGAACCCTTCTCCATTCAGGAGAACTGTTCACCGGTATTGGCCTGTCAATATGTGTGTTTAGTTGCGGCCTGTGATAGCGTGTTGAACAGCTCTCTGTGATGTCATACAACACAGACACATACAGGCCATACATATGGAGAGCATTACAACAGTTATCATCGGCTTTTATTTAATTGTCGTGATTATATCGGCAATGTCTGATTTGTCAATGATTTTGAGGTGCTCTATACAAATTTAATCTCTCGTAAACGGCAGGGAAATCAAGCCAATCATTAACTTCGGACTCCAGGCTTTGCTTTGGCTAAGCGCCGAGGTTTGGAATCAGGACCGTTCCGAGATTTGTTTAGCGAAATATCGGCAACAACCGTTTCCAAGCTTGTTTAATTTGAAAAGATTTCATTCGCCACGTCCCGACAATTCTGCATGGGATGAATAACACGAACGCCACGTAAATCGCGCCGTTGATGAAACTGGCGCTTTCACCGATATACCTTCTCGATCCAAAATCGAGCAGACGATAAACAGCCGCGCCGCCCAAGGCGCCAACGCTTATGAAAACATTGTACAGATTGCACACTTTTACCTTCATATATGCTACTAATAGGATGGTTTAATACCACCTGGAGTAGCTGGACAAGTTTCGCCGCAATTCTGGATCGGCTGGTAGAGGTTCGAATCCTTTGCCCCAGCTTAGAAAAAGACTCCTCTTAACGGGAGTCTTTTTGTTATCTTTGTTCTCCGAGCGCAATTAGTATTTTATTAAACTATACGCTTGGCATCCCTGCGGTGGCGGTCGGCGGCCCGAGCAAAGAGTCGCCCAGCTCCTCACTCATATATATTTCACCCTTTAATACGCGTCGAATACCTTCGAGAATGCCTACTGGGTTATCTTTGATCACGTAGCCGCGCGCGCCTGCGTCCATGGCACGATGGGCATACTCAGATGAGAGATGCCCGGAGAGTACCATACAGAGCAGACCGGGGTATTTCTCGCGCAATTCGCCGACAAGGTTAATGCCATTCATCTGAGGCAGTGAGACATCTGCTAAAACGAGATCAACTTTCAGGTTGGGAAGTTGTTCGAGAGCCTTCTCAGCACTTTCTGCCACCGCGACGACGTTCAGGTTTTTATCCGTATTCAACACACGCAGAAGAGCATCTGCAAAGCCCGCATGGTCTTCCACTAAAAGGATTGAAGATGTGTTCATAGTGCGCCTCCTGATATACGCTGATAACTGTATATGCCACTATCGTCCATTATAGCGCAATTCTTTCGACACATAGATATCTCCTTCCATGATACGTTGAATACCTTCGAGTATGCCTGCGCTATCGTCTTTGAGCACGTAGCCACGTGCGCCAGCCGCCAGCGATTTGTAAACGTAGTGACCCAGCATATGCCCCGAAACCATCAGGCAGGGCAGGAGCGGGTACTCTTTATGGATCAGGTTCACCAGGCTGATCCCGCTCATTGCAGGCAGGAAAACATCTACCAAAGCCAGGTCAAAATTTTGGTTTAGCAGGTGTTCCAAAGCCACTTCAGCGGTTTCCGCATGCTTAGTGACCTCAAAATTATTTGTTCTGCTCAGCAGGCGGATGAGGACGCTGGCAAATTTCTGGTGGTCTTCCACTAGTAGAACGGACAACATAATTATTTATATCAAAGGCTTTTAGTTGGAGCTTCGATCGTGATCTGGGTGCCCTTGTCTGGCTCAGACTTTATCTTAAGGTTACACCCCAAAAGGAATAACCGATCGCGCATTCGCAACAAGCCATGACGGGCTTTCCAATTCTCCATCACTTTTTCGGTTTCAAAACCCTTTCCATCATCGCTCACGGTAATGCTTACCTCGCGATCCATCTGTTCGAATGTTACCGTGGCTTTTGAGGTTTCTGAATGTTTGACGACATTAAAGAGCAGTTCGCGCACGGTCTGAAAGACAAGCAAGCGTACATTTTCATCAAAAACTGCCTGAACACCATTCGCATGTACGGTCACATCCAGATCATACTGTTCCTTCATTTGAGCGCCTAGCCAGATGACCGCCTCAGTCAACCCTTCGCCCTGTAAGATCGGCGGACTGAGATCAATGCTAAGCTGACGGGTGGTGGCGATGGCCTCCGCCAGCCATTCATCCAGTTGTGCAAGATCTACTCTTGAGGTTTCCTTGTTCTTCTCCTCTGCATCTCGCAGCATGGACAACTGCATTTTGACCGCGAAAATGTTCTGCTGCAGATCATCATGAAGGATGCGCGCGATGCGGCTTCGTTCCGCCTGTTCCGCAGACGTCAGGTTGGAGGCTACCGTGCGCACTTCCTGTTCGACGCGCACGCGCTCGGTGATATCGTTAAAGGCCAGCATCAATGCCTCTGTGTCACCGAAATGTAAGTGTTGTAAGGATGCCAGAATCGTTTTCGCCTCACCTGAAGGCAGGGTGATATCCAACTGAAGGTTTCGGATCACCCCTTCTTTCTGAACTCTGGTGATCAGTCCCGGACGTATCTCCGGAGCCAGAGGCAGATTGAGCTCCCTGGATGTATGGTCTATGATATCATCGCGCACAAGGCCACAGAAATCAAGATAGGCATCATTTACATCTATGAATGTACCATCCTCGAGCTGGGCGATCGAAGTGGGGATTGGGTTGACGTGGAAGAGTCTGAAGAACAAATCGCGTGCCTGGCTGAGCCTCCGGTTGGTATCATCCAGTTCCCGGGTCCGGTCGCGAACACGCTCCTCCAGCTTCGCAGCCATCTCTCGCTGGGCTTGCTCGGCAATCTTGAGTCTCGTAATGTCTACAAAGGTGATGATGAGACCTTCTATCCTGTCATCCGATGTGCGATAGGGGCGCAGTCGGACCATGTACCAGTCGCCGTGTTCGGCCTGCACTTCCCGCTCTATAGGCATTAGATCGCGTAATACCTGTTCGGCGTCTTTAGTAAACTCTTGGTAGAGCAGTCTGTGGGTAAGGTGGGTGATCGGCCGTCCATGGTCCACCGGCCTGATGTTAAACAACAACTGCATACTTGGTGTATAGCGTTGGATGGTTAGTTCACGATCCAGGAAGAGCGTGGGAATTTCCATGGCGCCCAACAGGTTTTGCAATTCATCCTTGCCACGCGAAATTTCATCCAGCTTGTCCTTCATTTCATTGTTGACGGTTTGCAATTCCTCGTTTATTGATTGCAGTTCTTCCTTGCTTGTTTCCAATTCTTCGGTGGCGGACCGGTATTCTTCATTGATGGACTGCAATTCCTCGTTGGAGGCTTTCATCTCCTCATTGGAGCTTTCATACTCTTCGATGGTGATTTGCAATTGCTCGCGCAGGCGAATTACCTCCGCTTCAAATCGAGCGACCAGCTTATTGCCGTTCCTCTCATCGATTTCAGTCGTCTCAGCCGCAATGAGGTGTTCAGCTTGTTCGTCAAATTCATCTTCGAGAAAGACCACCAGCGCCTGTTTAACAGACCCTCGGCCTTGCTCTGAGGCTTCCACTCTCGGTTGCACAGAGATAATCACCCGATGCGGATGCCCATTAAACTGGACTGGCACAGGCTGGCTGAAAGTGGCTTTGCTCTTTTCAAAGGCCTGGAAGAGGGCGGTGCGTAGTTCCAATTGCAGTTCCGGGCGGACCAGCTTGATCAGGTCAGATGTAATTGGGCCTTTGGGCTGAAGTAAGTAACGCCCAACCGTCTCGGAGATATGCAGGATGACGTAACTTTCATCAATCAGGATGCTGGGTGGGCCATAAGTCTCAATGGCCTTGCGGTGCTTTTCATCCAAAGCAGGAGGTTCATTCATATAGCGCGCTAAAGCATAGGGAAGTCCCGACGTGTGATGTCCAGATTTATCCGTTCTTAGAATGGTCAATGGCATGGAAGGCACATGTGGACGTTCCGTCGTCCAGGGCTTGGCCCGGTAAATGCGGTACGATTTATCTATGACGTCGAACAGTTCGTGCAGGCCTTCCGCGGATTCCGAATTACCCAGAAAGAGATAACCACCTGGTCTGAGCGCATAGTGAAAAATGTTAAAAACATTATCCTGCAGTGGGCGTTGCAGATAGATGAGCAGATTACGGCAGGAGATAATGTCTTGCCTGGAGAAGGGCGGGTCACGCAGGACGTTGTGGTTGGTGAAGAGTACAGAATCTCGTAGTTCACTAGTTACGCGGTAATGATCGCCTTCGCGGGTAAAGAAGCGTTCGAGACGCTCGGGGCTGACGTCGGCCTCGATGGCTGCGGGATAAAGCCCATCACGTGCCAGCATGATCGAATTCTCATCCAGGTCGGAGGCGAAAACCTGGATCTTCGGGCGTATGTCCATTTTGGAGGCATGCTCAAAAAGCAGGATGGCAAGGGTATAGGCCTCCTCGCCGGTGGCACAGCCAATCGTCCAGGCACGTATCGTATTGCCTATATCTTTGCCATCGAACAGTTTCGGAATGATCTTCTCAGATAGTGTCTGCCACGCTTCGAGATCGCGGAAGAAGTTCGTGACGCCAATCAGGATATCGTTGAACATCGCGGTTGCCTCCGGGATATTCAGGCGTAGATAACCCAGATAGGCTTCGAGCGTTGTGAATCCATTCAACTGCATGCGACGTTCGATGCGACGCAGAATGGTGGAGCTCTTATACTGGCTGAAGTCATGCCCTGTGCGCGCGTGCACTTGTGCCAGAATGCGCTGGACGGTTTCCATTTCCTTGGTGCTAAGTTCATTCTCATCATGAGGCAATTGCGGCCGGTTCCTGGTGTAGTACACCAGTTTCTCAGCCAACTGCGCAGCCGGCAGCACCACATCTGCCAGGCCGGTCGCGATGGCAGCGCGTGGCATACTATCGTATTCAGCCTCATCTGGATGCTGCACCATGAGCAGACCGCCACTTTCCTTGACAGCCTTGATGCCAACCGCCCCATCTGTTCCGCTACCGGAAAGAACGATGGCAGCTGAGTCCGGATGGGAACTCGCCAAGCTGCGGAAGAACAGGTCAATCGGTGTTCGACGTCCGCGCGGCTCGTCAAACTCAGCGATATCCAGCTTGGAGTCTGCCATGACGATGCGCCGATTGGGCGGGATCACATAGACATGATTGCGTTCCACGTCCACCAGCCTGATCACCTGTGTAACTGGCATGCGCGTGTGAGATTGCAGGATCTCGGGCAGATGGCTTTCATGCCCCGGGTGCAAATGGGTGATCACCACATAAGCCATGCCTGTATCGTTTGGCAGTGCATCGAAGAAGGATTGTAGTGCCTTCAAACCACCTGCAGACGCGCCGATGCCCACCACAGTCAATCCATTATCCTGGGTGGGCTGCGTGGCTTTTTTCTGTTTACGTGCTTTGCTGACTGGCTTGGAGTCTGGCGGGGAATTTTTGCTGTTTTTTAGTGCCAATTTATAATGGTCACTTCCTTGAACTTTTGACATAAAAAGTAGCAAGATGGAAACAATTGTATTTTTATTATAACACCCTGTCATTCCTTTGGATGCAATAGCAAGGTATTCTGGTTCATCGCGCCCATACCTGCCTGCATACAGGTTTCGGGACGATATAAGCAATGGCGCTCGAGCAATTCACTGAATTCTCATATAGGATCGGGATGAGGGGTTATAATACATCCACAGCATAATTTACAAGCTATCTCAAAAATATCACGTCACTCTTTGACGCGTTCTGCGCGACTCAGAATGATATTTGAGATGAGTTCCAAAAGGAGAGCGAAACTTTCAAAACGGATGGGGGTTTGGGATAAAGTAAAAGGAGCGTATGAAATGACCCTGGAAAATGTTAGTCATGATATATCATTCTTCGATCGCCCTGGGATCGAAAAGGGGATGATCAATATCGCAAATGGAATTCCGTTTGCCATCGAACGCGTCACCAATTCCTCAGTGGGGATCGGTGGCGTCTATGGAACATGGGGGGCTAGCTACAGCAACGAGGCTCTGGCCGGATTTTTGGAGGAACGACTTGGGCACCCGCTTCTTCCGAACCAGAAGCTGAATCTGTCCGAGTTGGGTTTTCGCAACCGACACCACGTGCCGCTGGATCTGACGACTGACGAGCATACCAGGCTCGAGGTCGAGATCGGTGCCAGATTCCTGAGCGAGGCCATCAAAGCCTGCAACTGGTTACCTTCCGAAGTGGAAGCCGTGCTGATTGGTATGAGCGCGCCCATCACAGAAGACTATCTTAACCAGATCACAAAAGCCGCTGGGATTCCCGATAGTGCATTGAAGGTCGCCATCCATAAAGCGTGTGACGGTTCCACGAGCAGCCTGCATCTGGCCTTGAACCCGGATCTGCCCGAGAACCTCCAGCTCGACCAGAATATTGCCGAATCTCTGTACGGGAAGAAGGTGTTGGTCGGTGGTATCGAGGGCTTGAGTCGTTTTATCGTGTCGTCACATGATGCGAACGCTTTGCAGTTGTTCGGCAATGCCGCGGGTGTTGTGGGAGTGATCCCTGGCAAGACCATGAAATTCCTGGCGGGCAAATCGCGCGAAGTGTTTGATGATGAAGGTGTATTGCAGGTGGCGATGTATTATCCGCATGCTCCTCAAAAGGAAGACGGAAGTTATAACGTGGAGGTCACCGAACCCATGGTGAATAATATCCGCGTGGCTGGTTTAATGCACGAGCCGCGCGATGGTTCATCCATTGCGATGGCGGGTCCCATGGGCATGGTCAAGTTGTTTGTGCGGACCGGTGTGCAGGTTGTGCGCGATGTGTACGCATCCTATCAGTCCAAGCTGGATGATCTGGGAATGGCCGGGAAAACTCTGGCTGTGGCAATCGTCCATCATGCGAATTACAAGATCAATAAACTCAAAGAAAAGCACCTGCAGAACGTTGGGATCTTCCTGCCAATGCCGTGGCTGTTGAGCGAGTTTGGAAATGTGAGTGCCGCCTCAAACATGATCGCCTTCCTGCGTGAACTGCCAAACATGAAACCGCTGGATCACATTTTGATCGATGGTTTCGGCGCAGGTACCTATTACGACGCGCTGGCGGTTGAACTCGGAGGGTAAGACTAAATTGCTCAAGCCGCCGTCCTCGACGGAGCATGGAAGAAAATTTTTGGTTCCGTCTGGCTGCACTGCCAGGTGGAACTTTTTTGTAAGTGATTTGTAAGTTTTCTGTAACTTCCAGTTAAATAATGCGTCTAGTATATGATTAGGAATACCCTCGCATATGGTGAGCATTAATAATGTATCGTTCAAACCAAAATCAGGACGTTGTTAGGTTACTTTTGAGATTAAAATCTCAGGAAAGAGAATATCCTCTTCGCATGTTTTCTACACGTCGTACTTCATTCATTTTGTTGATCGCCAGATATATTTTTTCGCTGATGCGGGTTTAATGAGCGGCGATTTTTAAAAAGGCCCTCGCATGGATCATCCATGCGAGGGCCTTTCTTTTCTGTTCTGTGTGAATTATTTCTGGTCAAACCCCGCTTCGTGTGGGACGGCGGAACCAATTTTTCCACTCACGATTTTCCCAAACAACGAGCAGGGGTGCGGCATTGAAAATGGAGGAGTATGTGCCGCTGAAAATACCCACCAGCAGGATGATCACAAAATGACGGATGCTTTCGCCGCCAAAAAGAGCCAGAGCAAACAAGGTGAGCATCACTGTCAACTGTGTATTAATCGAACGGTCCAGTGTTTGAACGATGGAGTGATTGACCAGCGTCTCGTATCCAATGCGGCGGTAAATGTGTGAATTCTCCCGGATGCGGTCGAAAACGACAATTGTGTCATGCACTGAAAAACCGATGACGGTCAGCAGGGCGGTCAGGAATAGAGCGTCGGCCTCCCAGCCGAGGAAATATCCCAGCATGGCTTCCACGCCCAGTACAACCAAAACGTCATGCAACATTGCAAAGATGGCGGCTGTGCCATAGCGAAAAGCATGCTCCACACCGCGGAAGGCATACCAAATATAGAGAAGGATGGCGAGCGCCGCCATCAAAATAGCAATGCCTGCGGCCTTCGTAACTTCGGCGCCCACTGAGGCACTTACAGATGAAAACTCAAGGACTGTCACTGCGCCATCGCTGTTGTCATCAAGTTCTGCCACGATCTGTCCCTTGGTGGCATCGTCAATGGTTCGGGAGCGTATTGCAAAAGAGTCATCGCCCAGCGGTTGAACAATGGGATCTGAGTCAGGCGCAAATTTCAGGAAGGCTTCTTGAACTGTAGCATTGGCAGGCCTGACGCCCTCAAACTGTACTTCAAGGAGGGAGCCGCCGGTGAAGTCAATGCCAAGCGGGAGAGGTGCCTTAATATTGACCCAGTTGATTATCAGAAAGATAAGCCCTGGGATGATGATCAATAGTGAAATGAGGAAGTAGGAGTATCGGTTCTTAATAATGTTCATATTACGATTCCTATAAACCGAACAAGCGCGGATGTTCGGCGAGTTTAACATTATCGAGCAAGGTGTGCAGGAAGGTGCGTGTCACAATGATGGCTGTGAAGAGACTGATGCCCACACCTAATGCCAGAGTGACGGAAAAGCCTTTGACCATGCTCGCGCCAAAACTGTTCCCGAACGCATACAGGATCAAACAAGTGATCAGGGTGGATGTATTCGAGTCACGAATGGAGGGCCAGGCGCGGCTCCAGCCGAGGTCAATTGCCTGGCGGATGTTTCTGCCCGCGCGCAACTCTTCCTTCATACGTTCGAATATCAGGATATTCGCGTCCACTGCCATACCGATACTCAGGATAAATCCCGCAATACCAGGCAGAGTAAGGACCACAGGAATAAGTTTGAAGAGCGCCAATGCCAGTATGGCATAGCTGATGAGCGCCAGGTCCGCGATGAAGCCGGGCAGACGATAATACAATAGCATGAAGAGAATTACCACAGTGAGACCGATGACGCCAGCCGTCAAACTCCTTCGGACTGACTCTTCACCCAACGTTGCACCTACAGTGCGGCTTTCAACAACTTTTACAGGAATAGGCAGCGAACCGTAGCGCAATTGAACTGCAAGTTGATTTGCCTCCGCCGCAGTGAAACTGCCCTGAATGATTCCATTCCCATCTGTAATAGGATCATTCACTACGGGAGCCGAGATGAGGATTTTGTCCAGCACAATACCGAGATATTGATTCTTGTGAGATGAAGTGTAATCCGAGAAGATGACTGCACCTTCTGGCGAAAGCGTAAAGCTAACAGCAGGTCTCCCGGACGCGTCAGTTGTAACAAATGCATCTACGAGATCACTGCCAGTCATAACTGTATGATAGGTGGTAGCTGGCGGCTGGTCGATCGGTGTTTCGGTTGGCGTGGGTGTTGCTGCTTCAGCAGAGTTGTCCTGCCCAAAATCTGTTTGTATAACTGACCCCGCTGGCGCAGGGCTTGTGCCCATGTCCACGAATTCGAGCAGACCGGTTTGTTGAAGAGAAGCTACCACTTCTTCAGGATTACTCACACCTGGGAACTCCGCCACAATACGACGGTCACCTGCAGTCTGCATGACGACTTCGCTGACACCGAGGCCATTTGCGCGGCTTTCAAGGATCTGGCGTGTGACCTCCAATTCACCAGAGGCAACGGTGGCGGTTTCAGGCAAATCTGCTTCAAGTAGAGTTTGCAACCCTCCGCGCAGGTCAAGGCCAAGGCGGGCTTCAACGTTACGAGTAAATAGAGGAGTATCGGTAAAGGGGTTGGTTACGCTAATTTCCTTGCTAAAATCTATCCAAAGCGCTAGTGCCAACAGGACGATAATAAAAATCAGCCAATTGGTATTATTACGATTCATTTATTTTCTCCATCCATGAAAATGCCAGCCTGAGGCTGGCGAGGCGGTGATTATACTATGAATGTCCAAGACTTCGGAAGTCTATTACCAGACGGCTACACTAAAGGCATATCGATGAGTTGCTC
>Ga0184626_10000567_pt1 | contig 11728 bp, 12 predicted proteins | sample PLM3_60_b1_FD_133142 | JGI IMG/M metagenome (GOLD analysis project Ga0184626, IMG submission 133142) | Groundwater sediment microbial communities from an aquifer in East River, Colorado, USA - PLM3_60_b1 | ecosystem: Environmental > Terrestrial > Soil > Riparian zone | place: USA: East River... | reverse complement strand
TTCAATTCTGCGCCGAAGGCCTGCTTGAGGAAGTCGATGACTTTCGCCGCGCCGCGCACGGTGAGATAGGGCGTGACGGTATGGTGATCCTCGGGAATCGCTTTTACTGCCATGATTGTCTCCTTGTATTTTCCGTGTGAGCGAAAACGTTTTGCGGAAGTTGGCTATGTGTCTGCTCTGCCAGAAAGAGGTAATAGCGGTTCGACACCGAAACCGCATTTGCGGCCGCTCTATCGAACTAACAGACAGCAGGTAGGAAAGTTCCTTCCAATCCTTGCATCGGTCGGGGCCGGTTTGCGGACGTCGTTCAAGGATCTCTCAACCCCATCCGCGAGATCAGCCAATGCAGTTTAGGCGGTTGGATTCATTTCATTGCCCGTGATGTATGTGAAGGAGCGCTACTAATTCCACCGCGGCCGCATCCTTGACTTTCGGAACGAATTCCTATACTATATTATTGCCACTTGATGTTGGACATTGTGTATCCGTCCTTGCTCACCGCCCCCGCTCCGGGCGCGGATGAGTTCGTCTGTTTGTATGCCATGTTTGAGAGTCTTGCCGGGTGCGGTTGGCGCCACTGCCGTCACCCGGCAAGCGCGGCAGTGACTTCCTTTGTATGAGGTCGTTCCGCGAAAATCACTTTTCCCGAAACCGACCAAAACCCATATCAAGCCGTTGGCGAACCGAAGAAAAACGTGACTGGAAAATGCGGAAAAATGTCACATTTTGGCGGCACCCGCGACTATGAATGTGACGTCTTTGGAGGGGCGACCTGCAGTCGCCCCTACAACGCCAGCGCCAGTTTGCGCGCCTCATAGAACGCCATGCTGGCGGTGCGGGCGGCGACGGCATCGCCGATCGTTTTCACTTCGAGACCGGCGCCGGAGAGCTCCTTCGTCAGTTTGTCTTCGGGCGTGTTCGTCGTCGCCAGCACCAGGGTATCGAATTCCCGCGTGTCGGTATCGCCGGTGTAGAGATTCATCAACGTCGCCGTGTTGTCCTGCCAGGATTCCAGCGCCGTCGCCAGCAGCACCTCGATGCCCAGCTTGGCGAACCGCTCCCGCGTCGTGTCGCCGGTGGCGCTGTGATCGAGAGCGCCGGCCGCCTTCTCCGCCGCGGTCGCGATCGTCACCTGATGGCGCTGCTTGGCGAGATGGATTGCCGTGCCGCTGGCCGGCCACCAGCCATTGATGTCGTCCAGCAGCAGCACTCGCTCGCCCGGCGTCGCCTTGCCGTCGAGCACATCGTGGATCGTGCAGACATTCGGCTGCCCGGCGCCCGGCAGCCCCTGGCGATGGGGGTATGAACGCTGATAGCCCGTGCGCGACGGCGCCGAGCCCGTGCAGAGCACCACCACATCGGCGCCGGCTGCCTTGACGTCGTCCGCCTTCACCTCCGTGCGCAGCTTCACCTGCACCTGCAGCTTCGTCAGCTGCGTCTGATACCAATTCAGCAGCGCGCCGATCTCGCCCCGCTCCGGCTGCCCCGCGGCGAGCCGGAACTGCCCGCCCAGCTCGCCGGTCTTCTCCGCCAGCGTGACCCGATGGCCGCGCGCCGCCGCGACCCGCGCCACTTCCAGCCCCGCCGGCCCGCCGCCGACCACCAGCACGTGGCGCGGCTTCGCCGCCGCCGGCGTCGAATCCCCATCCCACTCGGTTTCCCGCGCGACCGACGGGTTGGAGATACAGGACACCCAGTAATCCCGCATCCGCCGTCCCAGGCAGAGCTGATTGCAGGAGATGCAGGGCCGGATGTCTTCCGGCCGCCCCTCCTTCGCCTTGTTGGCGAGATGCGGATCGGCGATCTGGCCGCGCACGATCGAGACCATGTCGGACTTGCCTTCCGACAGCACCTTCTCGGCGTTCTCCGGCGTCTTCACCCGGGCTTCGGTAGTGATGCGCGCATGCTTCACCACTTCCTTGAACTTCGCCGCATCGTCGGCGCCCAGCATCATCGCGTAATGAAACGACGGCACGATCTTGGAAAACTGATTGAGATAGCTGCCCGTGCCGCAGGAGAAGTAATCCACCAGGCCGCGCTGATCGAGATATGCGATGATCTCCTGCTTATCGGCGATGGAGAGCCCGCCCGGATACGGCTCGCCGCCGGAGATCGTCATGCCGACGATGTACCGGTCTCCGGCCATGGCGCGGATGCGGCGGCAGATCTCCACCGCGAACCGCACCCGGTTCTCCAGGCTGCCGCCCCATTTGTCGTCGCGCTTGTTGGAGATCGGCGACCAGAACTGATCGACCAAACAATTATAGCCGGCAAAGATATCCGTGCCGTCGAAGCCCGCATCCCGATCGCGGCGAGCGGCCTGGACGAAGGCTTCGATCAGCTCTTCGATCTCCGCCTCGGTCATGGCGTGGCTGCCCCATTGATCGTGCATCGACGGCGCGCCGGACGGCGACCAATACGGCTCCCAGGAGTTATCCTGATCGCCATGGCCGCCGACGTGATAAGCCTGATGCATCATCACCGTGCCGTGTTTGTGGCACTCGTCGGTGATGCGGCGGAAATGCGGGATGACCGCGTCGTTCTCCGCCAGGAAATTGCCGCGGATCAGCACGGCCGTGCGATGCACCGGCGCCGGCTCCACCACGATCATGGCGGCCCCGCCGCGCGCCCGCTCCCGGTAGTAGCCGAAATGGCGATCGCCCGGCAGGCCTTCATGGCTCATGTTCACCGTGTGGGCGCCGAACACGATGCGGTTCTTCAGCTCTAGATGGCGCAGCTTGATGGGAGAAAACAGCGTGGGAAACTTGGCTTGCATACGGGCTTACCTCCTGCCAGCCTGCGCCGCGGCAGGCTCGCGAAGGCATCACTTTAGGCGCAGCCCTGGCAGTCGGCAAACGAGGCTTTCATGCCTACTACTGACGATGATGGCACGGTAAAGACGGCACGGCCGGCCTCGCGCCGGGCCGGGCATGGACGCCGCGACGGCGCCATCTTCCAGCTGCCTTGGCGGCAGCTCCGAAATCCTTACCGGCCGTTCGAGCTGGCCTCGGCCGACGAGGTCGAGGCGATCCACCTTGCGTCGCTGGAGATCCTTGAGCGTATCGGCATCCGGTTTTCCCTGCCAGCGGCGCGGGAGATTTTTCGCAAAGCCGGCGCGCAGGTGGATGAGGACTCGATGCGCGTGCGCATCGGCGGCGACATCGTCGCCCAGGCGCTGAAGACCGTGCCCGACAGCGTGACGCTGGAGACCTACAACCCCGCGCGCACCGTGACCCTGGGCCGGGACAAGCTGGTTTTCGCCACCGTGCTCGGCCCGCCCTATTGCCATGACATCGAACGCGGGCGTCGCCAGGGCACGCTGGCGGACTATGGCGACTTCATCAAGCTGGCGCAGGTGTTCAACATCATCCATCTCGTCGGCGGCTCGCCGGTGGAGCCTGGGGATATCCCCGTGCCGATCCGCCATCTGGATGCCGTCGAGGTCATGCTGACTCTCTCCGACAAGATTCCCTACGTCTTCTGCCAGAGCCAGAAGCGCATCCTCGACGCCTTCGAGATGATCGCTATCGCCCGCGGCATTTCCATGGATGAGCTGGCCGTAAAGCCCAGCACCTACTCCATCATCAACACCAACTCGCCGCTGCAATACGATCTGCCGATGACCGAAGGCGTGATCGAGATGGCCCGCTTCGGCCAGCCGACGCTGATCACGCCCTTCACCCTCGCCGGCGCGACCACGCCGATCACCATGGCTGGCGCCATCGCCCAGCAGAACGCTGAGATCCTGGCCGGCGTGACGCTGTCGCAGCTCGTGCGGCCCGGCGCGCCGATCCTCTATGGCGGCGCGACCTCGAACGTCGATATGCGCACGGGATCGCCCGGCTATGGCAGCCCGGAATCCGTGCGCGCCACGTTCATCTCCGGTCAGCTCGCGAGACGATACGGGCTACCGATGCGCTCCTCGAACTTCAGCGGCTCCACCAGCGCCGACTACCAGGCCGCCGTCGAATCCCAGCTGGCCGCCTTTGCCGCCATCGGCGCCGGCGCCAATCTGCTGATGCATGCCGCCGGCTGGATGGAGGGCGGGCTCTGCGCGTCGTTCGAGAAATTCGTGCTGGATGTGGAGATGCTGCAGATGATGGCGGTCTGGCTGGAACCGCTGCGCATCGACAAGGACACGCTGGCGCTCGATGTGATCGAGGAGGTCGGCCCCGGCGGGCATTTCTTCGGCACGGCGCAGACCATCGAGAAATACGAGACCGCCTTCTACCGCCCGCTCGTCTTCAACACCAAGAGCCACGGCCAGTGGGTCGAGGATGGCAAACTCGACGCCACCGCCCGCGCCCACCAGGTCTATCTGCGGGCGCTGAAGGAATACCAGCCGCCGGCCTTCGATCCCGCGCGCCGCGAGGTGCTCCATGCCTTCGTCGAACGCCGCAAGGCCGAAGGCGGCGCGCCGCTCACCTGAACCCTCAGCGGTGATCCTTCGTACTGGTCAGCACTGCCGATACGCCGATGATCGCGCGCAGGCCACGGGCGATCTGCTCGCCCTCCGCCATCGTCAGCCGCGGCACCTGCAGATTGATTTCCAGCAGGCCCGATTCCGGTGCCACATCGGCGGCGATCCGATGGGGCAGCAGATCGCGCTTGGCGAACTGCTCGAGAACGCGGGCAATGAGCCCGCATTCCGCGGCGCCCTCGACGAGGAAACAGACTGTATGGAGGTCGACGGCATTCGCCGCCGCAGGACTTCGCGCAGCTAAGCTAGGCGCGGTAACCCGATATGAGCTGAACATGGAACACGGCTTTCCCCTGATATTGCACGAAAGGACTGTCCGGGCGCCCGCGGGGCGGCCCGGCCAATAATTCGCGCAATGCGAAGAAACACAGCATCCATAGCATCATCTTACTGATTCTATTGCCCGAAGTCAAACCGGCGCTGCCGATCTGCACTGCTTGGTTAACGCTCACCCCGCGAGTTTGCTGACAATCTTGATCTCCGAATGCAGCGTGCGATGCACCGGGCATTTCTCGGCGATCTCCAGCAGCCGGTGGCGCTGGGCAGCGTCGAGCGGCCCCTGCACTTCGATCTCGCGCTCGATCTGGTCGATCTTGCCTTCCCTGGTTTCGCAGTCCGCGCAATCCTCGGCATGGATCTTCTCGTGGCTCAGCCGCACCGTAACCTTTTCCAACGGCCACTGCTTATGATCGGCATAGAGACGCAGCGTCATCGACGTGCAGGCGCCGAGGCCCGCCAGCAGAAAATCGTAGGGGTTTGGCCCGAGGTTGCTGCCCCCTGCCCCTACAGGCTCGTCGGCGGCGAGGCGATGCCGGCCGATGAACACGTCTTGCGCCAGCCGGCTGATGCCTCGCTGTGCATCGGCTCCCTGTTCGGCGACGACGACATGCCCCTCGGTTGGCTCTCCCGTTTCTTTCGTAATTCTTGCTCCGATGTAACGCGTCGCCCAGGCGGCCAACACTTCGGCAACGTACACAGCGTCGCTGCGGCGACTCAGCAGATGATCGGCGTCGCCGAGAGACACGAAACTCTTGGGATGTTTCGCCACCTGAAAGATGAGGCCGGCATTCTCGATGCCGACATACTTGTCGAGCGGCGAATGGAAGATCAACAACGCCTTCCCAAGCTTGCCCAATTTTCCCGCACCGCTATGCGTCGCTATATCGTCGAGAAACTGCTTTCTGATACGGAACGGCCGGCCGGAGAGCTGCACTTCGGCCTCGCCTTTGGCCTCGATCTCGGCCCGCTTCTCCTTCAGCAGATGCATCACATGGCAGGGGTCGGCCGGCGCGCCGATGGTTGCCACCGCGGCCGCTTCCGGCACGCGATGCGCCGCGGCCAAGACCGCCGCGCCACCCAGGCTGTGGCCGATCAGGATATTCGGCGCTGCATACTTATCGCGCAGGAAATCTGCTGCTTTGACCAGGTCATCCACATTCGAGGTGAAGTTGGTATGGGCGAAATCGCCTTCGCTGGCGCCGAGGCCGGTGAAATCGAAGCGCAACACGGCAATGCCGCGCTCGGCGAGCGCTTCGGCAATGCGCCCGGCCGCAAAGATGTCCTTCGTGCAGGTGAAGCAATGAGCGAAGAGCGCATAAGCGATCGGCTCGTCATCAGGCAATTCGAGGCGCGCCGCCAGCATTGCGCCCTGGGAACCAGGGAAGGTCAGCTTTTCGAATCTTGACGGCATATCCGAACTCCTCTTTGTCCCCTTGCATAGCAGCACCCCAATCGGCGACAAGCATTTTGTCCAATTCTCAGTGAGAAACCATGACCAACGACGATTTCCAGCTCATCGACAAGACCACGGCCTACAAAGGCTATTTCCGCATCGAGCGTTACAAGTTCCGCCATAGGCTCTTTGCCGGCGGCTGGAGCGGCGAGATCGCCCGGGAAGTGTTCGAGCGCGGCCATGCGGTTGCCGTGCTGCCCTACGACCCCGAGCGCGACAGCATCCTGCTGATCGAGCAGTTCCGGATCGGCGCCCTGGCTGGCGACATGCCGGCCTGGCAGGTGGAGGTCATCGCCGGCATCATCGACGAGGGCGAGAGCCCGGAGCAGGTCGCCCATCGCGAAGCCCAGGAAGAAGCTAACTGCAAGCTCGGCGAGCTCGTCCCGATCGCGCATTATCTCGCCAGCCCCGGTGGGACCAGCGAGACCTGCCACCTTTATTGCGGCCGCATCGACAGCCGCGGCCTCGGCGGCATCCATGGCCTCGCCCATGAGCATGAGGATATCCGGGTCACCGTCGTTCCCTTCGCCGAGGCCCGGAGCAAACTGCTGAGCGGCGAGATCGGCAATGCGACCACCCTGATTGCCCTGCAATGGCTGCTGCTGAACCGGGACGAGCTGCGGCGCAGATGGCTGCCGGGCTAGCGCCGATTTGCGGCCGCCTTGATCGTTCTGGCACTGTGCGTTTACTCTCGCCGCTCTGTTCATCCGAAAGAGATCAACCTTCGCCATGACCGTCCGCGATGGATTTATCGACACTGTCGGCAACACGCCGCTCATAAGGCTCCGCAAGGCGTCGGAGATCACGGGCTGCTCCATCCTGGGCAAGGCCGAGTTCCTCAATCCCGGCGGGTCGGTCAAGGACCGCGCGGCGCTTGCCATCGTCAAGGACGCGGAGGCCAAGGGGTTGATCCGGCCCGGCGGCGTGATCGTCGAAGGAACGGCCGGCAATACCGGCATCGGCCTGGCGCTGGTCGGCAATGCCCGCGGTTACCGCACGGTGATCGTGATTCCGGACACCCAGTCGCAAGAGAAGAAGGACATGCTGCGCCTTTGCGGCGCTGACTTGCGGGAAGTTCCGGCGGTTCCCTATAAGAACCCGTTCAACTATGTGCATGTATCCGAGCGGCTGGCCCACGATCTGGCGAAAAGCGAGCCCAACGGCGCCTTCTGGGCCAATCAATTCGACAATGTTGCCAATCGCCAGGGACACTACACCACCACCGGCCCCGAGATCTGGGAACAGACCGATGGCAAGATCGACGGATTCATCTGCTCCATCGGAACCGGCGGCACGCTGTCGGGCGTCGGCATGTTTCTGAAGGAGCGGAACCCGAAAATCCGCATCGGTCTCGCCGATCCCATGGGCGCGGCGCTCTACAGCTTTTTCAAGACCGGCGAACTCAAAGCCGAAGGCACCTCGATCACCGAAGGCATCGGTCAGGGCCGCGTGACCAAGAACGTCGAGGGCACGCCCGTGGACGTTCCCTATCAAATCACCGATGAGGAGTGGCTGCCCATCATTTTCGATCTCCTCAAGCATGAAGGGCTCTGCCTCGGCGGCTCCACCGGCATCAACATCGCCGGCGCCATTCGGCTGGCCAAGGAGATGGGGCCGGGCCATACCATCGTCACCATCCTCTGCGACTACGGCACGCGATATCAGAGCAAGATGTTCAACCCGACCTTCCTGCGTTCGAAAAATCTGCCAGCGCCGGATTGGCTGGCCTAGCGCCAACCGATCGAAATTGGCTTCTGTATGCATACAAGCCGGCGCTTGATCCGTCGCCAGCGGCCATGAATGATTGATGCCTGAGGGACGGAGGCCCAGCGGTATGACAGAACTCGTTTTTCGCACGGAGCCCTACGCCAAGAGTTGCGAGGCAAAAATCATCTCTGCCGACGAGCGCGGCATTCGCCTGGACCGCACCGTGTTCTATGCCGAAAGCGGCGGCCAGCTCGGGGATGTCGGCGTCCTGCGTTTCGCCGATGGCCAGACCATTCCGATCGCCAATACGGTCAAAGGCGATGGCCCTGACGATGTGCTGCATGTTCCCATCGCGGGGACGGATCTGCCGGCGGCCGGAACCGCCGTCACGGCCGAGATCGATTGGGATCGCCGCCATCGCCTCATGCGCATGCATACCTGCCTGCATCTGCTGTCATCGATCATTACCGGCGATGTGACCGGCGGCCAGATCAGCGACGGCAAGGGCCGGCTCGATTTCAACCTGCCGGATACGTCGCTGGACAAGGCGCACATTACGGCTGAACTCAACCGCCTGATCCGCGAAGATCATCCCGTGCAGCCGCGCTGGATCACCGACGAAGAGCTCGCGGCGAAACCGGAGCTGGTGCGGACCATGTCAGTGAAACCGCCGATGGGCACCGGCCGCGTGCGCCTGCTGGAGATCGCGGGCGTGGATTTGCAGCCCTGCGGCGGTACCCATGTGGCGCGCACCGGCGAGATCGGCTCTGTCGAAGTGACAAAGATCGAGAACAAGGGCCGGCAGAACCGGCGGGTGAATATCGCGTTCGCTGACTGAAGGGCCACCTGCCCTTGCAATGATTCCCGAGGATCGGAGGCCCTATGATACCCGGACAGCTCGCCCTCGTCGTTGCCGCCGTCTTTGCCGGCGCGGCACTCTATGTCAGCCTGGTCGAACAGCCCGCGCGACTGCAACTCGACGATCGCTCGCTACTGATGGAGTGGAAACCGTCTTACAAGCGCGGCTTTGCCATGCAGGCGCCGCTCGCGGTCGTCGGGTTCCTGTTCGGACTGCTCGCCTGGTGGCAAGCGAGCGAATGGCTGTGGCTCGTAGGCGCTGTACTCTTAATTGCGAACTGGCCATTTACCCTGGTCGGCATCATGCCCACCAACAATCGGCTTATGGCCACGGACCCCGCCCAAGCCGGCGCGGAAAGCCGCAGACTTCTCGAGAAGTGGGGCGGCCTGCATAGGGTTCGATCGGCCTTGGGCATCGCTGCAACACTCATATTCCTATGGGCATCGATCACGTAACCGGGAGATTGCAAAAATGCTTTTCATGGTCGTCGAAGATTTCCGCAGCAAGGACCGCAAGGCGATCTATCGCCGCGTTCGCGAGAAGGGCCGGATGATACCCGATGGCCTGCGGTTCGTGAGCAGTTGGGTGACTGCCGATATGGGCCGCTGCTTTCAACTTATGGAGGCGGATGACGTCACCCTGTTTCAGCGTTGGGCGGCGGAATGGTGCGATCTCGCCGAATTCGAGATTGTTCCCGTGTGTCCGGGAAAGGATACGGCAGAGGCCCTCAGCGGCCAGCTCTAGTTGTGCTTTTTGTGTGCGCCGCAGCGAAAGAATCCGGCTTGTCATTGCCGATCGCGGCGGGGCAAACCATAGTGCTTGTCACGAATCCGCCTATGGTAAGTCCATGCCCTATGCTCATCCTGAAAGCCTCATAACAACGGAATGGCTGGCGCAGCGGCTGAGTGCGCCTGATATCCGCATCGTCGACGGCACCTGGTATCTGCCGGCGCAAAACCGCAACGCCCGCCGCGAATATGAGGGTGTTCATATACCCGGCGCGGTATTTTTCGATATCGACGAGATTGCGGATACGGCGAGCGACTTGCCTCATATGCTGCCGAGCCCGGAGAAATTCTCCGCCCGCGTGCGGAAGCTCGGGTTGGGCGACGGCAACCGCATCGTCGTCTATGACGGCCAGGGCATGATGAGCGCCGCGCGAGTCTGGTGGATGTTCCGCGTCTTCGGCCATGAGGACGTGGCCATATTGGACGGCGGCCTACCGAAATGGATCGCCGAGGGCCGGCCGACCGAAGATCGCGTCCCGCAGCCCCGCGAACGGCATTTCACCGCGCGTTTCAACAATTTCATGGTGCGCGACGTCGGGCAGGTGAAGGACAATCTGAATACTAAACGCGAGCAGATCGTGGATGCGCGCGCCGCCGGACGGTTCAAGGGGACGGATCCGGAAACCTGGCCCGGACGCCGCAGCGGCCATATCCCCGGCAGCTGCAATCTACCCTTTGGCGACCTTCTGGATCCGAAGTCGAAGACGTTTCTTCCCGCCGATCAGATCGCCGAGAAATTTCGCCGCGCCGGAGTCGATCTGACGAAACCGGTCGTTACTTCCTGCGGTTCCGGCGTTACGGCGGCGGTGCTGGCTTTCGGCCTGCACCTCATTGGTCATAGCGATGTGGCGCTGTATGACGGCTCCTGGGCGGAATGGGGCCGGCCCGGCGATACGCCGGTGGAGACATGAAGATCGATCGCTATGAGGCGAGCGATTTCGATGCCGTGGTCGCTCTCTGGGAGGCCTGCGGCCTCAACGTACCCCACAATGATCCTGTTCAGGATATTGCCCGGCTCGACGAGGCCGCGAACGCCGAACTCTTCGTCGGACGTGATGACGGCAAGCTGATCGGCACAGTCATCATCGGCCATGACGGCCATCGCGGCTGGATCTATCGCCTGGCGATCGCTCCGGAGTTCCGCCGCCATGGCCATGGCCGAGCTTTAGTGCGCTATGCGGAGAACTGGCTAAAGAATCAGAACATTCGCAAGAGCCAGTTCATGATCCGCGACACCAACGAGGCGGTGAAGAGCTTCTATGTCCGTCTCGGCTATGAGGTGCAGCCGCGCATCGTCATGTCGCGATGGGTCGAGAACGGCGAGGAGGATCCACCGCCGCCGACGCTCGATGTGGTCATCACCCATCTGGAGATGCACGCGGCGCCGAAACGGCCCACCGTGTCCGCGCCGCCGGGACGCCTGGCGCTTCTGAAGCTGGAGCACCCGACGCTCCAATTCTACCGGTATCTCTATGACAGCGTCGGCGAACAGTGGTTCTGGTGGGAACGGCGCCAGATGGCGGGTGATCAATTGCACGCCGTCATCTCGCATCCCGAGATCGACATCTACGTTCTCTATATCGGCGGCGAGCCCGCCGGATATGTGGAGATCAACCGGCAAGCGGTGCCAGACATCAACATCGACTACTTCGGCCTGATGCCTCACTTCACCGGCCGCGGCTATGGCGGATACTTCCTGAACTGGGCCGTGGATCAGGCTTGGTCCCACGAGCCCAAGCGCCTCACGGTCGCCTCCTGTTCCCTCGATGATCCCCGGGGGCTGCGCACCTATCAGAAAGCGGGCTTCGTCCCGTATCAACAGACCCGCAAGACGATCATCGATCCAAGAGCACTCGGGCTGATACCTCCGCATCTGCAGCCACGCCGGGTTTAGGCCGCAGCGCGGTCGGCAGGCACGCGTCAAGCTACCCCATTAACAGGCCTGCCCCGCGACGCTGCTGCTCCACAAATCCGTGCCGTATCCATGAATCCTCCACAAGTCCTTCAAGCATCGCCTGATGCAGACGCCTAAGCTCGCCGGTGCGTGTAGCGGTAACGCCGATACCACTCAGGTCAGGCACGCGCGGGCGTCTCGCCCGGGCAGCGCAGAATCTCCCGCGCTGGACCGGTTTATGCATCCGAGCCCCCGCCGCGCCGACCTG
>Ga0184626_10000564_pt1 | contig 11744 bp, 11 predicted proteins | sample PLM3_60_b1_FD_133142 | JGI IMG/M metagenome (GOLD analysis project Ga0184626, IMG submission 133142) | Groundwater sediment microbial communities from an aquifer in East River, Colorado, USA - PLM3_60_b1 | ecosystem: Environmental > Terrestrial > Soil > Riparian zone | place: USA: East River... | reverse complement strand
GCGCGACGGCGAGCCCGTAGCCCGGGACGATGATCACCGAGTCCGCGTTCGACAACATGAACGCGACGTCGTCCGGCGAGCCCGACTTCACCTGCTTCTGCTCGGTGCCGGCCACCGCGGTGCCGCCCCCGGCGCCGAATCCGCCCAGGATCACGCTGATGAACGACCGGTTCATTGCCTTGCACATGATGTACGAAAGGATCGCGCCGGACGAGCCGACGAGCGACCCGGAGATGATCAGCATCGGGTTGTTGAGCGAAAAGCCGATGCCCGCCGCCGCCCAGCCGGAGTAGCTGTTGAGCATCGAGATCACGACCGGCATGTCGGCGCCGCCGATCGGAATGATGAGGAGAAATCCCAGCAGAAATGCGAGCCCCGTCATCACGACGTACGGCAGCCAGTAGTGCTCCCTGGGATCGGCCATGAAGAACCAGATGCCGAAGCCCACCATCGCAACGCCGATCGCGAGGTTCAAAAGCTGCTGTCCCGCGAACACGACCGGCGCGCTGCGAATTCTTCCCGATAACTTGCCGAACGCGATCACCGACCCGGAGAACGTGATCGCGCCGATGAACGTGCCGATGAAGAGCTCGAGCTTGTTCCCCGTCGGAATCGGATTGGCCAGGCCCAGCGCCGTCGGATTATGGACGGCGGCGATCGCGATCAGCACCGCCGCCATGCCCACCAGCGAATGGAACGCGGCGACGAGCTCCGGCATCTGCGTCATCTGCACGCGCCGTGCAATCACCGCGCCGATCGCTCCGCCGACGGCGATGCCGCTGAGGATCATCAGTACGTTCTTCGTGGCAAAATACACGACGGCCAGCGTGACCACCACGGCAAGCGTCATGCCGATGATGCCGAGCGCGTTGCCTCGCCGTGCCGTCGTCGGGTGCGACAGACCCTTCAGCGCGAAGATGAAGCAGATCGACGCGACGAGATACCAGAGGGCGACCTGGTTGGCGCTCATGGGTCGGCCTTCACCACGTCCGTTGGATTGCTTATCTCGAGTTGTCGGCCTCGGCTCAATCGAGCAGCGACGCGCGGCCTCCTTGGACTACCGCGGCAAGTTATGAACTGCGTGTCGGCCGCCACCGGGTACTCGCGGACGGGCCCTGCGGGCCTGCGCTTCGCGCCACTCGCCCCGGTGGCTACGGGCCTCCGCTCACTTCGTTCGCGCGCTGCTCTCATTCGCGCTCCTAGTGCTTTTCCGGCGCCGGAGCCTTGGGCTCCTTCTTTTTGAACATCTCGAGCATCCGTTGCGTGACCAGAAAGCCGCCGAACGCGTTGACCGCGGCCATCGCAACAGCGAGTACGCCGACCCAGCCGCCCCAATCGAACACCGCGGGGCCGGCGGCCAGCATCGCGCCGACCAGGATGATCGCCGAGATCGCATTGGTCACCGACATCAGCGGCGTATGCAGCGCCGGCGTCACTCCCCACACGACGTGGTAGCCGACGAAGATCGCCAGGACGAAGATGATGAGGTTGATGACGATGGGATCGGGGGCGGTCATCGCTTTGGCTCCTTATTTTCTTGTGACGACCTGGCCCGCGTCGCAGATCAGCGTCGCCTGCACGATCTCGTCGTCACGCGCGAGCTTCCACTCGCCGGACTTCAAGTTCAACGACAACGCGAGGAAATTGAGGACGTTGCGCGCGTAGAGCGCGGAGGCGTCGGTCGCCACCAGCGCTGGCAGATTCGTGGTCCCGAGGATCTTCACGCCGTTCTTCTCGACGATCGTGCCGGGCTCGGAACCTTCGATGTTGCCGCCCTGCTCCACGGCGAGATCGACCAGCACCGAGCCGGGCTTCATCGCGGCCACCGTCTCCGCTTTTAGAAGCTTCGGCGCGGGCCGTCCGGGAATCAGCGCCGTGGTGATCACGATGTCCATCTGCTTGCAGCGCTCGGCGATGATCCCTGCTTGCCGCGCCATCCATTCCGGCGGCATCGGCCGCGCATAGCCGCCCACGCCTTCCGCGATCTTGCGCTCTTCGTCGTTCGCGTAAGGCACGTCGACCCACTTGGCGCCGAGCGATTCGACCTGGTCCTTCACCGACGGCCGCACGTCGGTCGCCTCGATCACGGCGCCCAATCGCTTGGCCGTCGCAATCGCCTGCAAGCCGGCGACGCCGACGCCCATGATCAACACGCGCGCCGCTTTCACCGTTCCGGCAGCGGTCATCAGCATCGGCATGAACCGCGCGTATTCGTCGGCCGCCATGATCACCGCCTTGTAGCCCGCGATGTTGGCTTGCGACGACAGCACGTCCATCGACTGCGCGCGCGAAATGCGCGGCAACGATTCGAGTGCGAACGCGGTGACCCCGCTGGTTGCGATGGCCGCCACGCCTGCCGCATCGAAGGGATTGAGGATGCCGATCAATACCGCGCCGGACTTCAACTGCGGCAATTCCTCGGCCGTCGGCGCACGCACCTTGAGCACGAGATCCGCGCCAAGCGCGGCGGCGGCCGCACCGATCGTGGCGCCCGCGGCGACATAGTCGGCATCGGGAATGCTTGACGCTTGCCCCGCGCCGCTTTCGACGACGATCGCATGCGTGTCGCTCGCCGCCATCTTCTTCACGGTTTCCGGCGTGGCGGCGACGCGCGTCTCGCCCGGCCGGGTTTCGCGTGGAATGCCAATCAGCATGGAGGAATCCTGGGGGCTGCAACCGGTGCCGCCGTTCCTTGGCCGCACCGAAGCTTATGGTCGGTCGTTTGCGCTATCGTAACTCAGGTATCAGAAGTCAGGGATCAGGGATCAGAAAACCCACGACTCAAAGGGCGGCCGCGATCGCTCGTCCGAGGTCCGCCGTGGTTGCCTTGCCGCCCAGGTCCGGCGTGCGTGGCGCACCGGCATCGGCAAGCACGCGCTCGATCGCGGCCACGATCGCGTCCGCGGCGTCCTTGTGCCCAAGGAAGTCGAGCATAAGCGCACCCGACCAGATCTGGCCGATCGGATTCGCGATGCCCTTGCCCGCGATGTCGGGCGCGGAACCGTGGACCGGCTCGAACAGTGATGGATACTTGCGCTCCGGGTTCAGGTTCGCCGATGGGGCAATGCCGATCGTGCCGCACACCGCGGGACCGAGATCGGAGAGAATGTCGCCGAACAGGTTCGAGCCGACGACGACGTCGAAGCGTTCCGGGCGCTGGACGAAATGCGCGCAAAGAATGTCGATGTGGAATTGATCGGTGCGGATGTCCGGATACGCGGCGGTCATTTCGCGAAAGCGCTCGTCCCAGTACGGCATGGTGATCGCGATGCCATTGGATTTGGTCGCCGACGTCACGTGCTTCGCCGGCCGCGTGCGCGCGAGGTCGAACGCGAAGCGCATCACGCGGTCGACGCCCTTGCGCGAGAACACGGACTCCTGGAACACGATCTCGCGTTCGGTGCCCTCGAACATGCGTCCACCCACAGACGAATACTCGCCTTCGGTGTTTTCGCGAATCACGACGAAATCGATGTCGCCCGGCTTGCGATTGGCAAGCGGCGACGGAATGCCCGGCATCAGCTTGCACGGCCGGAGGTTCACGTATTGATCGAACCGCCGCCGGAACTGGATCAGCGATCCCCACAGCGACACATGATCGGGGACGGTCGCGGGCCAACCGACAGCGCCGTAGTAGATTGCTTCGAACGCACTCAACTGGGTAAACCAGTCATCCGGCATCATCTTGCCGTGCCTGGCGTAATGGTCACAGCTCCAGTCGAAGCTCGTGAACGCGCACTCGACGCCGAACTTGCGCGCCGCGGCTTCCACCACGCGCAGCCCTTCCGGCATCACTTCCTTGCCGATGCCGTCACCCGCCATCACGGCGATCCTGTGCATTGCCATCGTCTTGTCTCCGAAAAACAGCAAGTGTACGAAACCTCATCCAAAAGTCCTATCGCCGGCTTTATCGTTGGCGGCTATCGTACGAAAACGGCGGCCCACGTGGCGCAACGCCGAAACCCGCACGGGAGCCCCTCATGAGCGAACGCAACTACTGGATCGGAGTCGTCTCGAAGGACCACGTGGCCGTTGGCGTCGCCGGTGGCTTCACGCAGTTGAATCACGGCAAGGCCGGTCCGCTCGAACGGATGCGCGAGGGCGACGGTTTCGCGTTCTATTCGCCGCGTACCGCCTATCCGGACGGCGCTTCGCTGCAGGCGTTCACCGCCATCGGCCGCGTCCGTGGCAGCGCGATCTTCCAGGCCGATGCGGCAGACGGCTTTCGACCCTTTCGTCGGGCGGTCGAATATCTGCCGGCGCACGAGGCCCCGGTCAAGCCGCTCATCGAGAAGCTCTCGTTCATCCGCAGCAAGCAGCACTGGGGCGCGGCGTTTCGCTTCGGCTTCGTTCGCATTCCGGAGGAAGACTTCGCGCGTATTGCCACGGCGATGGGGCGTGATTTCGCGGCGGATTTCGCGCCCGCGACGGCCGACTCGACGTAAAGCCTCCGGCGCGCTATCGTAGCGCCGACAGGTCGAAGGAGAGGCGTTGTGGGCGTCATGGTGATGGCGTTGTTCCGTCCGAAACCGGGCAAGGATACCGACCTCATGGCGTGCATGCGCGACCATCTGCCCATTCTGCGTGCGCAGGGGCTTGCGACCGACCGCCCGACGACGACCCTGCGCGCGAAGGACGGCACACTGGTCGAGATTTTCGAATGGGTTTCGCAGGCGGCCATCGATGCCGCGCACGCCAATCCCGCGGTGCTGGCGCTGTGGAAACGCTACGCGGATTGCTGCGACTATGTGACGCTCGCCGATCTGCCGGAGGCCCGCGCCATGTTTCCCGGATTCGAGCTCGTGACGCCATGAGGTAACCACGTATTGCGTTGGAATGGCGGACGCGTCTGGACAGCTGCCGACCGCCACGTTAACCTTCCGGTCCATCGTGAACTGCCAATGCCGGTGCTCGCTTGCCAAGCGAAACCGGCATTTCTGTTTGTTGTTCCCACCATCACTTCCGATCCGTGAGCGCCACCCCTTCCACCGTCGATCGCGCGCGCCATCGGCGCGCCGTCGTGTTCATGATCGTCGCCGCCGTCTGCTGGTCGACAGGCGGGCTCCTGGTCCGCCAGTTGTCGATCACGAACGCCTATGAGATCGTATTCTGGCGTTCGCTGTTCATGACGATGTTCGTCGCTGTCGTTCTCGTTGTGATGCACGGGCGTGCGATGCCGCGCGCGGTCCGCGCCGCGGGCTATCCGGGCGTACTGGCGGGTCTTCTGCTCGCTACTTCCTTTTTCTGCTTCATCGGTTCGGTGACCCGCACGACCGTCGCCAATACGTTCGTGCTGATGAGCGTAACGCCGCTCTTCGCCGCGTTGGCCGGCTGGGTCGTACTGCGCGAGCGCGTGGCTGCGCGCACCTGGATCGCGATGGCGTTCGCCTTCACCGGGATCGCCGTGATGTTCGGTGGCGCGGTGGATGCGGGTCAGCTTGTCGGCAACCTGTTGGCGCTCGGTGTTTCCGTGTCCTTCGCCGCGCAGCTCATCGTGCTGCGAAAATTCCACGCGACCGTCGACATGTTGCCGATGGTGATGATTGCCGGGCTATGGTCGCTGCTTCCCGCGTGGCTGCTCGCCGGTCCGTTTGCGGCCACACGCATTGATCTCGCCGTCCTGGTCGCCATGGGCTGCGTGCAGCTCGGCGCGGGATGCCTGCTCGCGACCGCCGCTTCGCGCACGCTATCCGCCACGGAACTGGGATTGCTCGCGCTGCTGGAACCGATTCTCGGTCCGCTTTGGGTCTGGGCATTGCTGGGCGAGCATCCGGGGACCAAGGCGCTCATCGGCGGTGCGTTTGTGCTGTCCGCAGTGATCGCCAACGAGGCGATCGCCGCGTGGCGCGGTCGCGGTGCCGGTGTGCAGGCGCCGCTGCCGGGGCCTTGAGCGCACACGCCGCTGCCGCCTCATGGCGCTCCCCGACTATCCGGCTGCGTTCTATCCGGTCGCGGCGTTCGCGATCCTGATTACCGCCATTTCCAAGGGTGGTTTCGGCCAGGCCCCCGGCGCGCTCGCGGTGTCGCTGATGGCAATGTTCATCGCACCGCCGGAAGCCGCCGGGATCATGCTCCCGATCCTGTGCGCGATGGACCTATTCGGCGTGTACGCCTATCGCCACTCGTGGTCGCGCGCGCATCTTAGGATCATGCTGCCCGGCGCCCTGGTGGGCATCGTGCTCGGCGGATTTGCGTTCGGATTGCTGCCGGTCAATGCGATCAGGCTGCTGCTCGGCATCATTGCCGTGACGTTTGCGCTCAACCAATGGCTGCGGCTGACCGAGCGGATAGCCGCACGCATGGCCAACCGCCGGGGCAAGCCCGGACCCGTGGCCGGCGCATTCTGGGGCGGTGTGGCCGGCTTCACGAGCACGCTCGCGCACGCCGGCGGTCCGCCGTTCGCTGTCTATATGTTGGCGCAGAAGGTCGACAAGACGCTCTTTGTCGGCACGGCGGCCGTGTTCTTTATCGTCGTCAACTACGTGAAGCTCGTTCCGTATTACTTCCTGGGTCAGCTCAACGTCGGGAACCTGGCGACCGCCCTCCTCTTCTCCCCGCTGGCACCGATCGGCATCTGGTTCGGCGTCTGGGTGCATCGGCGCATTTCGCAAAAGACGTTTCTCGACGCAAGCTATGCGCTGTTGCTCGTCACCGGCGTGAAGCTCATCTACGATGGATCGACCGGCTGACGTCGCTGACCGCCGCCCGCAACCAGTTGTGTTGGACTTTTCTGCGACCTTCCCGGAATGACTCGTCCGATCCAGTGATGGCCAGCGCGCACCGAGCGCGCGTTACGCCGACGCGATGACGTTTCGAAGCGTTCCGACCCGCGTGATTTCGACCTCGACGGCGTCGCCCGGCTTCATGTAGAGGGGCGGTTGACGGCGGTCGCCGACGCCTCCGGGCGTTCCGGTGGCGATCACGTCGCCGGCGTTGAGCGTAGTGAACGTGGACAAGTATTCGATGATCAACGGGACCGGGAAGATAAAATCCGCGAGTGACGCATGCTGCATGACCTCTCCATTCAGGCGCGTGGTCAAGGTGAGCTCGCTCAGGTCTCCGACTTCATCGGCAGTCACGAGCGTGGGACCGAGTGCGCCCGTGCCTTGGAAATTCTTCCCAGGCGTCCATTGGCTCGAGTGGCGCTGCCAGTCGCGCACCGTTCCGTCGTTGAAGCACGCGTAACCCGCGATATGACTTGACGCATCCGCTTGCGCAATGTTGCGTCCTCTCTTGCCGATGATCACAGCAAGCTCGCCCTCGAAGTCGAACATTCGCGAAAGACCGGAAGGCATGAGCATGGGCTGTTCGTGCGCCGTGAGACTGTCGGCAAACCGAGTGAAGATGGACGGATAGTCGGCGTCAGGGCGCTTCGTTTCCGCGACGTGGGACTTGTAGTTGAGGCCGACGCAGAAGATCTTGCGAGGGTTCTGCACGGGCGGAGCCAGCTTCACGCCGGGCAACTTCAACGTCGCCGTTTTTCCCTCGACGACCGCAGCCAGCGCTGAAACACCCTGTTGTTCGAGCAGTGTGCGCACGTCCGGATAACGAGCCTTAAAAGACGCGTCCAGCTCGATGATTCCGCTATCGCGCCACACGCCATAACCGGCGTCGGCATTCGCTTCGTACGCGACGATCTTCATTTCGTTGCTCCGTCATGTGCATCGGGGTACGCGACTTGAGCGCTCACAAAGCGCGACCAAATGCACGCTGACCCGATGCCAAGCGCCCGAGCATTTGCGCTATCTCCGCGGGGAACCGCGCTAATCAGCGGGGCGCTCGTACCAGACGCGACCGTCCTTCACGGTCAATTGCGCTTGCAGGCGCCGCTTTGTGTTAACGACATTGCCGTCGCAGTCGCGCAATTCGAAATTCCCGTCTTGCAGCTCGAACACCGCGACATCCGCGTTAGCGCCCGGCTTCAGGGTGCCGACCGTGCCCTCGTAGCCCATGATCCGGGCGGGGGCAGCCGTGGCGCGGCGAACGATCTCCTCGATCGGCAAGCCGAAATGCAGAAACTTTGTCAATGTCGTCGCCATATCCCACACCGGCCCCTGCATCGCGGTCTTCAAGGTGAGATCGGTCGAGATGGTGTCGGGCAGGAAGCCTTGCTCGAGAGCTCTCTCGAGCAGCGGGAAATTGAAGTGGTTGCCGCCGTGCGCGCAGTCGAAGATGATGCCAGCGCGCTGTGCCTCGATGACTTCCTTGAGGACGAATTGTTTCTCCTGGCCCATGATGCCGTGGCTGCGGCCATGGTAGCAGTGAGTCACGATGTCACCGGGCTTCATGTGAGTAATGAGTTCCGGCAACGGAACCGGCGAATCGGTGATGTGCATCATCATCGGCACACCTCCCGCCATGTCGGCTGTGCTGCGCGCCAGCTTGACCGGCTCGGCGGAGTACTCCCATACGAGGTTCGGACCGTAGCGCAACTTCACACCAATGGCGAGATCCGGATTCTCGGTGATGGTGCGGGCACATCCCTCGGGATCGGCATAAGGGAAATACGACAGTTCCCCGCGGCGCGCAATACCGGTGATGCCGAGCGCTGAAAGATTGACGAAAGCCCGTACGCGTGTGTGCACGTGGTGGTCCAAAACCTCGCGCAGCGCCTCGAAGTTCGACGAACCGGCGCTGCCGGCATCGCAAAGTGTGGTCACCCCGCTGGACCGACAATAATGGTCTGTGTGGATGCCCATGTTATGTCCGTTGATCAGGACATGCGCGTGGACATCGACGAGGCCTGGCGTAACCAGCCGACCCTTGACGCTTATCGTTCGCAGGGCTTTCGCGGACGCCAATGAGGGCGCTATCGCGACGATCTTGCCGCCGGCGATGCCAATGTCCATCACGCCGCGGAGGCCGGCTGCCGGATCGATAACGTCGCCGCCGGTCAACAAGAGATCGAATTGCATGGGGTCATCTCCGTTTGAACTCCGTTATCTGCGGAGGTCCGGCCGTGCAGCTTCCGGAGCACGCGACACGTGCCAAGGGCTAGCCATCGGCCGGATTGTCCCGCAGTACGAGACTGTGTCCCATTATGTACCATAACTGAGTGAGAGGTCAAGTTCTTCTTGCAGTCCGCCAAAGAGGCCCCGGACACGCGTCCGCTATGGAAAGGCACCGCGTTTTGACCTGGCCATCCAGATAGGTTATTGTTAGTCATGGGTCAACGTCCCGATGTTCGGGACTATAATAGAGGCGTGTCTCCATGATTCGAACTATGGCACAACCAAACCCAAGTCCGTTTGCGGATGAAGGGGCGATGCTCGACGCCGTGGCACGATTTCAGCCCGGCGTGCGGAAGCGCTACGAGTCGCGGACAAAGCTGGACCGCGCGTTCGCCTACGCTTATCTCCGCTATGCCGCGCGCCTGCTCGGTCGTTCCGCGCTCGATGTTCGCACGCGGTTGCTCGTGATGACGGGCCAGTTCACGATGTCACGCCGGCACGCGCGGCTGCGCGAAACAGTGATCGCCGCCATCGCCGAGAAGCTCGACCTGCGGGAGATTCTCGAAGTGATATTGCAATGTGCGATCTACGGCGGCGAATCCATCGTCGACGAGCCGTTGGAAATCATGGCCGACGAGCTCGGCAAGGCGGGCGTTCTCGATGACGTAAGCAGACGCGGCCTGCAACCTGGCCTCCGTGCCCCGGGGCGCGACGACGAGCGACGCCGCTGGCATCCCGAAGACGCCGCCGATCCGCGCGCCGACCGGCTCGTCGAGAAGTACGGGCCCGGCGTTAGCATCGCTTTGGTCTTGCGGCCGCTGCACACCCTCAACAATGCAGAGTTCCTCGAGGGACTGGATGAGGACTTCACGCAAGCGTTTTACGACCTCGGGTACGACGACATGTACGGCCGACTGGTGCTCGACCATCGCACGCGGCTGCTCTGCATGGTCGGGAACACGCTCGCTATCGGCGAGATCGTTCAGACCCGTCACCATATGCGAACCGCCATTCGACAGGGAGCGACTCCCCGCGAGGTACTCGAGGTCCTGCTCCAATCGGTCCTCGTCGTGGGCCACCCGAACGTGGTTCCCGAGCGCATTAAAGATCTCGTCGCCATCGTCAAAGAAGAAGGCGCGAGCTTTTGAGGTTTCAGCTCAATCATGACCGTGGTTGAGCCGCGAAGAGGAAAAAGGGCCGTGGACAGTCGCAGGATTCTGATCGTTGGGGCCACGGGGCTGGTGGGTGCGGCCGCGGTCCGGCACTTCGCTTCGACGCCGGGATGGCGGGTCACGGGCCTGTCCCGCAGGAAACCGATCGGCCGCGGCGAGATCGCACACTTGGCCGTCGACCTGACGGATAGCTCAGGGTGTCGCAAAGCATTTGCGAAAGCGGGTCCCTTCACGCATGTGCTCTACGCCGCATTGCAGGAGGAGGACGATCTCGAGGCCGGCTGGCGCAGTCGCGCCCAGCAGGAGGTCAATCTCGGGATGCTGAGCAACGTTCTTGACGGCGTCGAGGGTCGCGGGCGACTTCGCCACCTGACGATCCTCCAAGGCGGCAAGGCGTACGGCTCGCACCTCGGTCGCATCCCGGTGCCGGCGAAGGAGCGGTGGCCGCGGATGTCGCACCAGATATTCTACTGGCAGCAAGAGGATCTGCTCCGCGAGCGCGCTGCCAGCGGCGGGTGGGCGATCAACATTCTGCGCCCGCAACTCATCCTGGGACGGGCGCTTGCGAGCCCCATGAACATCATCGCGGCAATCGGCGTGTACGCCAGCATCTTGCGTGCGGCGGGCGAGCCTCTTTGGTTTCCCGGCGGCGGCCTCTACGTGACGGCATGCAGCGACAGCCGGCTGATCGCCCGCGCCGTCGAGTTCTGCGCGACGACGCCAACCGTGTCCGGCGAGATCTTCAACATCGTCAACGGGGACGCCATCGTCTGGCGCGACATGTGGCCGGCTATCGCGGCGCACTTCGATATGCCAGTCGGCGAACACAAGCCGATGCGGCTGGCAGAGGTGATGCCACTGCGAGAGCAGGAGTGGGACCGCCTCGTCAGGCACTACGGCCTGCGATCGACGACGATGCGCGAGATCGTCGGGTCCTCTTGGCAGACCGCCGACCTCACGCTCGGATACGGCAAGGAGCGGCAGTTCGATCGACTCATGAGCCCGATCAAGATCCGCCAGGCAGGCTTCGCGGATTGCATGGACACCGAGGATTCCGTTTTGTACTGGCTGAGCGAGATGCAGGACGAAGGTCTGCTGCCGAGGTTCTACGGCGAAGCTTGTCTCGAGCGACGCGCAGCGAGAGCGGGCACGCCGATGCACGACGACGCAAGTGTTGGCGGTCCGTTCGCAGACGGTCGTTGATTGGCAGACCCTGGTCCCGGATGAACGAACCGGCCGACGTAATCGTGGTCGGTGCCGGCACCGCCGGGTGCGTACTGGCCTCGCGGCCTTCGCAGGACTCACGTCGCAAACATCCTCCTCGTCACGTCGGGTCTTCGCGTCGCCGATGCGTCCACCATGCCGACGATTCCGCGCGCCGGCACTTTTCTGCCGACGGTCATGATTGTCGAGAGAATTTCCGCGGCGATCGAACGCGAAGCCATCGAACGTGCGACGTGTGCTCGTTACCCCGCCCTTCGGCCTTCAAAGAATTTTTCGCCGACGCTTGACACTCGACCGATAACTTGGCTAGAATGGGACTATGTCCCGTTTGGTGGGACAAGACTGATGGGACCACCCCCGACAACCTCATTCAGGAGCCAAGCCGCATGAACAAGCT
>Ga0184626_10000563_pt1 | contig 11752 bp, 6 predicted proteins | sample PLM3_60_b1_FD_133142 | JGI IMG/M metagenome (GOLD analysis project Ga0184626, IMG submission 133142) | Groundwater sediment microbial communities from an aquifer in East River, Colorado, USA - PLM3_60_b1 | ecosystem: Environmental > Terrestrial > Soil > Riparian zone | place: USA: East River... | reverse complement strand
CTGGAAAAGGTTTCCGAAGGCGAGTTTGCTGCAGTCGTCGATCCTAATACAAGCGATGACAACTGCCGGTCGATACAGACGATCGTCTCGCATGTCGTTGGCGCAGGTTACAGTTATGCGGACTATGTCAGGGCATGTTTTTCGATTCCGTCCGCTCGTCCTGCCAGGAGACTCCTGTCTTGCAACGAATCGATTCCCGAATTTGATGCAATGCTCGCGTACACAGTGCAAACGCTGGATGGAAAATGGGAGATCAGTGAAGAGGAGATCACAAAGCAGGTGATCCATTCATCCTGGGGCGTAACATACGACCTGGAACAGTTGCTGGAACATGCCATCGTTCATATTCTTCGCCACCGTCGCCAGGTAGAAAGATTTTTGCAGCTCGTCCGACCGCGTTAGAAGACTCTTTGCGTTCTTTGCGTCTTTGCGAGAAACCTGTCTTTGCGGACACGGAGGCCCGCCACGCCACGCTTATGAAATTGGCGGCAAGCCGCGTGACTTCAGAGTGTCGTTGATTTTTGGCAACGACTTTGCGGTCAGGGTATCGAATTCTTTGATCACGTCATCGAACTGACGCCGCAGAACATCGATGCGCTCTATCTGGTAAACTGCCGGGCGTCCTTCGTAGGACTGAAGGGCGCTATACAAATCATCCGCGTCTTCGCGAAGTCGTTGTTCGCCGGTGATCGCGCCTCCTTCCTTTGTGGCTACGATCTTCTTGCGAATTACATCTGTTTGAGTGGAGAAGTCCTGAAGGTCTTTGCGCAGCGCGTCGTTCTCCGGCAATTTTCCCGCCAGTTGTCCGGCTGCCATTCGATTCTGATTGATCTTGTCAACGAGATCACTCATCTCACCGAACATTTTATGAACGCGAATAACCGCATCGTACTGGACTTTGCGATCTTCTAAATTGAATTTTGCGCGTGGATCCAATCCAATCCCCAGCTTCGTCTCGTAGACTTCTTTTCCTTTCGTGAGGCGCACTGTGTAGGTGCCTGGAAGAACGCGTGGACCTTGCGTAGAGCCCTGTGCAATCTGAGCTGCCCTGGGCACACGCGGTGGGGCCATTCGCATGCCCCACGTGACACGATTGATTCCGCGTCGCTTGCCGGCCGGGATCGTATCAACAACAGCGCCTTTCGCATCTAGAATCTCGATCTTGATCCGTCCTAAAAGGTGACGGGTGCGCTGGTAGTAGGTGATCATCGCTCCTTCAGGTGGATTCGCGCCAACAAACGTAGCATCGCCCTCCATCCATCCGCCCTGGCCTTCGATACGCTGCGTTACGGGCCGGGCCGCTAGAAAAACGGCGTCCTTTTGCAGCAACTCATCCGTTACGTCGCGCAACGGAGTAATGTCATCGATGATCCAGATTCCACGGCCATGAGTTGCCAGCACAACATCCTGATTGCGCGGATGCACGGCGATATCACGCACGGCAACATTCGGAAAGTTACCGCCTTTGAACTGTGCCCATGTTTTTCCGTCACTGCTGGAGATCCAGAGTCCGAACTCTGTGCCCACAAATAGCAGTCCCGGTTTCATCGTGTCTTCCTTGATCACATGTGCGTATCCGCGCAGCCCCTGTTCCGGACCGGCGATGCGCGACCAGGTCTTGCCGGAATCAGCAGTCTTGTAAACGTAGGAGTTCATATCGCCGAACGTATGACGATCGAAAGTGGCATAGGCTGTAGCTGTATCAAAACGGCTTGCCTGGATCGACGATACCCAGGATGCTGCAGGTACGCCTTTCAGGTTAGCTGTCACGTTATTCCAATTCTTTCCGCCATCCCGCGTAAACTGGATATTGCCATCGTCCGTGCCGATCCAGATCATCTTTCCGTCCTTTGGAGATTCACTGATCGAATAGATCGTGGTGTGCATCTCAGCAACTGAATTGTCCACCGTAATGCCGCCCGACAGTTCCTGCTTTTGCTTCGCAGGATCGTTGGTTGTCAGATCGGGTGAGATGCGCTCCCAGCTTTGACCATGATCGCGGGAACGGAACAGGAATTGCGCACCTATATAGAGGGTACCTTTTTCGTTTGGGCTCAGATGCATCGGCGTGTTCCAGTTGAAACGCAGCTTCTCGTTGTATCCTGCGGTGGGCTTGATGTCGCGTGCGTCATGCGTGTTCCGGTTGTATCTTGCAATCGCGCCGCCTTGAGTTTCGGCATACGCATAGTTCGGATCGGCCGGGTCGGAAAACGCATAAAAACCATCGCCACCCAGCACGCTCTCCCAGCGCGAATTGGAGACGCCGCCCGGATACTCTGAATCTCCAATCCAGTTTGTATTGTCCTGCAAGCCTCCGTAGACTTGATACGGATCACGATCGTCAACGCTCACGTGGTAGAACTGTGCGATCGGCAGGTTCAACCCCATCCACCAGCGGTTGCCTCCATCGTATGAAATCCACAAACCGCCATCATCGCCGCCGATTTCATGTTTTGGATTTTGCGGATCGATCCAGATGTCGTGCCAATCACCATGAGCGCCGCCGCCTGTCCCGCTAAAACTCTTACCGCCATCTTCGCTCACGATCAGACCGAGATCGGTTTTATAGATGCGTTCCGGATTTGTTGGATCAACAATCAGGTTTGCGAAGTAAAAAGGACGCCAGACCATCATGTTGCTCTTGTCTCGTTTTTCCCAGGTCTTGCCTCCATCATCGGAACGGTAAAGAGCCGAATCCACACCTTCAATTAAAGCGTAGACAATCTTGTTATTGGATGGCGCAATTTCCACTTCGATGCGGCCGTATGGTTTTGGCGGTAATCCGTTTTTGCCGGCTTGTAATTCAGTCCATGTCTTGCCGCCATCAGTTGAATGGTGCATGCCACTTCCGCTTGGCGCATCCGGGCCGTCCCCACCGGAGCGGAACGTCCATCCTTTTCGCCGAAAATCCCACATGCCCGCGATCAACACATTGGAATTTTGCGGATCCATCGTGATACCGGAGCAGCCGGTAGATAGATTGCCGCCTTTAAGAATCAAGCTCCATGTCTTACCGCCATCGGTTGTTTTGTAGAGCCCGCGATCCGCTGAATCGCTCCACAATTTTCCTGGCGCACAGGCATAAACAACATCGCTGTTCTTCGGATCTACTAAAATTTTCGCGATACGCTCGGACTCCTTCAACCCCATGTTCGTCCATGTTTCGCCACCGTCTATCGTTTTGTAAATGCCGTCACCGATGGATACCGAATTGCGAGTCCACGATTCGCCGGTTCCTACCCAAACGGTTTTTGGATTGGATGGATCGATCGTTACCGCTCCGATGGACTGCACCGGGTTCTTATCAAAAACAGGTTTGAGCGTTGTGCCGCCATCTTCCGATTTCCATACTCCACCACTGGCAGCACCGATGTACAGGAGGGTCTTGCCGTCCACGTTGACAGCTGCGAGAACCGCGATGCGACCGCTCACGCGCGCAGGACCGATATTGCGAATTCCAAGGCCGGAGACGGCGCCTGCGTCAAAGTGCGCGGCCGGTGCCGCATCCGCCGCGAAACAGGTTGAGGTAGAAAGAGCAATCAAAGAGATCAGAAATGCCAGAATCAAAGGTATGTGTTTCATGAGGTCCTCCGCCTACTTACTCGAAGCTGCAGGCGCTGCGGGAAAATGAAATAGCGCATCATCCAGTTCTACATTCGCTTCCGCTTTGTCGATAGTGACTTTTGCATCTTTCGGCCCGCCCTTGGGTCCTGATTCAATGGAAAAGGGAAGGAAAACGCCATTGACCTGTTCGTAATCGCCGAGATCGGTTTCACTTTCTTCCTGCGCGCCGCGGACACGTGTCTGATCGATCACCCGAATGTCAAGGTAGTAATCGGGATCGAGGTAGATGTACCGCACATCACCGTTCTTCAGCGTAACCTTCAGCTTGTGCGCATCCGTGCCGTCCACATCTTCAGTCCCCAGATACTCCACTTTGTTTCCTTTTGCCTGATAATCGATCAGCGGACCATCCATGTCTGCATCCAGTTGCATCGGCTTCACATCATCGGCGGCCATTTTCTCCGGATCGATTCGGCCGCGGAATGGGTTGATTCGCCAGCCAACTGTGCCGTCATATGCGCTTACCGAAGTGAGACCCTGCCAGGAAATCTCGCTGCGTACCATACCGGGGCGCTTGCCCAGCCACGCATAACCTAGAGCGGTAGAACCAAACTGGACTTTGCCAGTTTGGCGGAGTGATTGGATCGAGCGAATTTTTTCGAGACCGCCTCTGGCTTCGATATTCTTCGCGATCAACTCATCAACCGTAAGCGCACTCGCGCCACCTGCCAGGACACACAACAGGGCTGCCATTAGCCCGGAACGTATACGCATAAAAACCTCCAATGCCTGTTCTTTCTTATCACAAGAATGGTGCCCCGCCAACTATCCTGAGATAGAGATGGATCAAATCGGCCTCGAACGGGTCGGGCTATAATGATTGTCTTCTGAAAACAGGAGGTTCATTGATGAAGAGTTATCCGAAGGGAGTTTTCGAAATCCTCAGCCTTTTTGTTTTGTTTAACTTCGGAGTGGTCCAGCCGTTGTTTGATCTTTTGTCGCGCAATTCGGAATTCTTTGTCGCAAAGCACAGCAAGCCACTGGAAATCGTTCTTCTGGCAGTTTTTCTATCGATCGGCATTCCGGGAATCCTTGCTGTCATTGAACTGCTCTCCGGACTCATCCATCCGTACCTCCGAAGAGCGGTCCACGGTTTCTTGTCCGTCTTACTGACTGCAGCGACTCTAATGCCGGCGCTGAAGAATCTCGATATCCTTCCAGGAACTGTTCTGATAGGGATTGCCATTCTGGGAGGGCTGTTGCTGCTGGTTATGGTGAGTCGCTCGCATCCAGTCCAGCTCCTGGTAAATTATCTTTCGCTTTCCATATTGATTATTCCGGTCATGTTTCTGATGAATCAGAACATAACCAAAGTCTTGCATTCACAAGGTTCCGCCCTTCCACAAGTATCGAAAGTATCAGCTACTACTCCCGTTATCGTACTGGTGTTTGACGAGTTCCCTCTGGTTTCTTTGTTGAACGAAAAAGGCGCCATCGATCCGGTGAGATATCCAAATTTCCACAAATTGATGGAAGATTCTATCTGGTTCCGCAACGCTACAACGGTTGCGGACGGAACCCCGGAGGCTGTGAGCGCAATTCTTACCGGAAAGTATCCGGACCCATCCCGGCTTGCGATCGTCAAAGATTATCCTCACAATCTGTTCACTTTGCTTGCCGGATCTTACGGGCTCGTGGTTGTTGAACCGATCACGGAACTTTGTCCGAGAGCTTTTAATGTCTCCGGGTCCGTCAAATCCGGTATTAACCGGCAAATGCAATCAACCCTTGAGGATCTGTCAGCTGTTTATCTGAACGTCATCGTTCCAGCTGATTTCAGTGGCAGTCTTCCTTCCATCGGCCTGTCCTGGGGTAACTTTTGGAGTCAGCAACAATCCGGAAACGTCTTGAACAGACCAGATCCGTATTCACAGCGAATGGAGCAGTTTCAGGATTTTCTTAGTTCCATTAAGCCCGCAAACAAGCCTGGTTTGTTTTTTCTTCATACTGTACTCCCCCACATTCCCTGGGAGTATCTTCCGTCAGGCAAGCGTTACGACTATCGTTCGTTGGGTCCTATGGGAGCCGAAGGTGTTTCCGTTCAAGAAGAAGTTTGGACTAAAGATGAACTGCTTGTTGCCAGAGGGTATCAGCGTCATCTGCTGCAGGTCGGCTTTGTCGACAGAATGTTAGGGAAACTGATCGAACGGTTGAAGCATGTCGGACTATACAATCAGGCGCTTGTTGTTGTGACGGCCGATCATGGTGCTGGTTTTGTTCCGGGCAATCCTTACCGGACGCTCAACAAGATGAACTTTGGCGATATTTTGTCCGTACCGCTTCTGATAAAACTTCCGGAAAGTTCGCAAAAGGGAATTTTCGAACGAGAAGTCGAATCCATTGATATTCTTCCGACCATTGCCGATGCACTGGGAATTCGTACAAATTGGCAGATGGACGGGTTCTCCGCGCTTCGCGATCCTGCTATTCCGCGCACCAAAAAGAAAGCGTTCAGTAATGTGGGAACCAGGGGGGCGCGCACGTGGGTAGAGTTCGATCCGCAAACGGTGGATACTCAAGCCTCAGTTCGGCGAAAACAAGAGCTTTTCGGATCCGGTAACACCGACGGCTTGGACCGGATTGAGTTGTTCACTGCTACGATCGGGGCCCATCTCGATACGTCCGACGCGTCCAAACCTTCCTCTTTCCGTGTGGAAATCCGGAACGCTGAGTCGTGGAATTCGGTAGATCTTTCTTCAGATTTCATTCCGGCCTTCATAACAGGAAGGATCCTTTTCAAAGACCCTGTCGATAAACCGGTCCTGTTGGGTGTCCTGGTCAACGGTGTGCTTCAAGGCGTGACAAGTTCTTATCTTCCTGATAAGAATGTGCAAGGATGGATAAAAACTCTGTGGCTCAGATCGGCAATCGATGGAGGACAAGCCTCAAGTTTAGAAGGCATCCACGGCTTTGGAATTATCGTTCCGGAATCTTCGCTTCGTCAGGGAAAAAACGATGTGCAAATCATCGACTTCCAAAAAATGGGTAAAAAGTAACGCTAACTAGCAACCCTTGTTCCTGCTCCTTTTTTATGATGAAATACTGCGTCGTGCAGAGTAAACGGGAGGCGGTCCTTTTTCTAATAGTTCTTCTAGTATCCGCTATTTCCTGTCGCAATGATGCTTTAAAGAAGGAGAACCAGATCGCCATCGCCGTGCCCTGAGAAATCAGCGCTGGCCGCTAAAGCGAAGAACACCGGGCGCCCAGTGGCGTCCTCCATAAGTTTCCGTGATAAATTAGACCGCATGCATGCAACCTTTCTCAGATCTGTCGCGGTACTTTTGCTTGTATCTACATGCTGTTTTGCTGAAGACCAAGAGAACCAGGATGAAAAATTGCTGCGTGAAGTCCGGGAAATCCTGAAAAAGGTTCCGTTGATTGACGGACACAATGATATGCCCTGGGTGATTCGCGATAAGTTTCAAGGGCATCTGGACAAAATAGATCTGCGAACCGATACCCGTCGCCTTGCATTGGAAACACCGATGCACACAGACATTCCAAGGCTGCGGGAAGGCGGTATCGGAGCCCAGTTCTGGTCCGTTTATATACCGGTCGAAGTCACAGGAACCGCCGCTATCCGCGCAGTTTTAGAACAAATCGACATCGTCTACACTCTTAGCGCCACTTATCCCGATGTATTTGAAATGGCATATACTGCGCAGGACATCGAAAGAATTCATGACGCACACAAAATTGCGTCTTTGATTGGAATCGAAGGCGGACATGCCATCGATGATTCGCTGGTTGTCTTGCGCACGCTTTACCGGGCCGGCGCGCGTTACATGACACTCACTCATTGGAAAAATACAGACTGGGCCGATGCAGCCACTTCCAAACCCGAACACGGGGGACTGACCGAATTTGGCAAGCAAGTTATTCAAGAAATGAATTGGATCGGAATGCTGGTGGACTTATCTCATGTTTCACCGGATACCATGAACGATGCGCTGGACATTACAAGATCACCCGTCATTTTTTCACATTCATCGGTACAGCAATTCTCTGGGCATCCCCGAAACGTCCCGGATGATATTTTGAAGCGTCTTCCTCAAAACGGCGGTGTTGTGATGATCAACTTTGCGACTGTCTTTGTCTCTGAAGAAGCGAGACAGTATGGGGCCGTCAAGGCGGGCGAGGAAAGGCGATTGAAAACTCTGTATCCCGAGGATCCCGAAAGAGTAAAGCGCGAACTAAAAGTGTGGCAGGAAACACATCCCGATCCCGGTGCCACTCTTGAACAGGTGGCCGATCACATGGATGCGGCCCGGAAAACTGCAGGAATCGACCACATTGGAATTGGATCTGATTTTGATGGAATCACGTATACCCCGAAAGGCCTCGAAGATGTTTCCCGTTATCCTGCCCTACTGGCCGAGCTGCTGAAGCGGGGCTACTCAAAAGAAGATATCGCGAAAATCGCCGGGCTGAACTTGCTGCGTGTTCTCAAACAATGCGAAAAGACTGCAGCGCAAATGCAAAAAGAAAGACCTCCCCTGCAATTCGACTTAGAGAAACTAAAGACCTCTGAAGACTGAGGGCTCGTAGGGGCTGAGCATTTTTCACCATTGTGTTGTTCCGGCTTCTACAGGATTATTTCCCCTGGCGTGATTGATCTGTGCTAAGTTGAAAATGCTCGGCCGACACGGACCGTAACGATTTTGTTTCCGGGGACGGGCTCTGCATTTGTTTCCACTTGAATCATCTAAAATTGCTTTTCGAGAATACACAATTTTCATGATCCGCTGCTTCAGGTGACAAATGCAAAGCCCCTACGAGCTACCTCACCCCGGCATCATGAATTTGTAGCCGAGTCCGTGAACGGTGAGGATGTACCGCGGACGATGCGGATTCGGCTCCAGCTTTTGACGCAACCATGAAACGTGGACGTCTACAGTTCTGGTAGAAGGAATGGCTTCGTATCCCCAAACCTCATCAAGCAACTCGTTGCGAGAAAGCGTAGCGCCCGCATGCCGGATGAAATAACACAACAGCCGGAACTCCTGCGCGGAGAGCTCCAGCCGTTCTCCCTGTCTGTAGACTTCAGCGCGTCGGAAGTCAATATGGATTTCACCAAAGGTACTTGTTCCTTGCGTGCGTTCAGTTTTGAGCGTGGAAGAGCGGCGTAAAAGCGCTTCGATCCTTGCCAGCAGCTCTGCCATTTCAAATGGCTTTGTCAGATAATCATCGGCCCCCAGCTTTAATCCGGTCACCTTATCTTTCACCTGTCCGCGAGCTGTCAGCATCAGGACAGGAATTTGGACATTCCGCTTGCGCAGATCACGGCAGACTTCCCAACCGCTTTTGTCGGGAAGCATCAGATCGAGAACGATCAGATCCAGAGTTCTGTCCAGCGCCTTGCGAAGTCCATCTTCACCGGTGACTGCTGTATCGACGTTGTAGCCTTCTTTGCGAAACCGGTCAGTAAGAGTCAGGACAAGTCCGGGCTCATCTTCAATCAAAAGAATTTGTTTCATGCTTGCTTTGCAGGCTCTTCCGATTTTCCAGGCAGATAGATCGTAAAACAGGAACCATTGCCTGCGATGCTTTCCACAGTGACTCTGCCGCCGTGCGATTCAATGACCTGTTTAACTACACTCAATCCCAGACCTGTTCCATGGATTTGGCTCGCATTTCGTCCGCGATAGAAAGGCTTAAAAATATGGGGGATGTCTTTCGAATCGATTCCTGGCCCCCAGTCCTGTACGCTCAAAATCACTTCCGGTATCGAGCCGTTTTGTTTTTCGCGCGCCTCGATGCGCACGCCTGTGGAGTATTTTTGCGCGTTGTCCACCAGGTTTCCGAGTGCTGATTCCAGCGCTAGACGATCTCCCAGAATCAGTGGAAGATTCTCTGCAACATTTGTCTCAATCGTTTCTCTTCCGGCCTGATGAGAATTTCCTGCTACTTTTCCAACAAGATCCCGAACTGCGATCCAGCCGCGTTCGCGTTTCTGTCCGGATTGAATCCCGGCAAAATCCAACACTTGCTGGATCATTTCGGTAAGTCTCCGGCCTTCATCCCGGATAACTGTTCCGTAATGTCGTATCTTTTGCGGATCATCCACTACCGAATCCGCCAGGTTCTCACCTGCAGAACAAATGACGGATAACGGTGTGCGTAGCTCATGAGAGATGCCCGCCACAAAATTCATCTGTTGGATCGCAAGTCTGTGGGCGCGTCTTGCCTCCAGCAGGATCAACAGAATGCTGGCAGTCAACAACAACAGTATAGAAAAACTGATCAGCAAATTCCGGCGGCGAATGCGATTGACTACTTCCTCCAGTGACCCGGCTCGATGTTTGAATAGCGCCTGCCGGACCGGATTCGGAGTAAGCACTTTGAAGGTGTGAACTGTTTTTTTGTCACCTTCTTTTATAACTGTGGTACCAGTCTCGATTTCTCCAGCGGATGAGCTCCCGGGCACCTTTCGAAGCAGGAGTTTTTGCTGCTCGCGAACTTTAGATGCACGTGGCGCGAAGTCTCTTGAAGTGACGGAGACTTCTTCGAGCAGAAGATTGTCCAGCCGTAAACGAAAGACGTTTGCCACAGCTTCCGGCCCGGACATATCAGTGAGTTTCAATCCCGGACGCGAACCGAGAAGCAAATTTCCATGATCGGAAGGGTCGATGATAGCAACGTCGTACAGGATCTCGCCATTTGTTGTGAAATATTTCTTGGTGAGTTCGGGAATCAATCGATGCTCCAGAAATCCACGATTGAGTGTGAGCAAGATCCAGCCGCTTTCGACAAGAGGAACCAATTCGTTCCGTGTCCGGGCACCCGGAATCAACAGCACCGGAAAACCTCGCACCACAGGCCAGGATGCCTGGGGATCGACTTGCATCTTGCTGTCTTCACAAACTTTTCTAACAGCTGAAAAATCTTTTTCCCACAAAACTGGTTCAAGTTTTCGTTGTGTTTGATTCCAATGTTTCAGCTCAACGGCTTTACCTGCCGGAATGATTAGGTAAATGTTCTCAAACAATTGCGCGTATGCAGATTTCTGCCAGCCTTCCAGAATGGCAGTCAGACTTGTGGCCGTTTGTGGATCCAGCGGATCCACCTGGAGGAAGGCCTTGTACAAACGTGTCAGCTCGGTATCAAAGTCTTCCGCAAAATGCTGCGCCGATGTTTGGAGATTCGCGCGCATTCTGTCCTGCTCGCTGTTGCTGAGAAGTCCCAGCCACGAATACTGTAGATAGGCGAGCGTTCCAACGAGCAATATCAGCAGCAAAACCGCGGCCCGCAAAAGAAAAACTCGCTTCATCATCAGAAATTCTAGCATTCCTGATGAGGGATGGGGCCTCACGGATGAAGAATTTACATTCTTAACAATTCTTTTGCATTTTCTTAAACACTTTCGCGCGCGAAAGACGTACGATTCAATACTTCAAAGGAGAGAAACGAATGTTAACGAAAAAGACATTTTTATGGATTGTGGCAATCGTCTTGATCTCGATTTGGAATATTGCGGGCGAACTGGAGATTTCGGGCGAACGACGGCTTCCGGATACGGGACCGGAAGAAGCGCGGGCGGAATCACTTAGCGAATCACACTTGATCCCATCGATCGAGAAGTGTCTCGCCGATCGCGTTGCTAAAGATGAGTTCTCCGGCGTTGTTCTATTGGCAAAAAATGGAGAACCGGTTTTCGAAAAGGCCTACGGGATGGCAAGCAAGAAATTCGCAGTTCTAAACAAAGTAGATACCATCTTTAATATCGGTTCCATCAATAAAGATTTCACTGCAGCTGCTATCATGCAACTGGCAAAAGCTGGAAAGCTTTCACTGAACGACACCATCGATCGATACCTGCCCGATTTTCCAAAGGACAAGGCAAGTAAGATCACAATCCGTCAATTGTTGGAGCATCGTTCCGGATTGGGTGATTTCTTCGGCGAAGAGTACATGGCAATTTCCAAGGACAAGCTGCGCGGCAATCATGATTTCATTCAGCTCTTTCGGGATCATCCGCTTGAATTTGAGCCGGGCACGGATCAGCGCTACTCGAATGCGGGCTACGTGCTGCTTGGAGAAATCGTGGAGAAGGTTTCAGGACAGGATTACTACGCTTACATCCGCAACCACATATACATACCTGCTGGAATGCAGAATACAGATTCCT
>Ga0184626_10000562_pt1 | contig 11759 bp, 9 predicted proteins | sample PLM3_60_b1_FD_133142 | JGI IMG/M metagenome (GOLD analysis project Ga0184626, IMG submission 133142) | Groundwater sediment microbial communities from an aquifer in East River, Colorado, USA - PLM3_60_b1 | ecosystem: Environmental > Terrestrial > Soil > Riparian zone | place: USA: East River... | reverse complement strand
TCCGGACGCGCGTCCTGTTTCAGAACGACCGGCTCATGATCATCGACAAGCCCGCGGGGCTGCCCGTACATGCCGGGCCTCGAGGCGGACCGAATCTTGAAGTACTGCTGCCGCAGCTCGCGGCTCACCCGAAGCATCCGCCGATGCTCGCCCATCGTCTGGATACCGATACCTGCGGTTGCCTGATCCTCGCCCGCAAGCGTAGCGCGTTGCGCAAACTGCACGAACTCTTCGCGGCCGGGCAAATCGGAAAAACATACTGGGCGATCGCGGAAGGCCAGCCCCCGCAACCCTCCGGCACCGTCGATGCCCATCTGAAGAAGGTCAGCGATGTCAGCGGCTGGCGCATGGTCGTCGATGCCGGCGGCCACCACGCCGTTACCGGCTACAAGATTCTGGGTCAGACAGCGGCATTGACCTGGCTGGAACTGAAACCCCAAACCGGCCGCACTCATCAGATCCGCGTGCATTGCGCTTCGCTGGGCTGTCCGGTGCTGGGCGATCCGGCCTATGGCGCAGCGGCCAAAGACAATAAGATCCCGCTGCATCTGATCGCGCGGCGGATCTCCATTCCGTTCGAGCCAGGCTCGCCGCCGATCGAGGTGGAAGCACCGATGCCCGATCACTTGCGCGCGAATTTCGAGGCATGCGGATACAAGGATTCCTGAGAGCTCGCCGCCGACGATGCTTGCCATTGTCACGGTTTGACGCTATCTGCGCAGCAACCGGCGAAACGGCCGGCGGAGAACGGAAATGCTTGAGCGGATCACCGACCGCGCCATCACCCGCAGCACCAAAGACAGCATGGGCTATGAGCCCACCTATAGTGGCGTCACCAGTTTCCTGCGCCGCCGCTATACCAAGGACCTGACCGGCGTGGACGTCGCCGTCAGCGGCATCGCGCTGGACACGGCGACGACGAACCGGCCGGGCGCGCGCTTCGGTCCGCGCGGCATCCGCGCCGCCTCGACCAACATGGCCTGGTTCGGCGGTCCCGGACACTGGCACATGGATCCGTTCGAGACGCTGTCGGTGATCGACTATGGCGACTGCTTCTTCGATCCCGGCAAGCCCCATGAGATCGTCGGTGCGATCGAGGCCCATGCCGACGAAATCCTTGCTGCCGGCGCCACGCTGCTCACCCTCGGCGGCGATCACTTCATCGCCTATCCGCTGTTGCGCGCCTACAAAAAGAAGTACGGCCCGCTATCGCTGATTCATTTCGACGCCCATTCCGACACCTGGCGCGAGGATGAAAAGCGGATCGACCACGGCACCATGTTCTTCCACGCCGCGCAGGAGAAGCTGGTCGACCCCGAACATTCGGTGCAGATCGGCTTGCGCACCCACAACGACGAGACCCACGGCTTCAACATCCTCGACGCGAACTGGGTGCATGAGCATGGACCACAGGCGGTGGCGGAGCGGGTCAAGCAGATCGTCGGCAACCGGAAGGCGTATCTCTCCTTCGACATCGATTGCCTCGACCCCGCCTATGCGCCGGGCACCGGCACGCCCGTCTGCGGCGGCCTCACCACCTGGCAGGCACAACGCACTATGAACGGCTTGGTCGATATCGATTTTGTCGGCATGGATCTTGTCGAAGTCGCGCCCGCCTACGACGTCGGCGAGATCACCGCCCTCGCCGGCGCCAGCCTCTGCCTCGACTATCTCTGCATCCTGGCGACGCGAAGGAAGAAGAAGTAGGGGCGCTCGCTGCCTATCGCTACAAAAAATTGTCATCCCCGCGAAAGCGGGGACCCAGGGTGGCAGAGTGCCGCTCTCGCCGCGCGTCAGCCACCGCACCCTGAAACCCTGGGCCCACGCTTCCGCGAGGGTGACAATGGTGTGTGCGTTTGACGACGGAGACAGATCTCAACCAACATCCACAACGCGGTCGGACGCAAGCACCGCCTTGATGAACTCCGGCACCTCGAGACCCGCCTTCACCTTGGCTTCAAGATCCGCTTCCGCTGCCCGAACCGCAGCCAGCTTTTCGATAACCGCAGCAACCTCGGTCCGGCGAACGACAACAATTCCATCGCTGTCGCCGACAATGAGATCGCCGGACTCGATTGTCATGCCGCCGAGGACGACCGGCAGGCCGACCGTGCCGGGCCCGTTGCGCGCCGGAGAGTTTGCCGTTACGCCGGCGCAATAGACCGGCAGCCCCACGCCGAGGATTCCCGGCAGGTCGCGCACAAGCCCATCGGTCACCAGGCCTCGCACGCCGCGATTCCGTGCCATGCCCGGGAGGAGATCGCCCGTCACCGCGGTTGCGGTGAAGGCGTCCGTCGCCGCGACCAGCACATCGCCGGCCTTCGCCGCCGCCAGCGCGGCGAACAGCGCGAGATTGTCCGCCGGGCCGCAGTGACAGGTGATCGCCATGCCCACCAGGACCGACTGCACCGGCGCCAGCGGCTTGATGCGATAATCCAGCGCGCCGCGTCCGCCCAGGGCGTCGACCACATAGCCGGTAGGGACGTCGGCAAAGGCGGCAATCTCTGCTGCAGTCGGCCGCGGAAAATTGCGCCTGATGGTCAGAACGGGCGGATCCTTGATCATGTCTGGTCCTGTCGGTAACGGGTGAAGAGCAATTGCCTGTCGACATCGGCGATCCGGCCGATGCCGCAGAGGCCGAGCACGCGATCGATCTCGCGCCGGTAGATTTCGAGCATATGGGCGACGCCGGCTTCGCCCGCGAGCGCGAGGCCCCAGAGTTGCGGCCGCCCGACCAGGCATGCGGTAGCGCCGAGAGCCAGAGCTTTGACGACGTCCACGCCACGGCGCACGCCGCCGTCCATGAGAACCGGAATCTTCCCGCGGACGGCATCCACGACCGCCGGCAAAGCCGCGATGCTCGCTGGCGCGCCATCGAGTTGCCGGCCGCCATGATTGGAGGCGATCACCCCATCGATGCCCCGGTCGACGGCGAGCCTGGCCTCCTCCGGATGCAGAACGCCTTTGAGCAGAAGAGGGCCGGTCCAGGTCTTGCGAAGTTCATCCACATCCTTCCATGACATCGCGGGATCGAGCAGCGACGCCATGCGGCCGGCGAGCGTCCCGATGTCGACGGACTCGCCCGGCCGCACATAGTTGCCGAAGGTGATGCGCCTCAGCTCGTCGCGCATGCGCCAGAGCCACTTGGCCTTGAACGCCATTCCCAAAATCGCGGCCGGTCCGAAGTGCGGCGGAATGGTGAAGCCACTGCGGATGTCCCGTTCGCGGTTTCCCAGCAGCTGATTATCGATGGTCAGCACGAGTGCATCGAAGCCGCAGGCCGCTGCCCGCTCGGCCAGCTCGCGCGTGAAACCGCGATCCCGGTAGATAAACACCTGCATCCAGCGCGGCGAAGTCCCGCCAGCGGCCAATTGCTCGAGCGTGCAGACAGAGCCATGGCTCAGACAAAAAGCCGTGCCGGCTGCCGCCGCGGCGCGGGCGGCACAGCGTTCCCCGTCCGGCCAGAACAGGCCGGAGAGCCCGGTCGGCCCGACGATGACCGGCAGATTCAATCGTTTTCCGAACAGCGAAATCGACAGATCGCGTTCCGCCGCGCCGCGAAGCGGACGGGGCAGCAGCTGTATCCTATCGAACGCGGATTCGTTCCGCCGCAGGGTCTGCTCGTCCTCGGCGCCGCCGTCGGCGAAATCGAAGATGGGACGCGGCAAGGCGGCGCGCGCCATCAGGCGCATGGCATCGATGCTGTAGGCGCGGCGTTGCCAGGCCGGATTGGGCACCGTCACGCCGCCTTGTCGAGGCGGTAGAAGCGGATGGCGTTATCGCGGAACAGCTTCCGCTTCTCGGCCGGCGTCGCCCCTTCGGTCACCCAATCGACGATCTCGACCCACTCCGGATAGGTGCCCGCAAGTTCGGACACATGCCAGTCGCCGCCATACATGATGCGGTCGAAGCCGAATGTTTCGATGGTATGGGCGATGTAGGGCTTGAGCTGCTCGCGGGTCCAGTTCTTGTGATCGGCCTCGGTGGTGACGCCCGATATCTTGCATACGACATTGGGCATCGCCGCAAGTTCTTTCATGTGCTGGCGCCAGGGATCGAATAGGCCCGCCTTGATCCCGGGCTTGCCAATATGGTCGAGCACGAAGCGCACCTCCGGACATTGCCGCACCATTTTCAGCACGTTCGGCATGTGATGGTGGAAGACGCAGATATCGAACACAAGATCGTGGGCGGCCAGCAGCTTCAGGCCTTCGATGAAGGCGGGCCGGACACAGAAATCGGGATCGGGCTGGTTCTGGATCAGCCGGCGAATGCCGCGCAGGTTCTTGTTCTTACAGAGCGCGTAGAGCTCCGGCTCGACCGCCTTGCCGTGCTCCAGCGGCAGCGCCGCCACCATACCCGCCAGCCGCTTGTCAGACCGCGCCAGCCCGTCGATCCATTCCGCCTCCTGCAGATGCTGCGGAAAATCCACATCGACTTCGACAAAGACGAACCGCTCGATGGCGACGGGCGCGGCGGCGCGCATGAGATCGTCGGGCAGCACCAGCCGCTTGAGCGACGGCGCATTCTTCGTCCAGCCATAGCCGAAGCGCTGCGGCTCCAGCAGATGCACATGGCTGTCGATGATTGGAAAATCCGGCATTGCGACCCCTCCCCCACTCCGCGTGCCGAAGGCTGTCCGGATATTGGGGCAGCGATGCCGGGGCAGCAAGGCCGGGGCAGGCGATCGTGAAAAAGTCGATTCAGGCCCGCCGATCGACGCGCCGGTTTGACGTCAATTGCAAAGCGTCAAACCGGCACCCGATCCTGCTGGGCCAGGTAAAGGGCTACATTAGCCCAGCAGCAGATTGATCTCTGCAATGGTCCCGTCGACGCCGGTCAGCGTCAGCAGCACGCAGGCATCGAGGAAGCCGGCGCTTTTGGCCGCCGCTGACTCCGCGCTCGCGGATGACAGGCGTTCGCTGGTCGGGATATTGAGTCGAGCCGCAGCGCTACTTTCGGTCGATGACGATCTGCAGGTACTCGCTCGGCACGACCATCGTTTCATCTCCCGAGCGGTTGAACTTGTCGACGAGTGCTTTCAGGTCGCTCGCCAAAGCCGCTTGCGCGCGCGAATCGAGAGCGGCAAAGGCCTTGAGAGTCGGGCCGTAGTAGGTCCTGAAAACATCCAGCCAGTGATCCGCCGACTTGTAGCGGAACACAAAGTTCCGGGACTGCGATTTGATCGTCGCGGCGCCCTGCGGGAACAGCTCCGATAGCCGCGCCGCGGTGCCCCACAGCGGCGGCGGCTTCACGCCGGCGGGCGGCGGCAGGTGCTTGCCCATGGTCTTGAACATCTGGCCGATGAAGCCCTCCGGCGTCCAGTTGGCGAGGCCGATCTTGCCGCCGGGCTTGCAGACCCGCAGCAGCTCGGCCGCCGCGCGCTCCTGGTTGGGCGTGAACATCACGCCGAAGGTGGAGCCCACCGCGTTGAAGCTGGCATCCCCGAAGGGCAGCGCTTCCGCGTCGGCCTCGCGGAACTCGATCTCCAGCCCTTCGGCCAGGGCTCGCGACCGGCCTTGCTCGAGGAGAGCCGGGACATAGTCGGTCGACACGACGCTGCACCAGCGGCGCGCCGCCGCCAGCGTGAAGTTGCCATTGCCTGCTGCCACATCGAGCACCCTTTGTCCCGAACGGATGTCCAGGGCCTCGCATAATTCCTCGCCGACGATCTGCAAGGTCATGCCGACGATGGCATAATTGCCGGAAGACCATGTTCCCTGCTGACGCGCCTTAATCGCCGCCAGGTCAGGCGATACCGGATTGGACGGCTGAGCCGCCGCAGTTTTCGTCGCGTTCATATCATTATCCTCATCTCGTGATGCTCGTTGGGGGCTCCCGGGGGCCCTTCGATCGGGGGAGGACGCAGGTTAGTCATCGGGCGTCACGCAGCCGTCACATCGAGATCAAAAAATCCTCAAATCGGCGCCCCTCCCCGGCCCTCCGGGGCGAATGTCCTGCAAAACCGGATCACTCCCCAGCAGTGCAAGATGCGTTGGACCAAGGTCCAATTGATGCTGCTGCCCGCCTGGCGGACTATGCCGTGACGCTGATTGACGGTAAGTCCCCGTGATCCATAGGAAAGCAGGTCTCATCCTTGTCCCCGCCATCGCCTTGATGGCGCTGCCGGCATTTGGCGACCCGCGGCCGGTGCGGGGCGACCAATTCATCACCATGATGCAGAGCAACACGCTTTCCGGCGAGACGGCGGCCGGCACCGGCTTTAATGTCTATTTCCTGCCCGGCGGCATGGCGACCTATGAAGAAAAAGGCGGCAAGCGCGATTCCGGCACTTGGCATCTGGACAAGGAGGGCGACGTCTGCGTCGCCTGGCGCGATCCGGCGGAGCAGGAGCGAGGCTGCTTCCGGGTCACGGTCGACGGCGACAAGGTCGCCTGGGAAGGCAAAGAGGGCGGCGGCCAGGGCACGCTTCGCGGCGGCATCAGCGAAACCTTCTTGAAGAGCGGCGTGCAGTAGTCCAAAGAGCGCCGGAGCAAAATCACCGCCATCCCGTTTGCTCCCCCGGCATGGGACCGATAACCTCTTGTCCCCCAGGCAGGCGGTCACAACCCGCGCTGCAGATAAGTCTGGTGGACCAGGAGCGATCAGCGTGACGCGCAGTGTGCTCGGAGTCGATGTCGGCGGCACCTTTACCGATTTCGTCGTCTACGATCCCGAAACCCGGCAAGTCACCGTATGGAAAGAGCTGTCGACTCCAGGCGATCCCGTGACCGGCATCCTCAACGGCCTCGCTTCCTATGGCCAGCGCGAAAAGCTGGAGAATCTGCGCGTCGGCACGACAGTCGCCACCAATGCGGTGCTGGAGCGCAAGGGCGCCGTCGTCGCTTATGTCACTACCAAGGGGTTCCGCGACATCCCCTTCATCCAGCGCGGCAACCGCAAGTTCCACTACGACATGAGCTGGGTGAAGCCGAAGCCGCTGGTGAAGCGCCGGCACTGCTTCGAGCTCAGCGAACGCATCGATGCCCATGGCCGGGTGGTGACGGCGCTCGACGAGGCCGAGGTGCGGCGTGTGGCAGCGGCCATCCGCGCTATCCCGGAGATCGAGGCGGTGGCGGTCTGCCTCCTCTTCTCCTATCTCAATCCCGCGCATGAACTGAAGGTCAAGGAGATCCTGGCCGCCGAGCTGCCGGACAAGGCGCTGTCGATCTCCTACAACGTTCTGCCGAAGTGGAAGGAATATGAACGGGCCTCGACGACCATCGCCGATGCTTATCTGAAGCCGATCGTCAGCCGGCAGTTGCTTGAAATGCGCGGCCGGCTCGACGGCGCCCGCATTTCCGCGCCGGCGGTCATCATCAAATCGAACGGCGGCGAAATGACCCTGGAAGCCGCCGCCGATGCGCCGGTGCAGATGGTGCTGTCCGGACCGACCGGCGGCGTCATCGCCAGCCGCTTCGTCGCCGAGGAACTGGGCATCGACCATCTCGTCACCATCGACATGGGCGGGACTTCGACCGACGTCTCGACAGTGATCGGCCGGAAGGAGAGCTTCACCACCGCTTTCGAGATCGAATGGGGCGTGCCGATCCAAGTGCCGATGATCGACATCCGCACCATCGGCGCCGGCGGCGGCTCCATCGCCTGGATCGACAAGGGCGGCATGCTCCAGGTGGGCCCGCAGAGCGCCGGCGCGAAACCAGGGCCGGCCTGCTACGGGCTCGGCGGCAGCGAAGCCACGGTGACCGACGCCAATCTGGTGCTGGGCCGCATCAATCCGGCAAACTTCCTCGGCGGCCGCATGAAGCTCGACAGCGGCGCGGCGCGGACGGCCATCGCCAAGGTGGCCGCGGCGCTGGGCCAAGGCATCGAGGAGACGGCGCTCGCCATCACCCGCATCGTCGACAACAACATGATGGGGGCACTGCGCTCGGTTCTGATCGAGCGCGGGCTCGATCCCCGCGACTTCACGCTCTGCGCTTTTGGCGGCGCCACGCCCCTGCATGCCAGCGCCCTGATCCGCGAGATGGGCATTCCGCGCGCGATCGTGCCCCTTCACCCCGCACAGTTCTCGGCCTACGGTTTCATCCTCACCAATGCCCGCGTCGACCGCCAGCGCACGACGCAGCTCACCTCGAAGTTCTTCAAGGCGGCGCACGCCAACGAGATCATGGATGCGCTGGTGTCCGAGAGCCTCGCCGAGCTTGCGGCCCAGGGCTACAGCCAGGATATCGATGTGCACCGGGCGCTGGAGATGCGCTATCTCGGCCAGAACTACGAGCTCGAATTGCCGCTGGCGATCCCGCGGTTCGCCGATGCGACGATCGACCAGCTTTGGACGCTGTTCCACGATACGCACAAGGCGCGCTTCGGCTTCAGCACGCCGGGCGAGATCATCGAGATCGTCAACTTCACGGTCACGGCGGTGGCGCGCACTGCGAAGCTTGACTTGGCGGAGATTCCGAACGGCGCGGGCCTGCCGATGCCGAAGGAACAGCGCAAGGTCTGGTTCATCGGCGGGCCCGAGACCGTGCCGGTCTATGACCGCGCGGCCTTGCGCGCTGGTCAGACGGTGACCGGGCCGGCGCTGGTGGAGGAAGCGGCATCGGTGACCGTCCTCGAGGCCGGCCACCGCCTGCGCGCTCATCGACACGGCCATCTGCTGATCGACGTCACGGGAGACAGGGCATGAGATTTTCGGAGAACGGGCTCTATATCGAAAAGTACCTGAAGTGCGCGAACTGCGGGCTCCTGATCTACGAGGCGGGCATTAGGGCGCAACATAAGGGGAAGGACTGCCTGTTCTGTTCGGACTGGTGTGTGACGTGGGCCGCGCAGCGGGAGCTTGAAAGCGGCCTTATCCGCTTGCCTGTCGTGCATCCGCAGCTGCCGGTCGAGGCGGCCCAAAAGCCGCCCCTGAAACGAAACGCGCCGCCCGACATGGTGATGATGAAGATCCTGGACTCGACCATGGTCTCGATCTGCCGGGAAATGGGCATCCTGCTGATGAAGACCTCCTACTCCACGATCTTCAATGAAGGCCTCGATTTCACCTGCGCGCTGGCGGATACCCGGGGCGACATGATCGCCTGCGCCGAGTTCTGCCCGACGATGATCGGCGGCATGCCCTTGCTGATCAAAACCTGCGCCCAGGAAATCCCGTTCGATACGCTGGAGGACGGCGACATCATCGTCCACAACGATCCCTACCGGGGCGGGCTGCATTGCCCCGAACACACCTTCTTCAAGCCGTTCTTCGTCGATGGCGAGCTCATGGGCTTCGCGGTCTGCATCGGGCATATCGCAGAAATCGGCGGCATGGTGCCCGGCGCTTTCTGCGGCGAAGCGACGGAGATCTTCCACGAAGGCCTGCGCGTGCCGCCGGTGAAGATCAAGAAGGCCGGGAAGGACGTGGACGAAGTGTGGAAGCTGCTGCTCGCCAACACCCGCACTCCCAGGCAGAATTACGGCGACCTGCGGGCCATGATCGGCTGCGTCGATCTGGGCGTCAGCCGCATCGTCGAGATCGTCAAAAAGTACGGCAAAGCCGTCTTCACCCAGACCTGCGAAGATCTCAAGGACTATGCCGAACGCCGCATGCGGGCGGAGCTCGGCTCTTTCCCCGATGGCAAGTACAGCTTCGAGGACGTCATCGAGAACGACGGCATCGAGGACAAGCAATACACCGTGGCGATCGATATCCATGTGAATGGCGACGAGCTGGTGGCCGACTACAGCCGCAGCTCGCCCCAGGCCCGGGGGCCGATCAACGCCACCCTCGGCGTCGCCATCGGCGCCGTCTATAACGGCATCTTCCACATCACCGATCCGTCGATCCCGAAGAACTCCGGCGCCTTCCGGCCGATCCGCGTGGTCTCGCCGCCGGCCCGGGTGACGAATGTGGACTATCCCGCCCCGCTCGTCGCCGGCAATACCGAAACCCATCCGCGCCTCGCCAACATCACCATCGGCGCCATGGGCGCCTGCGTGCCCGAGCGGGTCATGGCTTCGGAGAGCTGCACCGGCACCAACTTCGTCTTCGGCGGCAATCACCCGGAGTATGACGAGTACTTCGCCTGCTACGACATCATGTCCGGCGGCTGGGGCGGCCGCTATGGCCATGACGGCAATGACTGCGTGATCGCCATCAACGGCAACTGCCGCTTCAATCCCACGGAGGTGTTCGAGACGCGCTTTCCGTTGCGGGTCGAGGATTGCGAGATGCTGACGGATTCCGGCGGGGCCGGGAAATGGCGCGGCGGCCTCGGCTATCGCCGCACGCTGCTGGCCACGGAAGTGCCGATCACCGGCAGCCAATGCAGCGACCGCCACGAAGTGAAGCCATGGCCGATCTTCGGCGGCGAGCCGGGCGGCAATGGCGGCACCCTGATCAAGAAGAAGGGCGCCACCGAGTGGAAGACAGTCAAGGAACTCTACGGCAAGGTGTCCTCGAGCAAATATGCCAATGTCATCTTCCAACCCGGCGACCGCATCATGCTGACGGCGCCCGGAGGCGGCGGCTACGGCAACCCGGCCGAGCGCGACCCCGCCCTCGTCGCCGAAGATGTGGCCGAAGGCTACGTGTCGCGCGCCGCCGCGAAGCGGTTCTACGGCGGTGGCTAAAACCGCCAAGCATGGAACTTCCAGGATTGGTCGCTAGATCTGGGGATGGGTGCGCCGCGGCCTATCCCAGCGAGGGCTCACCTGCCTGCAGAACGTCATTGATCTGCAAAACAGCGGGTATGGTGCCCGCGGGCTCGCCTCGCTCGGTGATCCGACCGCCCCTCAAGGAGGGCGGTTTGGTATTTTGATAACTTTTTGATCGGCTCGTGACGCTCGCCCGCGCCGAGCGACACACAACATCGTTGATCCGCAAAACCGTGGGCTATACGCTCGTACTCCCGACATAAGTGAAAACGCGCGCCGACGACCCAATGGCGCAATCGTGAGAAGAGAGGGAGAGAGCCTATGTCCGTATCCACTGCGCAAGTCGACAATGGCGTCAACGTCCAGGCACTGATCGACGCCCGTGCAGCCCTGACCGACGCGCCGGCGGCGGCGCAGTTCAGCTGGCGAGCCAACTGCACCTGGAAGAAAGGCACGCACAGCCACTCGACCGTCAAGAGCTTCTTCGGTCTCGGCGAGGAGCAGAAGCACAAGACGACGTTCAGCTTCGATGCCGATCATCCGGAAGTGTTTGCATCCGAAGACTACGGCGCAACGCCGGTCGAATTCGTGCTCGTCGCGTTGGGAAGCTGCCTGACCGCCGGCATCGCCGCGATTGCGCAGCATCGCGGAATCCAGCTGCGGTCGGTCTCGGCCACCGTCGAAGGAGCGATGGACCTGGCGGGCATTCTTGGTATCGACAGCGACGTCCGCAACGGGTTCAGCGGCATCAAGGTCACCTACAAGATCGACGCCGACGCGACCCCCGACGAGATCAAGGCTTTGGTCGCGCAGTCGCAGAAGCGCTCGGCGGTTTATGACATCATCACCAATCCGACGAATGTCACGGTCGAGATAAAGTAACCAAGCGCTGCTTGCCGCAGCGGGAGCACTACCGTTCGGAGAATAACGACCGTCGTCATCGGGGCGGGTCACGCCGGACTCGCCATGAGCCGATGCCTCACCGAGCGCTCGATCGACCATGTCGTGCTCGAGCGCGGCGAGGTGGCGAACTCGTGGCGCACCGAGCGGTGGGACTCGCTGCGGCTGCTCACGCCGAACTGGCAAAGCCGGCTGCCGGGCTTCGGCTACGAAGGCGACGATCCTGACGGCTACCGGACGGTGCCGGAGGT
>Ga0184626_10000560_pt1 | contig 11778 bp, 7 predicted proteins | sample PLM3_60_b1_FD_133142 | JGI IMG/M metagenome (GOLD analysis project Ga0184626, IMG submission 133142) | Groundwater sediment microbial communities from an aquifer in East River, Colorado, USA - PLM3_60_b1 | ecosystem: Environmental > Terrestrial > Soil > Riparian zone | place: USA: East River... | reverse complement strand
GCGGCTGGACCAGTTATCCGGCGGGTTGTTTCTGGACGAAGCCTATAACGGTTTGGACGCAATTGCCATCCGTGAATTGGGAGCTCGTCCCTTGTTTCTGGATTGGAATTCTGGACGGGAAGCGCTGGTGGCATACTTTGATGCGTTTTCCACGATGTTGTTTGGCTACACAACGTTTTCAATTCGTGCGGTTACGGCTCTGGCGGGAGTGTTGACGATGGCGGCTTTTTACCTGTTTTTGAGGAGATTGTTTCATCGCAACATCGCGCTGCTTTCTCTTTTCCTGCTTGCCGTCTCGAAGTATGCGATCGTGTATAACCGTTTTGGACTGCGGATTAACCTGATGTTGTTGTTTGAAACCGCAGCCATGGCATTTCTTGCCTGGGGAATGACTTCGGAAAACAAAAGATATACCCCCTTCTTACTGGGAGGAGCGTTTGCGGGTCTGGGTTTTCATTCGTACATTCCGTACCGCGTGTTTCCGGCAGCGTTCCTGGGGTTTCTGGCGGACAAGCGCGTTCGTGGGAATTTCCGGCGGCAGGCGGCGCCTCTTGCAGCCGGAGCGGTAGTATGTTCCCTGATTGCGATTCCTCTCCTGTGGTTTTTTGTTCACAATCCGGCAAGTTTCAGCAACCGGATGGAACGCACGGCCATTTGGAGCAAGCAGAAGGAACCGATTCCTTTCTTGCTGGCCAGGTCCGCGCGCGATACGCTCGGCATGTTCACGTTCAGATCAGATCCAAATCCAAGGCACAACGTTCAGGCCGAACCCGCACTCTCTCCGTTCAGCACGGCTTTCTTCCTGCTGGGCGGGATCTTGCTCCTCAGCAATTTGCGTCGCCCATTAGGGTTATTCCTGCTGTTGTATTTTGTGGTGACGGTTCTTCCCGGCATTCTGGGTGCGGCTGCTCCACATGCTTCCAGAAATCTGGGAGCGCTGCCGCCGGCGCTGTTGCTGGCTGCGCTGGGAATCGCAGCAGCCCTTCGGATCGTGAAACAAACCTGTGTTTCCTGTACTGGACCGTTTCTGGCCGTTGTCCTGGGCGCGACAATGCTCACGGGCATCAACGATGCATTGTTTCGTCATGCGGCGGATCTTGATGCGCAAGGTCCGGCGGATACCGCTCTCTGGGGAATGGACCGAACGGAAACCGATATCGCGAACTACGTGAACACCTTTGGAGACCATTACCCTATTTATCTGACTCCGCAATTATACTTTCACGCCACGATCGAATACCTGACGTATGGAAGATCGAAGCACCAGCTTTACACGGAAGAGACGGCATTCCCGAAAGATCGTATTTCGCTGGTGGTGCTGCAAACAACCAGCAGGAACCTTTGGTGGATGCGCGACGACGATACGAAGAAGTTTTATCACTGGTGGAATCAATACTACGGACTGGAAACAAGGTACATCCGTTCGCAGATTCTGAAAGCCTATGTAAGTTATCCTTCGATGACACGGCAGTCGGACAGGCGGGTTTTCAGGGCTCTGCGCGAGAAGTATCCTTCCGGGCGCGCGCTTCAGTTCGACCAGTTTACGGTGTTTCTCATCCGGCCATAATCGGCGGGCTGGAAGCCCGCGCTCCAGCAAAGAAGCCTAGGCCTGCCACTCTACATTTAGGGCTTCTTTTTGATATAGTTGACCCTTTGTTTCGCAATGAACAACGAGATCGAGCTGTCGGTTGTCGCGCCGGTGTACAATGAAGCAGGCGCCATTGAGCGCGTGGTCCGTTACTGGGCCGGTGTACTTGCATCCGGCAGTTTGTCTTCAGAGATCGTTCTTGCAAATGACGGCAGTACTGACTCGACTCTCGAGATTCTGGAAAGATTAACCGAGGAGATTTCGATCCTACGCCTGGTATCGTATGCGCCGAATCGCGGTTATGGTTACGCGCTCCAGCGGGCGATCCGGGCAACCAAGGGTAAACTTGTGGTGACCCTCGATTCGGATGGACAGTTTGATCTTGCAGACTACACAAACCTTCTGAATCTTTACCGGGAACAAAACCTCGATTTTGTGACCGGTTATCGTATGAAAAAGAAGGACAGTTTTCTGCGCGTGTTTGCGGACCGCGGGTTCAACTGGATCGTGCGCACCATGTTTGATCTCAAGCTTCGCGACACCAATTGCGCGCTGAAGCTGATCCGCGGCGATCTTGCGCGGGATCTCCATATTGAGGCGCGCGGATATCCGACACCAACTGAAATTACAATCAAGCTGATCACATTGGGAGCAAAAACGGGTGAGCAGGGTGTGACTCACTCCGACCGAATTGCGGGAAAATCTCATTTGCAGGTGATGAGAACGAGTATTTCAATGTTTCGCTTTCTTTTTTATCTGCGCAAAAAGATAACACTATACCGGGCAGGAATATTGCAGAATATTTGAGATGAATGATTTTGTTGGTGTGATCCTGGCGGCTGGAAAGGGAACACGCATGTTTCCATTCACAACGCGCTGGCCAAAACCGATCTTACCGATCATGGGCAAACCGCTGCTGCAGCATCAAGTCGAGATGATGAAGTCAGTCGGCATCAAAAAAATTTTTATCGTAATCGGATATCTCGGATATGAGATCGTTCGCTCGCTTGGCAGCGGCGCAGATTTTGGTGTGGAAATCGAATACATCGAGCAAACCGAGACGCTGGGAATCGCACATGCCGTCGGGCGTCTGGAAGGAAGAGTACAGAAGCCTTTTCTGCTCTGTTTGGGCGATATCTTTTTTGTTTCGAGCCGGCTTCAAACCATGTTTGATTCTTTTAGTCGGGACAATGCACGCGCGGTTCTTGCTTCTAAGATGGAAGAAGATCCGGACATGATCCTCAGAAACTTTGCCATTATTGTCGGGGAAGATGACCGCGTGGTACGCGTGATTGAAAAGCCGCGCTACATTCAAAACAAATTAAAGGGATGTGGCGTGTATCTTTTTGGCCTCGAAATCTTTGACGCCATCCGCCGGACACCGCGCACTGCTATGCGCGACGAATATGAGATCACCGAAGCGATTCAGATCCTGATCAATGACGGTCACACAGTCGTACACTCCAACATCATCGAAGAAGATTTGAATCTCACAGTTCCCGAGGACTTGTTAAACATCAATCTGCTGGAACTCAAGAAGAATGGTTTCACAAATTACTTTGTAGACGGACAAATGGATGAGCAAAGTCTGGCTGGAATTTCCGGATGTGTCATCGGAACGCGTGCCAGGGTGGAACCGCCAGTATCCTTGCAGAGGTGCATCGTGTTTAACGATGTGACGATCGCGCGACAAACCGAGTTGAGCAACGCAATTATCACACCGGATGGCATCATCCAGTGCAATCCCGATCGGGAATAGTTCGATGGCGGCGGCCCGGCTTGTGCTTGTAACAGGAGGAGCAGGGTTCATCGGATCGCATCTTTGTGAAGGCCTGCTCAATGAAGGATACCGTGTCCGCGTTATCGATGATCTCTCCGTAGGTCGCGTAGAAAACATTCCTTCCGGATGTGAATTTTTTCAAGGTAGCATTCTGGACGAAGATTTGGTTCAGCGGGCGACACGGGGAGTTTCCACGATCTGTCATGAAGCGGCACGTGTCACGATCCGCGGATCAGTCGAGCGATTTTACGAAGATGCGCAAACAAACCTGATGGGGACGCTTGGGCTCCTAAGGGCTGCCGGACAAAATGGTGTCACCCGCTTTCTCTATGCTTCCTCCATGGCCGTCTATGCGGACTCACAACAACCTGTTCCGATAGCGGAGGATCATCCTCTTCTTCCTGCAAGTCCGTATGGAATCGCCAAACTGGCAGCGGAGCGGTACGTTCTGATGCTGGGCTCCGCTCTGAGGATGAGAGCAACTGCGCTGCGATACTTCAATACCTTTGGTAAGCGACAGACATATACACCTTACGTCGGAGTGATAACGATCTATGTGACGCGGCTGTTGCGAAAAGAATCGATCACAATTTTCGGGGACGGAAATCAAGTTCGCGATTTTGTCCATGTCTCCGATATTGTCCAGGCAAACCTGCGCACGCTCAAACGTGATGAAGCAGCCGGAATGATCTTCAATATAGGTTCCGGACGCGGTACTTCCGTTTCCGCTCTTGCGGAATCGCTGCGACAAAGGCTCTATCCTGAAGCCGCAGTTCTTCATGAGCTTGCGCGGCCGCAGGAGCTTCGCAATTCGATTGCAAATATCACACTGGCAAGGCAGGTATTGGGATACGAACCGGAAACAAATCTCGACCGGCAGCTTCCCGAAGTGATCGAATTTCTGCGTAACCAGTCTGCATGAGGAAATTCGCGCCCGTCTTCCTGGCAACCCTGATCCTTTCCGATGCGTTTTTGAAGCAGTATATTCACAAATCTCCCGCTTTGCAGTCTGTATACCCGATCCTCTTCACGGCAGGTCTGCTGATACTCCTGGCTTCCTCTCTCTACTTTTTTGCTTACTTCCGGAAAAGCAACGAATGGGAGAGCATTACAGAACGTTCAAAGCCGTCTGTACGCGCCTTCTGGATCGCCGCATCGATCATTTTGTTTGGCGCTATCCTCCGGTTTTGGAGACTGGAAGGCCTATTTGACGGCGTTTTCTGGGACGAAGCGTACAAGGGGCTGGACGCAATCGCGATTCGCGAGTACGGAGAAAGACCGATCTTTCTAAATTGGAATGCAGGTCGGGAAGCACTGGTTGCATATCTGGTAGCGGGATTCTCATTTTTCACAGGCTATTCGGGGTACACGGTACGGGCGGTGGAAGCAACTGCAGGAGTAGCCACTCTAGTCTTTTTCTATCTTTTCGTTCGCCAGATCTTCAATCACAAAATCGCTCTTCTTTCCCTTTTTCTGTTTACCGTCTCGAAGTATCACATTATCTACAGCCGCTACGGACTTCGTGTAAATCTGATTCTACTCTTTGAAACTGCAACTCTGTACTTCCTTGCGCGCGGAATCAACGTCACAAAAAACAGGTATGCATACTTTGTTCTTGCAGGCCTGGCGGGTGGTCTTGGATTCTACACCTACATACCGTACCGGATTTTCCCCCTGGTAGTGCTCGCGTTTCTACTCGATCGCGGCAACCGGATAAAGTTGCGCGCAAACATCGCGCCCCTTGCAGCAGCCCTGGTGGTCTCTGCCATTGTCGTTGCGCCACTGGCACAACACTATATTGAAAACCGCCAAAGCTTTACAGACCGGATGGCAAGAACGGCAGTGTGGGCAACTACCAAGAAAACTGAGCCGAAACCATTGCCGGTTGTACTGTTTGTTTCTGCGCAGGACACGCTCGCGATGTGGACATTCAAAGGCGACTCCATGGAACGCCAGAATGTTGGCGAAGAACAAGCGCTTTCCTCTTTTTCAACAGCCTTCTTCTTACTGGGATTTGTCTTGTTTGCCGCCAATTTTCGCAAGCCCTATGCCCCGTTTTTTCTGGTATATTTTTTCATCGGTGTCCTGCCCGCCATTCTTGCAGAATCTGCGCCGCATGCTTCTCGCAATCTGGGAGCACTTCCTGCGGCGATTGTTTTCACAAGTTTTGGAATTCTGACTGCCATCCGCTTTTTCTCTCAGCTGACTGGAAGAATTCTATTTATGATTGTGATTTCGGGAAATCTGATCACAGGACCCGTGGATGGGCTCTTCCGTTATTCTGCAATTCTCGACCGGATGAGCCCCGGGCGTTCGGCCCTCTGGGGAATGGACATCGCAGAAACCGACATCGGTCATTTGCTCAATCAATTGGGAGATGGCTGTGAAGCCTATCTATCTCCACAATTGTTTTTTCATGCGACCATCGAGCTTCTCACGTACAAAAAATCCGAACATCAGTTATGGGCTACAAGAACGGTATTTCCACACGACAAAATTGTGCTCATTTTTCTCCAGACTACTCCGCGAAATTTGTGGTGGCTGCGCGATGCGGAAGGCAAAGATTTTTTTAAATGGTGGCGACAGCGCTACAAAATGGATCGTAAATTCATCAAATTGGAAATTCTTCGCATCTACGGTAATCATCCCCAGATGACACGCCAGTCGGATCTCCGCTTACTCAATATGCTGCGCGAACAATTCCCATCCGGAAAAGTCGTTCATTTCGATTCTTTTACGATCTTCATGATAAATGAAACCACCGATGAACACAGATGAACAGCGATAGGCGCAAGTAAGCTCGATCCGCGGTCCGAAATCTGTGTTTATCTGTGTTCATCTGTGGCTTCAAACTCCCTACTGCTCCTGGAATTTCAAGGACCGGATGCGGAAACACGCCTTCATAACTGCCCCCAACAGCCAATAGTGGAAAGAGAAACAACAGTGTCTTCCTCGATGACGCATTAAGTAGGAAATTTGGAAGCCTACGCTCCAATTTGCGTTATCACCGCGTAGCTCTATACTCTTAAGATGTTCAGATAACTGGCTCATCAAAAATGATGAGAAACGTACCGATTCTTCTTACTTGTTTGTTTCTGTCCGTTCTTGCCGGATGCAACTCACCTTCCGATCAGCCGCAGAAGGCAAAGACCGGCCGGCCTTCCGCCCGGCCGCAACGCATGGAAAAAGTTGTGTTGATTTCGATCGATACCATGCGCGCGGATGCCCTCGGATTTTATCCACGCGAACTGAATTGGAAAACGACTCCTCACCTGGACCATTTCGCAACGGAAAACGTAACGTTTACTCATGCGACGGCCCAATCTGCTACCACAGCTCCCTCGCACAAATCGATTTTTTATTCGGTCTATCCGTCGGTGCACAAAACCACAATTCGCAGCATGCCAAAAGAAAAATTGAAATCTCCGATGCAAATTCTTCGTGAAAAGGGCTTCAAAACTGTTGCTTTCACGGGTGGCGGCCAAGTCAGCAAGACATTCGGATTTGATATCGGTTTTGACTCCTACTGGGAAGCAACAGGCGTAAAAAAATACCGCGTCAGCAAGCTGCTGAAGCAGGCTACCGATTGGCTCAATGAAAACTACGACAAGAAATTCTTCCTCTTTCTTCATACGTTTGAAATGCATTGTCCCTACGATCCGCCGGAAAAATATTTCAAAAAATGGTCCCTTCCGTACGATACGGACAAAATCCTGATCGGCAGATGCGAGCCGAAATACTACATCCGCAGAAGATTGACCTCCGAAAATAACTTGTTTCTTCGGAGTCTTTACGCAGCCGAAGCGAATTATGTAGATGACTTTATGAAGCACTTGTTGAATCGGCTGAAGGAATTGGGAATCTACGATCAAACATTGATCATCTTTCTATCCGATCACGGGGAAAGCCTTGGAGAGCGTTTTTATGTCGGCCACAATCAACTTTACAATATCCAGCTTCACACACCGATGATTCTGCACATTCCAGGCATCGGCGCCAAACGAATCGAATCGCCGGTTGAGCTGATTGATGTGATGCCGACGATTTTTGAGATTGTCGGTGTGAAACGAACTTCATTTCCGTTTCAGGGAATCAATCTGATGCCGCTGATCCAGGATGATAAGCGAATTGAAAACCGAGTGTTGATCTCAGAAGAAACCGGTCGTGTACGCGTTCGGAAGGACGATATGGCGCTTCATTTTTCCGAGAGAACAAAAATCTCAGACGAGTTGTACGATCTGAAGCAAGATCCTAGTGAACTTGTAAACCTGGCTTCAAAAAACCCGAGCTTGGTTCAAAAGCTAAAGCAAATCTACAGAAAAGCCATTCGCGAAAGTCGTAGTCTTTCCGATCAGTTTGTCCTGGAAGGCGCTTCCAGTAAACCCGTTATTAGTCCGGAAATGCAGGAAGAATTAAAAGCGCTTGGGTACGTTACCGAATAAAAGCTTCAGATTCCTGATCGAAAGTCAGTCTACAGTAAAGTTGCAGATTTTCCAGCCGGTTCCATCATTGATCATCTGGAAGTGATGCACGAAGACACTGCTGTAATTGTTGCCTTCCCCGTCTGTCCCGTAAAAACGCGCAGTCAGGTCCGCATTGGCCTTTGTTTCGGTGACATTCGTAACGACTGGACTTCCCAGGATCTGGTTGTTTGCCGTTCCCTGGATGGGCTTTTTGTTGTTGATGACGTTGATTTCATGCTGGCGTCCGGGACAACCCGGATTGCTGGAAAAACCCACAACAATTTGCTCCGCGGTAAGAGTCTCAATATCGTTAAACAAATGCAGAAACTGTACGACGACTTGACTGATCTCTTTGGTTGCTTGCTGCACGTCAAATAATTTCACTTTGAATGAATGTTTTTCTGTGGTTTCTTTTTTCTCGTTGTCGATCAACAGGAGGGTGATCTGATAATGACCCGGCTGTGGAAATTTATGATGGACGACTGGCTTGTTATATACAGATCCATCACTAAAATCCCACTGGAACTTGTCGATTGTCCCATCCAGATCGAAACTGGACGAAGCGTCAAAAGTGAACATCGTGTTTTGCGTTCCAAAGGGCGGATCCACGACAAAGGATATGACTGGAGGAAGGTCATCTACGATTTCGATTTCCCGTTCGGCGGAGGAAATCCCACCACGGTTATCAGTAGCGGTCAAGCGAATCGTGTAAGTGCCCTGGCGTGTAAACTGATACTTGGCATTGACTCCATGTTTCTTGCCGCCGTCACTGAATTCCCACAGATAATCCACGATGCTTCCGTTATCGCTGGATTCACTGGCGTCCAGTTGAAGGATGGTATTGATCGATCCGGGATCTGGAGAAACGGAAATGCTCGGTTTCGGCGCTTCATTGTTCCTGATCACAATCGCGTTGGCAAGCTGTGCTGTAGCGGCTGCGGTGCTCACTGTTACCGTACGCCTGCCGGGTGTAGCGCCATTGAGAATACTGACTGTCACTTCTAAACGGTGTGAATCGAGGGCATCCGCGGAAAGGACTTTTGTTCCCTCGCCAAAATCCACAGACTGAACCGAGCTGAAACCGGTCCCGGCGATTTGCACAATTCCGAGCTTGGCCCCCAGCGCAAACTCACTCGGAGTCACCGACTGAATCCGCAACGGTTCCCCGGGATTTGGAGTCACTCCGTTATCATGTTTGCAGCTCAACACTGCAAATATAGATAGACAAGTAAAAAGTAAAATTGTTCGACGTTTCACACTACTTCCCCAAGAATTTAAGATGAAGAACGGAATTTTAACATTATGGCTTGAAAGATTCAAGTTTCGTTGGCCCACTCCCAGGCCAGCAGAATGCCGGCGGACATTAATGCCGGCTGAAAGCCGGCGCTCGTCTCGAACGCAAGTCTGGACCTTAACGCTGGGGATATGCCTGCGCGGTCAATGCAGCCAAACCGGCAACATAGATCAGGAAAGCGATCAGGAAGACAGTCTGAAACCCAAACATGAGGGCAAGGACCACGCAAAGTATAGAACCAACCACGGTAGCATACGCGTTTAAGCCCCATGCCCACGGAATCAGATAAGACGTCCGAAAGCTGCAAAGGCGGATCCCCAGAGGAAAGGGAATGCCGAGCACAAAACCGACCGGCAGGATGAAAAGACCCGATAGAAGAAAACGAGCTGTCCGGCCGGAACCGAGAAACAATCCAAATAGTTTTGGCACCACAAACGCTTCAAACAGAAGCGACACTGCAATCCCCAGGCAAATCATGGCGAGCCAACGCCGCTCGCTTCCCTCTCGAAAGCGCGTTTGAAAAAACAAACTGCCACCGCCTGCGGAAAGCAGAAGCGCAAATAGGACTGCACTAATAGAGTAGACGGGTTGTCCCATGAATAGAATGTACTTTTGAAACAACGAGATCTCGATCAGAATGAATCCCGCGCCAATTGCCAGAAAATAGACCACAAATCTCAGAAAAAGCTGACCAGCCGCGGGATCTGCGCTTTTCATACCTTTCTTCCTGAGCCACAGCAACGGCAACAAGAGAAATACAAACGAAAGAACAACGGCTTCCGCCAGCAAGGCCAAGACCGCAAGATCTCCCATGTTGTGAAACCGAAGCGATCTATTGATCTCATTTGGCAGGACTGCGGTACTTTGCCGGAAGCTTGCAAAACGCTGATAGTGATCAAAAAACGGTTTGTTATCTGTTGGAGCATCCAGCACGACATCCGCTTCCCGGATGAAATCGGTTCGCAGTTTCGGCGACAAAAGGCGATAGTATGCATTCTGCTCTGTCTGGAAATTGGAAATAGGAGCGTACTCAATCCGAACCCCTGCCCCCGCTTGAAGGTTGTTCAGGTTCTCCAGGTCCTGTGTGCTGATTCTGCCTTTCTTTAGATAGAAGCCGGTGTCGCCGCCTCCTCTTCGCCTCGATGTTACGATCACATAGTTCTCCGGATCAGAAATTCCTTCGTTTTGAAGCACAACAGAAGCGATCGAAGCGGCGCGGAGTATGCCGGTACGATTGATGGCAAGCATGCCTCCATCGGCCAGATGATTCCAGTATTCGCGAAACGACTCTACCGTAAACAGGTAGCTCTCGGAAAGATTAAATGCTCCGCTCGCAATCGCCATCGGCGAACAGTTATGCACTGTTTGGATCAAATCGTACTTTTCGGCTGATCGACGCAGAAAACTTCGCCCCTCATCGTTGACTACTCGGACACCCGGTGCGTCGAAAATACCGCCGGTGAAGTCACGATAACGCCCTCGCAAGATCTCAACGATCAGAGGATCCATTTCCACAGCATCAATGGAAGGAGAACGATGGGACAGTGCCGTCAATACATCTTCCCCGCCGCCCGGTCCGATAATGCAAACGCGGTTTCTGAAAGCGATCATGTACGGGACCGCGCGCCAGTTCACTCTGGGCTGGAGCTTATGCAGCTTTCCATGGAATGGCAGAAGAAACGAAACGTTCGATCCGCCATCCAGGTATAGCAACTTGTTCGGGGCGGTCGCCAGAACATCAATCCGGGATACGGGGCTCCAGGCGGAGTACTCTATTTCTGTATTCGGAGCGTTCAAAAAGGATCCATGCTTCTCTGCAAATATTTCATCAAGGGGAAGACGAAAAAATTCTTCCGCCCTCGGACAAAGAAAAACCAGCAGTACCGAAAGCGCGATTGCCGAATACCGCAGAATTCGGGTTTGTGGCCAGAAGACGATCGCTGCCCCCGCCGACAGCACCGCTGCCACAACAATCGACCCGGATGCGCCAATAAATGGAACCAACCATAGAACCGCAAGACATCCAACTGCGGCGCCTGCAAGATCAAAGAAATAGTAGCGTCCCGATTTATCGGGATAGGAAGCAAGAATCAAACCGATCACATAACCGGAAAACAAAAAAGGAATCGCGAGTATGGCGTAGCTTCCGATCAAACGGACAATTGCCGCAGGATTCTCAAAGATATCCTTAAATCCGTAGGGCAGAAGAAGCATCGCTTTGTAAGCGATCACAATCGATGCGGCAAATAGTAACGATGCAAAGCTCAGACGATTGGCGGAAATGGACTTGTTTGTCAGAAACAAATAAATTCCGCTAAACCCGAACCCGAAGAGTGCCGTACTGATAATCAGAAAGGCGAAGTGATGGAAAAAGAGAACGGAAAATACGCGGGTTAGAGAAATTTCCAACAGCAAAGTCGCTGCGGAGATTAGAAAGATTCCGGCATAATACCGCTTCATTTTGATGAATTATTTTCTCGCAAAGGCGCCAAGCGCGCAAAGTTCGAAATTTATTCTCCCGTGACTCTTCGTGCCTTTGTGCCTTTGTGGTTATTCCTCTTCATGTGCCGAGGAGCTTCAACGCATGGACAGCATGGGTGACGGCGCAAAGTTCATTTCCGATTTGCAGCCACTGCGACTGGATCGTATCCGC
>Ga0184626_10000558_pt1 | contig 11802 bp, 12 predicted proteins | sample PLM3_60_b1_FD_133142 | JGI IMG/M metagenome (GOLD analysis project Ga0184626, IMG submission 133142) | Groundwater sediment microbial communities from an aquifer in East River, Colorado, USA - PLM3_60_b1 | ecosystem: Environmental > Terrestrial > Soil > Riparian zone | place: USA: East River... | reverse complement strand
TCGCCTTGGGCGCGAATCTCGAAAGGAAGCTTGATCGGACCGACGGTGTTTTTGATTTTAGTACTCCGTTGGCCCTTCTTGAGGAGGCCGCTGACTTCCTTGAGCTTGAGATGAATGGCATCGAAGGCCCCTGTGTTGAGGCTGCCGCGAAAGATCCGAACGCTATTTTTGCCGACGTACTTTGTCAGGTCGATGGCTTCAGGAGCCGCAGCTAGGCCCTTCCAGCCACTTTGCCAAAACTTGAGTCCGGGCTTGGGGCTGATCAAGAGCTCACCGACAGTGAGGGTGAGTTGCGAAAAGTCGCCGATGGCTTCGCGGTGATCTTTGATTCGGACTTCGAAAGTGCCCTGACTTTCTGCCGCTCCGGCGGCCGGTGCCGCGAGACAAAGAGCCAAAATGAGGGGCAGGATCCCCCTGTGGATGCTGTTCATCACCGGTTCGAGGATTTCAGCGAAGCCATATCCTTGAGAATTTCTTTTTCCCCCCACTTGTCCGTGTAGTAATCAACTCTACGAATTCCGCGCTGATCGATTAGAGTTGTCAGCGTGGTGTGCTGAATCTGACCGTCCGCCGTCTTGCGCACGGTGACGCCGAACTCTTGCCAAACCTTGGCGAGGTCCTTCTCGGATCCGGTGAGAAAAAGCCAATGATTGAAATCAGCTTTAAATTGCTCTCCGTAGCTTTTTAAAGCAGCAGGGGTGTCCCGCGCCGGATCCGTGGTGATGCTCAGCAACAAATAGTCGTCTATTTTCCTTTCCCGCAAGGTGCGTTGGATGGTAGCGAACTTCGCTGTCAGCAGCGGGCAAACATCCGGGCAGGTTGTGAAGACGAAAGTCGCCAATACAATTTTTCCCCGGGCAGTCGCGAAGCGGAAAGACTTGCCGTTCTGATCAACGAGGTTAAACTCCGACACCGCGGTTTGAGTTGCTTTGCGGCCGATTTCAGGCTTCTTCGGTGGAATGGGCAAATGAGGAAAAGCCGGAGCGGCGCACAGGCTCAATAAAATGGTGGTCGATGCCAGCAGCCGGCTAATGCTCAACTTTGAATTCGTAGGTAACATCGAGACGCTTCGTTCCGTCCGGTATATCGCCCCGAACCACGTAGGTGCTGGAATAGCTCTGCTCCTGCCCAGGTGGAATTCTTACCGGCAGAAGCAGGGCGCATTCGACGACGTCCAGATGCTCGGTGAGAGCCGCAGGCTCGACGCGATGGGTAATGCGCGCAAAAACCTCCTTGTCGGTCAGGTTTTTGACGCGATAAGCGATGGTAAAAAGTTCGTTCGGTTGGGTGACGGTTTCTTTGATCGTGGGGTTAGCCTCGATGGCGCCGTCTTGCGGCACGATGGTCGTGAAATTGACTCTTATCCCAGAGACCCAGTCGAAGAACAGACGCCAGCTGTTGCCTTCCCTTACCAAGTTGAATTCTTCTTGCCCTTCAATCACTTCCAAACCGCCTCTTCGCTTCAAGCTATCGATGGAAGCAAGCAGCTTCTTTTGCTCATGCGGCGGCAGCGCGTTGAGCCGCTCTTCATCCCAATCCAGTAGCAAGGTCCCGAGACTGTTCATATCCGGCGCCTTGAAGGCCAAGGTGATCCGTGCGCGGTTATCATCTATTTTGACCTGCGCTGGGGTGAATTCGATAAACTCGGACAGCTTTTTGGCCGCTTCCAGAGCAAAACCGGAAAACGGACCTCGCTCTCGAACGTAAACTCCCTCTTCCTTCAAGCGTTTGTCCGCTGCAGATACGAATCGGTAGGCGTGTTTGAAATCCCGGGAGTAAACGGCCCTCAGATACTTGGTGAGAATGCGTGCTGACTGCTCGTCGTCTGCCTTATGCAGTCCCTCCGTAAGCACATAGGACGCGGGCAGCACGAGCAATAGCGTTGCCGCGAAGAACAGGATGAAAGGCTTGAGCTGAAGACGCATCCGTCAATTTCTCTTTAAGACGCTGCCTGGCTTGCATTTATTCACGTAAGAGGGACCAAGGAGCGAGCGTCCGGTCGCGGGCAATGGGCAAGGAACATGCCTGCCGATGTCACTTTTTCGCCGGGACCGTCCAGAGGTAGATCGTGCGGCCGTCTACTCGTTCGGTTTTGTCAGGTTTCCAGTCCCCCATATCAAAGGCATGGGAGACGACACGGGAGCCGGGCTTCATTTGACTTAGGACGTTGGGCCTGAGTTTCAGGTTCACGTCCGGCAGAAGATACATCGTCACCACCGACGCGCCCGATAGATCAACGGTTAAGATATCCTGTTGTCTGATTTCAGCGCGTTCTTCAACGCCGGCTTTGCGGATGTTCTCCCGCGATTCTTTCACAAGGTCGCCGTCGACATCGAATCCCACAGCGCGGGCGCCTTTCTTTGCCGCCGTGATGACGATTCTACCGTCACCGGAGCCCAGATCATAAACCACATCGCCTTTTTTGACGCCGGCCAGGTCGATCATCTTGTCCACGACTTCTTGTGGGGTCGGAACGAACGGAACGATTTTTTTGGATTCAAGATCCTGGGCCTGAGCCGCGCGCGGCGCGAGACTAGGCGCGACTGAACCGAAAGTTGCGAGACCGGTTACGGCCAGGAATAGTGACAGACAGAGCAACGAGAAGCGGTTAAATGTTTTCATCTGCTTTATTGCCTCCTTAGTAAACGATGAAGTTTAAATGTGAGCCGCCACCAGATAACTCATTTAATTAATCATAAAAAAAGCAGCGTCGCCAGCGGGTTGGTGAAAAACTCTCTTTTGGGGCTGCTCAAAAAGAGTGCAGAAGCGGGGCACTTATTTGAATCGTTTGAAGGATTTGAACGGCTTAAGCTGCTTTTCCGAAGCCTGCCGCTTCGGTTAATGATTGTGCTTCGGTTTCTCTTCCAACAGCGCGGAAGTATCGCGCAGCAGATCCTTGAGCGGCCACTTCTCGCCGAAGAAATTAAACCGGCGAGTCCCCTGCCGGTCGATCACCGTAGTCAGGCTCGTGTGCTGTACCAGGCCGCGCCCTTTTTTGATGACTCTGACATCGAAGCCCTTCCATACTTGCTTCAGCTGTGACTCGCTGCCGGTTAAGAAGGCCCAATTTTGAAAATCTGCGCCGTATCGTTGCGCATAGGATTTCAGAACTTTCGGTGAGTCCACTTCGGGATCAGTGGTGATGCTGACCAAGAAGACGTTGCCGGCATGTTCATTCTTGAGGGTGCGCTGGAGCTGGGCAAGGTTGGCGGTAAACAAAGGGCAGACATCCGTACAGGTGGTGAAAATGAAATTGAGCACGACCACCTTGCCGCGCAAGGTCGTTGACTCAAAGCGATTGCCCTCTTGGTCTAGCAAGACAAAGGCGGGTGCCTTGGTGTTCGGCGTTGCCGAAGTCGGCGGAACTTCCCGTGGAGCGCCGGGCACATGAGCATTAAGGTCCAAAGGCAACAAGACCAGGAATAAAAACGCAAGCAGGATGCGCATCCTATTTGAGCAGCCTAACATCATAGGTCAGGTTTAACCGGTGCACGCCTTCGGGCAAGCCCCCTCTTAACAGATACCTGGCGGAATATTCTTGCTCTTTTCCCGGCTGCAGTGTGATCGGCAGAAGGAAGCCGCATTCGACGAAATCGAGAAAATTAGTAACGTCCCGGGGCTCCACCAGATGGCCGATGCGAGCGACGACGGGCTGACCGGAGCGATTTTTGATCTTGAGCAAGATCTCGAACAGGTCTCCGGGTTGGACAACCACTTCGCTCTTGGACAAAGCTACGTCTAGATCCCCCGCATTGGCGAGCGCAAGTCGGAAGGGTATTTTAACGCCGGCCGCCCAATTGAGAAAAATCCGCCACTCCTCGCCTTCTTTGACTAGGTCGAGTTTTTCCTCGATTTCGATCATCTCGAAAGATCCGTCCCGTTTCTTTTTCTCCCAAGACTCAATCACCTGCCTGCGCTCATCGAGGGACATTGCGTTCAAGCGCCGGGGATCCAAATTAAAAAGTTGCGCGGGCTCGGGAATGCCAATCTTGGTTACCGCCTGGATCCGGTTGGGCGCCAGTTGTTTTTGAGCCGGTCTTGTTTCGATGAAACTGGCGAGCTTTGTTGAGGCCTCCAAGGCGAAACCCATGAAGGCGCCGCGCTGTTGCGCATACCGATTCAAATCTTTGACGCGCTGGTCCGCGGCGGAAATGTAGCGGTAAGCTTCGATGTAGTCGCGGGCGTAAGTTGCACGTAGATAGCCTTGGATGACGAGCGCCGGGTCGCGGAGGTTGGATTGCTGCTCGGCGGCTTCTAGGTTTGGCCCGGCTGCGACTAGCAGCATGGCAGTGACGATGGCTGACAATAGTCTCATGATGGGGTTTCGTGCGATGTGAGCTTAAGTCGCGTTCGTGGAATTCCGCTTTGGCGCATTTGTTTTCGAATATGCGCTCTTAGGCGCCGGGAAGGGTTCCAGCTTGAATTCATAGGTAATACCGACCTTGCTACCGGTTGCTAGTCCGTCTTTGATCAAATAAGCGCTGGAGATTTCCTGAATCTCGCCGGGTTGAAGCGCCAGCGGGCGAAGGGCGCCGCAGGCGATCATGTCAATATGATTTTCCATATCCCGCGGCTCAACGTGATGAACGATCCGCGCCACAATCGGCCGTTTGCTCCGGTTCTTGATCTTAAGATCGATCTGGAAGGGTTCGTCTTTTTTCACGATGAGCTCGTTTTGGACGAATCGAACTTCTACTTCGGTAGACGGAGCTGAATCGGCTTTGAGTGTGACTTTGATTCCCGAGGCCCAATCGAGGAATACCTTCCAGCCGCCTTTATCCGAGACCAGATCAAATGTCTCCTGGCCTTCGATCATGATCATCTTGCCATCTTTCTTCATTTTCCCCAAGGTTTCGAGCAGCTGTTCTTGCCGCGGCCGTGAAAGCGCATTGAGCTTCTGCGGATCCCAATCGAACAGGAGAGAAGACAACTCATCGGCGGTAGGAACTCTGTAACCAATCTTGTAGTGAGCGCGGTCGGGACCTAACTGCGCCTCGATAACCCAGACTTCCATGCTCTCGGCGACCGTTTGCGCCAGCTCAAGAGCAAAGCCGGTAAAGCTCTCGGACTGTGAGGCGTAACTCTTTTCATTCCATACGAGTTGGTCCTGGGCCGAGATGTATCGATAGGCGTTTTGGTAGTCGCGAGCGTAACTTGCCTTGAGATAAGCTTTGACGACGTCGATAGGCTCCACCTGAGGAGGCTTGGCGCCGGCCGGCTGAAAATAAAGGACGGCCACGATCAGCAAACTGAAAACCCCAGCACCGGCGAGAAGAATCGATGGCCGAGAAACTTTGCGCTTTGTCTCAATCATTTTTTATGAGGTCGGCGTCGAGTTCAGTCATTAGAACCACGTCGTCACGGGAATTTTACCCATTCTCGCGAGCTCAAACAACCACCGCTTTACTGCGTCAGTAGCGGCGTTGATCCCGCAGCCCCATCGAACATTCCGAGGTTCTACAGAGAACATCAAGATAGATGAGCGATAAAATTGGAATTGTTGTTGATGGCTATCGCTTGCCGCCGTCAATGGCTCGGCATTTTTTTGTAATTGCAAGGAAGCGGCGTTCAATTCCATGCTAGGATAGAAACTGGTTGCCAAGACTCGAACATTTTACGGACACCAGCAAAGTGAGCGTTTATGAACCGTGAGGTTTTCATGGTCCTCTTGATTACCAATCAAACGGCCTGCGGTTTTAACGCGGACCATTATTGACCTGTGAGTAGGAATCAGCGGGGCTAGGGAGCTTCTGGCCACCACCTGATTTTCGTCAGATTGTGGCGTTTGTTCGTAAGAGGGTCGATATGGTAACCTTCCTGTAGGATCAATCGTCATGGCAGAGACATCGAGCAAGATTCTTCCAGATTACGACAAGCCTCCGGTAATCGAGGTTGTTAGCGGTATAATGTTTCAACCGATAAAAGCTCTGGCTGCTCCATATCTTGGTGTACTATGGGAGAAATTTAAACCTGATTACCAACAGCTTAAAGAAGTGGCCCCCTTGATACCGGTCATAGAGCGATTCGACGAGGCACCGCCAGAAGAGAAGTTTCCGTTTGGAGACGTGTTTTCTTTGTCTCGAACTTGGTTCGAGACAAGCGATGGGAACCGTTTGATCCAGGTCCAACGTGATCGGTTCCTTCACAACTGGAAGAAAGCAAAGGACACAGACGAGTACCCGCACTATGATTACGTAATCGGTAATTTCCGCAAGTGTTTGGAAAAATTCGAGCAGTTTTTGGAAGAGAATAAACTCGAGTCGATACAGCCTATTCAATACGAGCTGACCTACATAAACCACATACCACAAGGAGAAGGTTGGACGACGTTTAGCGATTTAGGAAATGTCTTTCCGGATTTTTCTTGGCGTCCCGCAAAGGAACGTTTTTTGCCAAATCCGGAAGCGATCAATTGGCAGACGAGTTTCGTCATGCCTGAACGATCCGGTCGGCTGCACGGATCAGTTCGGTTGGGAAAGCGTCGCACTGATGGGCGTCCAACTTTACTTCTTGAATTGACGGCCCGTGGAATAGGCAATGACAAATCTCGGTCGGCTATGTGGTCCTGGTTCGATATGGCTCATGAGTGGATCGTATGTGGTTTTAGCGATCTCACATCCGAAAACATGCACAAGAATTTATGGAGGCGGACAAGGTGACAGTCCAGGTTTGGCGAGAGCATGAATTTGAAGACCGAGCCTTTGATGTTGGGATGCTTACCGCAGCTGGTACTGCAAGTTCGATCATCGAAGGGGAACCTTACTTGCCTTTCTGGAAGCAGCGACATGCGGACATGGTTTACGTAGGACCGGAGGGAAAACACGTTACCATTGAGGTCAAAGTCAATCCGAGAACAATACACGAGTATCTTGTTTGGCGCTCGCTTTTACGGAGTCCTTATTCGTCTAATCGCGAAAATTTAATTAATGCATACCGCCATGCGTCCGAGTTACTGAATCAATCGACAATTGTATTGTCTTGTTCGTTGATTGATGAGCTGTCTAGTAATATAGGGCTATGGGAAAATGTTTCCGCCTCGTATGCGAGGCTGCGAGAGGAAGACGAATTCTCAACGTTAGAGGCTGTTCACCCATTGACTAGGTATGTTTATGGTCAATTAGACGCCGTACCAACAGGTACCAAAGAAGCAATACAAGGCGTTCTCCAGCAGTTTGCAAGGTCTATATCGCACACTCCGACGGCCAAGTTGCCTCCTCTCGGACTGGCATTCCTTGAGGATTCCGCCTACTTGGTGGAGTGGACATTTGCGGACCGGCGGCTCGGCTTCTCCTTTGAGGGAAATCCGAAGGATTCCGGATGGTATTTCGTATTTTCAAACGGCTCATCCGAGCGTTACGAATCGGGGACTATGGATCAGCTCGAAATGGGTCGGTTAATCGGGATGACGTTGAAACCGTGAACGATCTTCCCAATAACTGCCTCCGGGGGCTTCGCAAGGCAAATTGGGTAGATGATCGATCCTTAATTGCAACCGAAGCGTTTACACCTGATCCCCGAACGGCTGCGGGCCGAAAGGATGGCGGAAAAGAAACTTCAGTTAATTGGGAGGACGATTCTCAAGTCGAGAATTTTACCCTAGCCGACAAAAGCAATGCTCAATACGGTGCCGCTCGAATCTCCACCGTTCAGATAGTCCAAACCTCGGATACAGTGGTAGCGGTTGTAACGCCGTTGTCATACGAACGGCAGCGCCTACCCGGGAACCAATACCACGGTAACATCGTTTATTCCGCTAAAGTGAACATGAGGATGGAAAGAATGTTGGCAGCTGCCCTGGCGTTAAAGAGCAGGTTTGTTCCACCACCATCGGGAAGCGTCTAGTAAGTTTTTACATCGGGTGTCCGGCTTTTGTCCGTGTACTAGAAACAACAAGCCCCAAGAACCGCCGTCTAACGCAGCGCTCAGGGCTTGTTTTTTATTGGGCACTATAACTTGTTCAGGTTCTAGTCATGATTGGTTTTCGAATGGCATTCAAGTGGTCTTCAGTTTTACTTGCTGTTCTTGATCGTCGGCGAATTCGTAATCAGTCCCGCGTTAATTCGAAACCATAGGGAGAAGATCACCTTTTTAGAAACGTGGGAGATTCCAGGATTGGAATTCTCCAACAACTAATCTTACGCCGCATCCCATTGACGCGTCGATCATCTAATAGTTAGAGCGCAGCGCCGCGATACGGCGCGGCTCAAGCATCGAACCATGCACCTGGATGAGCGGGTTCTCGCATACGGCAGACATGGCCGACGATGACAGCAATCCACCAACCTGGTGAGTCGAACCTGATGAGCAGCCACGATACTGACAAAGTCTTCACCGGCTCAATTCCGGAGCATACGAAACGCATCTCGTTCCACTGATTTTCGAACCATACGCCGTGGACCTTGCGGACCGGCTAGCTTCGAGATCTTTAACGCTCGTACTCGAGATTGCAGCCGGCACAGGTGGTGTCACTTGTGCCCTGGCATCCAGGCTACCCGATTGGGTGTCCATCGTCGCCACGGACCTGAATCGGCCGATGCTCGACCACGCTTCGACGCTTGGGACCACGCGTGCGGTTGAGTGACGTCAAGCAGACGCCATGCAACTCCCTTTCCAGGACCGGACGTTTGACGCCGTCGTGTGCCAGTTCGGGATCATGTTCTTTTCCGAGAAATCGAGGGCATATTCGGAAGCACGCCGAGTTCTCAGTTCGAGGGGCGTCTTCATTTTCAACGTGTGGGATAGGATCGAAGAGAACGAATTCGCCGACACCGTGACAACGGCACTCGAAACCCTTTTTCCCGAAAACCCGCCGCGCTTCCTTGCTCCACGCCCCACGGATATTACGACCATGAAACCATCAAGCGGGATTTAGACAATGGCGGATTCACTGCGTCACCCGAGATCATTACGCTGGCGGCTCGCAGTCGGGCAGAATCTTTCCGGATTCCAGCCATCGCGTATTGTCAAGGAACACCACTGCGGAACGAGAAGCTATCGCCCAGCGGTTCGGGCGCATGTCTGTGGACGGAAAGATCCAAGCACACATAGTCAGCATAAAAGCTTGATAGTCAGGAACGCAAGCGAGGAGAAGCAAAGGATTTAGAAGGTAGGTAAATCCTGCTTTCGCATAGCTTGAGGTTAGCTTAAGCGCGGTCAAAGAGATGTGGCCCCGATCCGCCAGTGTTTCACTATCAAGAATAGGACGCAGCTAGATACAAAGAATCATAGAAGGGCGGCCCCGGATCCTAGTCTGATCCCGTCAACTTTTGATTGTAGAGTTGCAAGATCCGCAAGCTTAGAAAGCACGACCCCATTGCCCTCCGCAGGATTCGTTGGATTGATCCTTTGGCCTCTATTGCAGGTGGTGTAAGTTGTGGCGTTCGGCCTGAATAAGTCTTACCACAGACATCCTCTCTAGACATTCCGGCTCATATTCAATTCCAAACCTTCCCATTTGTCTTTGGATCAGTGTTTGTTGCGGCAGTTCTCGATGAAAAATATTGACAACCGATTAGAATAACCACGGAATTTCTTCACCATCCGGAAATTCTGAAACGTGATATACTGCTAACAAAAGTGACTCTACTTAAGGGGCATAAAGATACCGGACTAAAAATGGTCAATGATCGCGCGAAAACCGCTTTTTTACTCGTTCTTTTAGGGTGCCTTCTATCCGCTTGTGCGCAAATTAAGGAGGCGGGTAGAACCATTGATCACACGACTCAGGACGTCACGAGAGAAATAGGTCATGGGACTCGTGACGCGGCCAAAGCTGTTGGTGAGGGAGTAAAAAAGGTTGTGAAATCAGCGACTGACGACGAGAAATAAATTCTCCAGTAACTGAATAGACGCATGTCATTGCCGCAATGAAGTCAGATACAGAGCGGTGCGCAGAGTATGAGAAGTTCAAGAGGATCGATAACGCCTTCCGAGTTGGCGACCTCAACGCCTTGCGGGCGGCGGTTGACGATCTCGAGAGCGTGCCGAATGGGCCGATGCCGCTTACGATCGGGCCCTGCCTCGAGTACGCCATTTACCATAGCCCACTGTCGTTCATTCGCGCCCTGCTTGAGATCGGCGCCAATCCCAACCCGGCGGATCACGCCGGATTTCCACCGTTGATCGCGGCATTGTCGTGCAGCCGGCCCCAGCCAGGTTCTCCTGGAAGACCGGACGTGGTCGACATCATCGAGCTGCTCTTGTCGTTCGGGGCCGATCCAAATCAGCACGGCCTCAACGACTACACGCCGTTGCACATGGCGGTAAGCGAAAATAATCTGCCCGCCGTTGAGCTCTTGCTAAAAGGCGGCGCGGACCCGCGTCTCCGGACACGAATCGACGACTGTGAAACCCCCCGTGAAATGGCCGAGAAAGTAGGTCTTCACGACATTGTCGAATTGCTCGCTGCGCATGAGGCGCGTCTGGGCAGGTGACAGAGCAGGCCTCTTCTGCAGGCTAATTGCGTGAAGCGGAAACAACAACCGGATATTTGTTACGCAGTGCACGGACTCCGTTAATGTAGATCGTTAGATGACGACCAACAAGATGCTTAAATCCGGTATCAAGCTTCTTTCGGAAACACAGGGCACCGGCGAACCCATCAAAAAAGGTGATACCGTTAAGGTCCGTTTGAACGGTTGGCTGAACCAAGGCCAACAGATTCAAGAAAACTACCTTGGCGAGGTAGTGGTCGGCGGTCGGAACATCATTCCGGGGATCGACTACAGCATCGAGGGCATGAGACGGGGAGGTAAACGAAAGGTAAAAATCAGTCCTCATCTTGGGTATCGGGAAGCTGGTGTCGAGAATCTCATCCCTCCCAATGCTGTGCTTGTGTATGAAATCGAAGTTCTGGAAGTCAACAGGGCAGCTAACAAAGGCGTGGGGCGAAGGCGGCATGAGGGCGCGGGATAGAGAGTTTTTTTCTCGCGCCCAGGAAATCGTTTACGATTTCGAAGCCGCCGTTGAACAGTTGCGCAAAATCGTGCCGGACTTAACCGCGAGATTCGATGCGAGGCCTGGTCGCCACTATTTCGGCTGGCTGTTTTGGGAAGGAAGAAAAGGTAGCGAACGATAGGTTGCGACTGGCGTAGAATGCTGAACGGCTAATCTGATCAGCTTTACGATTCGGTGATATCGTTGGAACCACTCGCTCGGAATTACTAACTCGGCTCGCTTTTGTTCAACAAAGTTAAAAAGAACGCACTTTGCATCAGAAGTGTCAGGATTCTGCTTATCTGGCTGGGGCTATGTACCAGTCAAAATACCCGTTCTTCTCTAATATATCCTGAATCATTGCTCGTTTGTTCGGATAGATCATACGCAAATCCCTTTCAGCCCACAGGCTCAAAAATAGAATTCAGGACGGGGTTTTTAGCAGCAAGGAACAAGCTGAGCGTGCGGGCTAGAACTGCGCAGGGAATGGATTGATAAAACGGATGGAGTTAGGGCGGTGGTGGTGAGAGTATATTTTCGACTATTCCCGCGCGCCTCAGTGCCTGTTCTTGGATCTAGCGCCCTAAAGTAGAATCGCCCGCTAAGTTTTTCCATTCTAGAGAGCAACTTCGAGTTAAAGTCTATCTAGTACATTCTCGCCTTGTTTTAGACTGGCCGCAGGTCGTCAGGGTTGAATTGCTGTTCGGAACCCATGATACGTGAACAAAGCAAACAATATGCCCGCCCCTCTCTGCCAATATGAATGAGACACTTACCCGCCAATAGTTTAGTGTAGAGGGCGAGTAAGGAATGGAAGATGGAAACAGGAAGTAACGGGGCGAAATCTTCAACGGAGGTGGAAGTGGT
>Ga0184626_10000557_pt1 | contig 11803 bp, 11 predicted proteins | sample PLM3_60_b1_FD_133142 | JGI IMG/M metagenome (GOLD analysis project Ga0184626, IMG submission 133142) | Groundwater sediment microbial communities from an aquifer in East River, Colorado, USA - PLM3_60_b1 | ecosystem: Environmental > Terrestrial > Soil > Riparian zone | place: USA: East River... | reverse complement strand
TGCCGGCCTGATCGGTTTTGCGTTTTGCACGGACTGGCTGTCTCTCTCAGCGATGGCCTTCCTGATCGGCCTTGGCACAGCTTTGTATGAATCCGCCGTCAGCGGCGTATTCGGCCGTCAGCCGGCCGCATTGGCGGCACGCGTATTCCTGGTCAACAACCAGATCCTCAATCTCGGCGTCGTCGTCGGGCCGTTGATCGGCGGATTGGCCGTCGCCGCGGACATGCGTATGCTGTTCATCGGCGGCGGTATCCTCTTTATGGTTCTGGCCGTCTGGACCGGAACGCTGCGCGAGGTCGACCAAATTCACGGTGAACGGACGGCGATCAGCACCAGCCTGTCGCGGGTCCTGCGGAACCGCGTCTTCCTGATGTTCTTCCTGGTGTCGCTGCCTTGGTGGTTTCTCTACACGCAGCTCTTTGTCGCCTTTCCCATCCATATTTCGCGCCTTGCCGGCGAGGGTGCTGTGGCCTCCATCTATCTCGTCAATGGCGCGGCCGGATTCCTGGCGATGATTCCGGCGATGCTATTGTTTGAGCGCATCGGCGCTCACAGACTGATTCGATTCGGCTATTTTGCAGCGGTGGTTCTGTTTGCCGTCGTGCCGCTGTCGGCAACGTTATGGTGGTTCCTGGTCTGCGTGGCGCTCTACACCCTGATCGAATCGATTCTCATACCGGCGATGGAAACGATGATCGCGGCTCTCGCAGATGACGGTAGCCAGGCAACGTTCTTCGGAATTGCCGCGTTGGCCTGGGCCATCGGCGGGACAGCTGCGAACTATGTCGGAAGCTGGCTCATTCTCGAGACCACGCCAGCAACGACATGGATGACCTTCGCGGGCGTCGCTCTGTTAGGCTTACTGCTGGCGGCGGCGTTTGCGCGGCTTCGGCCAGGGCCGTCGCAGGTTCGGCCCACGCCGGCTTCGTTCTAAGATCCGAGGAACCCTTGGTATCGGCGGCCGCACTGCGGCGCTTGCAGGTTCGTGCTGGTTCGCGGTTAACCCTAGTAATTCTTGCATTACCACCGCTTAGGAAAGATGTGCTATAGGGGTGCAATCGCAGCCGGCCTGAGGGCGAGGAAGGACCTATGGTGAACCCAAGAACCGCCTACGGCAGCAACGAGATCATCACAACGCTGGCTTTCCTCGATGTCTGCGACGACCATGTGCGCGAGCTTTTCACATATTGGAACAGCCGCCGCGCGGGCCGCACCATGCCGCTCAGGACCGACATCGATCCGGCGGAATTTCCCCGACATCTGCCGGGCATCTTGCTGGTCGATGTCCGCTGGGAGCCCCTGGATTTCGTCTACCGTGTGGTCGGCACCCGCGAGGTGGAGGCCCGCGGTTCTAACCCGACGGGCAAGCCCGTCGCCGGCAACTGGTTTGGTAGCGACGAAGAACGTGTCCTCAGCAACTACCGCTATGTCGCCACCAAGGCGTCCTATCTTTATGACTATGATCGCTTCATGACCGAAGACGGCCACTTCCTGGTGGACGAGTCCCTATTCCTCCCGTTGTCCTTTGATGGCGCGCGCGTCGACCAGGTCCTTGTCTATAGCCACTACGAAGATCTCTGGCGCAAGGCACTGCTCTAGCCGCAACGCTATTCCGGCGGCGCCGTCGGATATTCCGTCGTCTGACTGGTGGAGGGCGACTTGTCCACGGGCCAGACGGAATAGAAGAACACCACCTTGCCCTTGGCTTCGTAGACCAGGGGCGTGTCCTTGGGAATCCATAGAATATCGCCGGGACCGGCGCGGTAGGTCTTGTCGCCGACCTGCAGGGTGAACCTGCCTTCCTTGATGAACAGCACTTCGTCATAGGTGACCGTCCATTCGATGGCGCATTTTTCAAACACGCCAATGCCGGCGCCCATCCCCGTGCTGTAGCGCCGGTTGACCACCGGAGCCGTAATGATGCCATCGTCATTCGGCTTCAGATTCAGATCGGCCATGCGGAACAATTTCACATCGCTCATTCGCCGCTTCCTCCGGTGGGGCCGCCCCGCGGCTTATGCGCCGCATCGGGGCCGAATGCCATTGCGGGACAGAATGCAGTGAAAGTCAAATTGACGGAAAGATCGATCGAAACGCCAAGGCCGTGATATCCCCGCGGATTTCCGTAAGCAGGGCTTACCTCGACTCGGCCCGGGGGCGGCGCGTTTGCGATAAACTGCTCACCGATGTCGTGCTCAACGCAAAGGAACGTCGTCATGAACTTTCGAAGGGCTCTGGCGCTGGCGGCATTGCTGGCCTGCGGTATCGCGGCGCCGGCGGCGGCGCAATCACCGGTGATCGAAGAGGCCCGCGCCTATCTCGAGACCGGGCATCTGGCCGATGCCGCGACGGCGCTCAACGGCCATCTGCAGGAATCGCCGGCGGACGACACGGCGCGCCTCGCTTTGGGCAGCGTGCAGTTCATGCAGGCGGCGGAAATGCTGGGCCAGTCGCTGTACCGCCATGGTCTGGAGCCGTCGCCGGAAGTCTTCGTCATGCCGTTCTTCCGCCTGCCGGTGCCGCACAACCCATCGCCGGAACCCGTCACCTATGACCAGGCTCGTGCCATGATCCAGCGCTTCGTCGACGATCTCGCGGTCGCCGAGGCAACGCTGGCGCAGGTTAAGAACCCGAACACGCAGCTTCCCCTCGCCATCGGCCTCATCCGCCTCGACCTGAACGCCGATGGCGTCGGCACAAACGAAGAGTCGTTGTGGCAGGTCTATCGGCAACTCGGCCAAGCACCGGAGGTGCCGCCGGACGAAGTGGCGAAATTCGTCATCGATTTTGACGGCAGCGATGCCCCTTGGCTACGCGGCTACAGCCATCTGCTGATGGGCCTTGGCGAGTTCCTGCTCGCTCATGATTGGCAGGAGGCGTTCGATCACACGTTTCACAGCTTGTTCCCGCGGTCCGGAATGCCCTTCCAGACGCTCGCCGACAAATCGGCCCGCAGCCCGGATATGCGCGATTTCGACGAGATTGCCGATCTCATCGCCTTCATCCATCTCAATCACTGGCCGGTGGTGGAGCCGGACCGCATGGCCCGCGTGCTGCATCATCTCGAGAGCATGGTGGGGCTCAGCCGCGAAAACTGGCGTCGCGTCCTCGCGGAGACCGACAATGGCCGCGAATGGCTGCCTAATCCGCGGCAGACCGGCGCCATCCCCGGTCTCGCCGTGACCCAGGCGCGCATCGATGCCTGGATGATGTTCCTGGACGAGTTCGGCGCCATGCTGAAGGGCGAGTTGCTCATGCCCCATTGGCGCCTGGCCCAGGGCGTCAATCTGCGCCGCGTGTTCCTGGAGCCGCGGACATTCGACATTGTGCTGTGGATCCAGGGCAGCGCCGCCCTGCCCTATGCCGAACCCGGTCCAATCAGCCAGCGGGAGAGCTGGCAGCAGATGATGCTGCTGATGGAGGGCGACTTCTTCACCTATGCCCTCTGGTTCAACTGAACGGTGTTTTTCTCCCCAAAGCCCTGAATCCAGTACACCGTATACAAAGAAAGCTGCTGCCCTTAACTGCGCGGCGGCCACTGCTCATAACTCCCTATTAACCAACTCCCATGATACTGCCGCCTTGGCTTGGTGGCAGCGCGGCTTCGGCGCGTTGACCGCCTTGGGGAAAGACCGCAATGTTGGAGAACAAGGTCGTTGTGCAGTTTCCGCGCGTCGCATTGCTGGCGGTCGCGGTCTTCACTGTTCTGGCCATCATCGGGCAGGTCGCAATGGGAATTTGGATCCTGCGCGACCTCGAGAATCTGAACCGGCGCGCCGTCGACCTCGCCAGCGCCAGGAGCGCCATTGCCTACTATGACGAGGCGCTCACCATGTCGGCGCGGCTCGCGGCCGCAACCGGCGATGCCAAATGGGCCGACCGCTATGACAGCTTCCTGCAGCCGATGGACGATGCTATTAGCGCAGCCGGATCCTTGGCGCCCACGGACCTTAACGACAAGCTGCAGCGCGAGACCGGCGACGCCAACAAGCGTCTTGTCGAGCTTGAAACTCAGGCCCTCGAGTTAATCCGCAAGGGCCAAGCCGCCGAAGCGGGCGAGTTCCTCTACAGCGCCGAATATGAGCGCAACAAGAAGATACTGAGCGACGGCACTGCCGCTTTTGACGCGGCCCTTGATGCGATCATCGGGAGCGAGCGGGCGGCAGTTGTCGAGCATATCGCCGCTGCCGCAATCGCCGCTGCCGTGTTGCTCGCCGGCATGGCCCTCGGATGGTTCAGCGTCTATCGCACGCTGGTGCGCTCGAACGCCGGCATCAGCGACCTGCTGCGCCGCCGCGCGGAGTCGGAGCGCGCGCTGGCACAACGGGCCGAGGAGATGCGGGAACGGGACCGCGTCGCCAGCATCGCCAGCCAGCGCTTGGCCGACGCCGTGAACAGTCTGAACGACGGCTTCGTCCTGTGGGATAAAGACGACCGGCTGGCCATCTGCAACGAGCATTACCGGAAAATCTATCCCAAGATGGCCGACCTCAGCATGCCGGGGCGCCATTTCGAGGAAATCATCCGCGGCGCCATCGCTCGCGGTTTGTTCCCCGAAGCCGCCGGGCGAGAGGATGCTTTTGTCGCCGAGCGCATCGCCCGCCACCGATCCTCCGACTCCACGGTCGTGCATCAGCTCGAGGACGGCCGGTGGATTCGAATCAGCAAGCACCATACCGCCGAAGGCGGCGCGGTTTCCCTGCACGCCGACATAACCGAACAGAAGGTCGCGGAGCTCGAGGCCCGCGCCGCCCACGAGTCGCTGAAATCCACGTCGCAGCAGCTGGAGAGCATCGTGCGCCATGCCATCGATGGCGCGACCGCGATCAAGTCCGCCACCGCCCGGCTCGCGGCCGGCAGCGGCGATCTCTCCCAGCGCACCGAAGAGCAGGTGACCAGCCTCGAGGAAATGGCCGCGGCGATCCGCGAGCTGACGGAAACGCTGCGGAACAATACAGGCAATGCCGAGAAGGCGAATACTCTTGCCAGCTCCGCCGGACACGCCGCCGAGAGCGGCGGCATCGTGGCCGCGGATGCGGTTGCGGCCATGGAGCAGATCGAAACCTCATCCCGACGGATTGCCGATATCATCGGCATGATCGAAGAGATCGCCTTTCAGACCAATCTCCTCGCCCTCAACGCGGCGGTCGAAGCCGCACGCGCCGGCGATGCCGGCCGCGGCTTTGCAGTGGTAGCCGCAGAGGTGCGGGCCCTATCGATGCGCGCCTCCGAGGCATCACGGGAGATCCGCGCCCTCATCACTGAAAGCAGTGGCCATGTCGGCATGGGTGTCGGACTCGTCCGCAAGGCCGGACAGCAGCTCAGCGATATTGTCGGCTCGGTCAAGCAAGTGGCGTCGATCGTCGGCGAAATGGCGTCGGCAATCCGGGAACAGTCGGGTGGCATGCAACTTGTCGCCGACACGGTCACCGAGATGGAATCGATGACGCAGAAGAATGCTGCCATGGTGGAAAGCTCCACCGCGGCGCTCACCGAAGTCGACAGCCGCCTTGCCACGCTGATCGGCGCCATCGACGCCGTGAAGGAACTGTCCGAAGCGGACGGCTCAGGCCGGAAGGGCGCACCGGCGGCCGCTTAGCCGATTGCCGCCTCGCACATGATCTCGACGCCCCAATGGGGATGATTCACCAGCCGCGCCTCGATCGTGGCGCGCGCCGGCGCATGCCCCTTCGGCACCCATTCCTTCCAGGCGCGATGCATGTCGTCGAAGGTCTTGATATCGGCCAGGAACACCTGCGCCTTCAGCAGCCGTGTCTTATCGGTGCCCGCCTGTTCCAGCACCTCATCGATCTGCTTCAGCACATTCCGGGTCTGCTCATAAACCGACGGGGGCACCGGGTCATCGGGCACGACGCCCGCCAGATACACCATGTTGCCGCAAATTACGGCGTCGCTGATCTCGCTGGGATCGCCCAGCCGTTTGATGTTCATAGTCGACCTCTCACAGAAAATGGAACGAGCCGACCGGAGGACCGGCGGCGGAGAAAACCTGGATCGAGCGCGCCGCTTATGCTGCCTCGGTCCCTTCCAGCACCAGCAGATCTTCGGGGGCGAAACTGACCGTCACGGGGGCCCCGCGCTCGGGGGGCGGCAGGCCGGGATTGTTAAAGGTATCGAGCGAGATGGAGCTGCCGTTGAATTGCACGCGAATGCGCACCACCGAACCGAGGAAGCTGACCTCCTCGATCACGCCGCGCAGGTGGTTTCTGTCGCTGACTCGATTCTCCAGAGAGACCGCCTCCGGCCGCAAAGCGACAGTGCGGATGTCGCCGGCCCGCCCATCGGGGATACCCCGCGAAGCGCGGACATCCTGATCGTCGATCGCAATCCGACCGCTGACGGGATCGAGGATTTTCGCTTTCAGAATGTTCAAGGTGCCGACGAAGGATGCAACGAAACGGGTGCGCGGACGGTTGTAGATTTCGAATGGGGTGCCGATCTGATCCACCCGCCCCTCGTTCATTACCACGATCCGGTCGGACATCGACAATGCCTCTTCCTGGTCGTGGGTCACATAGATGGTCGTAATGCCGAGCTGGCGCTGCACGGCGCGGATTTCCTCGCGCAGCGACACCCGGATCTTGGCGTCGAGCGCCGACAGCGGCTCGTCCAGCAACAGGACGCGCGGCTTGATGGCGAGCGCGCGCGCCAGCGCCACGCGCTGCTGCTGGCCGCCGGAGAGTTGATAGGGATAGCGCCCGCCGAGGGCCGGGAGTTTGATCAGCTTCAGCATCTCCTCGACGCGGGTGCCGATTTCCGCCGACGGCCGCTTTGCCACCTTCAGGCCGAAGGCGACATTCTGCGCCACTGTCATGTTGGGAAACAGCGCGTAGGACTGAAACACCATGCCGACTTTGCGCTGGCTCGGATGCAGCCCCACGACATCCTGCCCGTCGATGCGGATGCTGCCGGATGTCGGCGTTTCGAATCCGGCGACCATTCGCAGTGTCGTCGTCTTGCCGCAACCGCTGGGTCCGAGAAACGAGATAAACTCGCCGCGCTCGACCGCAAGATCGAAGTTCTCCACCACGCGGTTGGCGCCGAAGGACTTGCGGAGGTTGTTGATTTCCAGAAATGCCATGTTCTTCCCCGCCCACGCTAGACAGTGCCGATGGCGGCCCCGCGCGCGCCGCGTCCAAAGAGTTGAATGAATCCCATACAGGCCCAGGTGATCATGAAGGCCATGATCGCCAGCGCCGGCGGCTCATAGGCGCGGTTGGCACCGATGAGCTGCAGGTACGGCCCGAAGGCCGGGCGGTCCAGCAGGCTGGCCATGGTGAACTCGCCAATGACGATGGCGAAGGTCAGAAAGGCGCCGCTCAAGATGGCGACACGCACATTGGGAAAGATCACGAAAAACAGGATCGTTGGCCACTTCGCGCCCAGGCTTTCCGCTGCTTCCGTTAGCGTCCGCACATCGATTGCCCGCATGCCCGTGTCCACCGCGCGATACATATAGGGTAAGGACAGCGCCACATAGCTGAACATCAGCAGGACGCTGGTAGCCGTGTCGTTGCCGGTCATCGGCAACCAGGACGAGCTGTTGTAGAGCCGCAGATAACCGAACACCAGACAGATAGCGGGAATTACCAGCGGCAGCAGTGTGAGAAATTCGACAATGCCCCGCAACCGCGGCAACCGAAGCTGTATCCAATAGGCCGTCGGCACGACGAGCAGGACACCGACGATGATCGTCGCCAGCGACTGAAATGTGGAATAGAGAAAACTCTCCTGGAACCGTGGGTCCGCGAGCACGATGGCATAGGAGTCGAAGCTGTACTCTCCCCGACGCATACGCAGCGAGAATTCGAACGTCGCGATCAGCGGCACGACGAAATAGAGCGTGCCGATGATGATCGCGATCCACGGGCCGACCTTCGATTGCTTCATCGCAACCACCTATCACTGCGCGACCGCAGCCAGATATAAGCCCCGTTGGACAGGCCGGTGATGAAGATCATCCCGAACGCCAGGGCATAGCCGAGATTTTGGTCATGCAGCACATCGCCGCGGATCTGCGCATAGAGCTGTATGGTCACAAGATTGAGCAGGCTGCCGGTCAGCGCGTAGGCCGTGGCGATGGCGCCGAAAGCATTGGCGAACAGCAGGATTGTCGCACCCAGCAGACTCGGCCACAGCACCGGCAGCGCTACATAACGCCAATACTGCCATGAGCTTGCGCCGAGAATAGCAGAGGCTTCGCGCCATTCCCGCTTCAGCCCATCCAGCGCCGGCGCCAGGATCAAGACCATCAGGGGAATCTGGAAATAGAGATAGGCGAGGATCAAGCCCCAGGTGCTTACAACTCTGAAGCCGGCCCGATAGATGCTGAAATCGAAGTACTCGATAAAAAATGCCGTGACCAATCCCGTGGGCCCCAAAGTGGCGAGAAAGGCAAAGGCCAGCGGCACGCCGGCGAAATTCGAAGCGACACCGGAAAACGTCATCACCATCGGCCGCAGCCACCGCGGCAAGCCGCCCATCACCGCAGCATAGGCCAGAAAGAAACCGACGAGAGCGCCGAGAACGGCCGAGATGACGCTGACCTTGATACTGGTCCAATAGGCCTTGAGGATCAGGGGCTGGAACAGATTGGCGATATTGATCAGAGTAAAGTTTCCGTCGGCGTCCTGAAAACTCCCGACAAAAAGGAAACCGGTCGGCAGGATCAGGAACAGCAGCGCAAAAAGGAAGAACGGCGCTACGCCGATTATGGCCCAGGTGACCTGACTAAGGCCCGAGCGGGTGGCCGCTGGCTGATGAACTGCGATGCCGGATTGCTGCGCCATGTAGAGTCCTCAGTTAGAACCCTTCCCCGCCGGCCAGGCGGGGAAGGGTCTATGGAACTGGGAGTGCGGGCCGTTCATCTGCCGCTATCGGCGTTTAGGCGGCGCGATCCCAGGACGTTCTGAGCTTTACAGCACTCTACTGTACATCGGCGCCGACGACGGAATCCCACTGCTTGGTGATGATTTCCTTCGCTTTGCCCTGTTGCTCCAGCGTTGGGAACAGCGCCTTCTCATAGTTCTCGGCCGGCGGCAGCTTATCCAACAATTCCTGTGGCACCTTGCCGTTCTTTACCAAGTCATTGAACCGAATCGGGTGGCAATAGCCCTTCAGCCAGAGAAGCTGGCCTTCATCGGAATAGAGGTGCTCCATCCACAGCTTGGCGGCATTGGGATGGGGCGCAAAGGCGCTGATCGCCTGAACATAGACGCCGGCGATGATGCCGGTCTTCGGCACGATGGTCTCGACCTTGGGATTGCCGTTCAACGTGTCGCGATCGGCGAGCGATAGATAGTCCCAGCGAATAGTGATCGGCGTGGTGCCCTGGGCCAACGGCGCGGTGCCGCCGCCGACCGGCACGAAATTGCCGGCTTTGTTCAGGTCGGCGAAGAATTTCAGACCGGCATCGGCGGCCTTGTCCGTATCGCCTCCCGAGGCGGAGAGACCGGCGGCGAAGACGGTCATGATCGACTGGTTGGAGGTGCGGGGATCACCGCTGAGCGCCACCATGTTCGCGTATTCCGGCGACATCAGATCCGGCCAGTCCTGCGGCAGCTTGGTAACGAGGTCGGCGTTGATTTCGAACGCCAGCACGCCGTAATAGTCGCCGTACCAGTAGCCTTCCGGATCCTTCTGGCCCTCGGGAATGCTGTCCCAGGTGGACACTTTGTAGGGCTGCAGCAGCCCTTCTGCCTTCGACGAAGGCCCGAATGATAGGCCGACATCGATCACGTCGGGGGCCTGCGGACCCATGTTGCCCTTGTTGGCCTTGATCGCCTCGATCTCGTCGCCGGAGCCCGCATCGGGATTGAGCTCGTTCAGTTTCAGGCCGTACTTCGCATTGAAACTTTCGATCACCGCGCCATAACCGCACCAGTCATGGGGCACGGCGATGATGGTCAATTCGCCTTCCGCCTTGGCGGCGGCGATCAGTTCATCTGATTGCGCCGAAGCGACCCCTGCGGGCGCCATCAGCGCGAAAACGGACACAGAAACTAAGTGTAGCCAATAGGGCTTCATACATACCTCCCAGTGGTTTTTAGCAGAGCCACAATCTAGGGATCGAATGTTACGACCCTGCTGCGGTTTTGTGACAAGCGGTCAACTGACTTTGTTGCGGGGCGACATCAATGTCAAGCGACCGCTGTCCGGAATTGCGGCCGCGACGGCAGTTCCTTGCTGTGGATGCAGTTCCGCGAGTCGCCGGCGCCAATGATCTTGCGAGGAGTGGTCTCGGCAAGCAGGCTGCTTCCTGCCAGCCGGAAAACATCGAAAGCGCGGCGCCCCGCGCCGGAGATGAACCGGCGCGGTGAGCGCGCCTTTATGGGCTGGACGTAGTGTTGCCGGAAACGCTGTTCGACATCGATCCCGACGATACCGACACGCCGCTGCTGCTGCCACTGGTCTGGCTGACGCTGATGCCCTTGGAGCTGGTGGTGGTGCCTTCGGTGGTGATCTTCGCCTTGGCCCTGGTGTCGGTCGAGCAGGTTCCCTTGCAGGCTGCCTTGGCCCGGTTGTTCGAGTAGCCCGTGCTATCCGATACATTGGCGTTAGCGACACTTCTGACGCCGCCCGCCGCCGCGACCGGACCCGCCGTCATCGCCGTCACCAGCAGAGCCGCAACCGCCACACAGGCAATCATTGACCGTTTCATTGCCGTCCTTCTCGTCGTCCGCGCCGCGCCGATGCGACGGCGGCTCATTTTGCCCGACAGGAGGCGCCGGCGAACATGATAATTTTTCGCAGCCCTGTTACAGAACTGAACACTCGCCGCAGATCACTTGATCTCGTCGGCCGACTTCACGAGGTGCGTGACGATGCCATAAGCGCGGGCTTCGTCCGGGCCCATCCAGAAGTTCCGGTCGGTGTCGCGCTCGACCTTCTCGAAGGCCTGGCCGGTAGCATCGGCGATCGACTGGTTGATGCGCTTGCGCATCTTGATGATCTCTTTCGCCTCGATGGCGATATCGCTCGCCGGACCGCCGGCACCGCCTAGCGGCTGGTGAATCATGAAACGCGTATTGGGCAGGCAATAGCGATTCTCTTTCGCCGCCGAGAGGAAGATGTGAACCCCCGCGCTCGCCACCCAGCCGGTGCCGATCATCAGCACCTTCGGCCGGATGTACCGGATCACGTCGTGGATCGTGTCGCCGGACTCCACATGGCCGCCCGGAGAATTGATGATCATGCGGATCGGCTCGCCGTTCTCCTCGGCCAGCGCCAGTAGCTGAGCCACCGTGGTTTCCGCCACCTTCTGGTTGATCTCGCCGAACAGGAGGATGGTGCGCGCCTTGAACAGGTTCTCCGACACCTTGGCCATCGGGCCGGCGGGCTTCTCCGCCGGCTTGTCGGGCTCGTCGCCGCGCGAGGGATGCATCGCCATGGGGTACCTCTCGTTCGAACTGGGAAGGGCGCGGGATGCGCCGGGAATTGCTTGTCGAGGTGCTTAGCCCAGCGCCCTGGCGATGGCAACGCCGCCCTCGTTTCGGGCTGGACAGAGACCGGCAGCCACGGCATCACTGCCGGCCCGCAATCCTAGGGAAACGGACCGCTTTCATGTCGATCGCCGGCTTGCTGTTGTTCTGTGCCGCCTATGCCGTCGCCACCGCTTCGCCGGGGCCCGGCATCGCCGCCGTCCTGGCGCGCGTGCTCGGCCGCGGCTTGCGGGGCGTGCCGGCCTTCATCGCCGGCTTCGTCGTGGGCGACCTCGTCTGGTTCACCGTCGCGGCTACCGGCCTCGCCCTACTGGCGCAGACTTTCGCTATTCTGTTCCTCG
>Ga0184626_10000556_pt1 | contig 11815 bp, 10 predicted proteins | sample PLM3_60_b1_FD_133142 | JGI IMG/M metagenome (GOLD analysis project Ga0184626, IMG submission 133142) | Groundwater sediment microbial communities from an aquifer in East River, Colorado, USA - PLM3_60_b1 | ecosystem: Environmental > Terrestrial > Soil > Riparian zone | place: USA: East River... | reverse complement strand
GATCAAGAGCGCCAGGCTGATGGGCCTTGTGACGAATATGGTCGGGTCTCCATAGGAAATCTGCAGAGCGCGCTTGAAGTTCTGCTCGATGATTGGCTCCAGCACGAAAGCAAGAAGAAGCGGCGCCGGCTCGCACTTCCACTTGATGAACAAATAGCTTATGAACCCGAATATCACTAACAAGAAGACATCGAATGCGCTATTGCCGACGGTGTAGACGCCGATGCACATGAAGACCAGGATCATGGGATAGAACAGGTGATAGGGAATCTTGAGCAACCGTACCCAAATCCCAACCAGCGGCAGATTGATAATCAGCAACATCACATTGCCGATCAGCATCGACGCGATCAGGCCCCAGAAGAGATCCGGCTTACTTTTCATCACATCCGGGCCCGGCGTGATGCCATGGATCATCATGGCGCCTGCCATCAGCGCGATGACCGCGTTGGACGGAATCCCCAAAGTCAAGAGTGGGATGAAGGAGGTCTGCGCGCCCGCATTGTTGGCGGCTTCGGGCGCCGCGACACCCTCGACCGCACCTTTGCCAAACCGCGATGGATCGGCCGAAAGTTTCTTCTCCATTGCGTAGGCCCCGAAGGACGCCAGCATCGCTCCGCCGCCCGGCAGCAGGCCGAGGATCGAACCCAGGCCCGTTCCACGCACCACTGCCGGCCAGCAGCGGCGGAAGTCGTCACGGGAGGGCCAGAGGTGGTCGATGCGGCCCGCCACAACTCCCTGGCGTTCCTTCCTTTCCAGGTTCGCGATGATCTCGCCCATTCCGAACAGACCCATCGCAACAGGGACTATTCCAATCCCGTCGACTAGTGCCGGAATACCAAGCGTCATCCGAAACGCGCCGGACACGACATCGATACCGACGGTGCCCAGCAGAAGACCGAGGACGAGCATGCCGAGCGCTGCGAGAATGGAACCTGTGGCCAGTACGACCGCCACGATCAAGCCGAGGAGCATCAGCGAGACATATTCGGCCGGTCCGAAAAGGAGCGCGACCTGGGCGAGCGGCGGGGCGAAAAATGCGATAAAAAGCGTGGAAGCGATCCCTGCAAACACCGAACTCAGTGCTGCGATCGCGAGCGCCGGGCCTGCGCGGCCCTGGCGCGCCATCTGATGGCCGTCGAGACAGGTGACGATGGATGAAGTCTCGCCCGGCATGTTCACCAGGATCGAACTGGTCGAACCGCCGTATTGTGCACCATAGTAAATGCCCGCGAGCATGATCAGTGCCGCCACCGGCGTCATGTGGAAGCTGATCGGCAACAGCATCGCGACGGCATTGAGGGGACCGAGCCCCGGCAAGACCCCGATCATCGTTCCCAGTAAGACGCCGATCAGGCAGTACATCAAATTCATGGGCTGGAGAGCCACGGCCAGCCCTTGCCAAAGACCTGACACAGCTAATAGATCCATCAGTTCCCCCAGGGGATCTGCGGCCACAGCGGGATCGACAGACCGAGCGCCTTCACTAATTCTAGCACGGAGACCACCACCGAGCCCAAGGCGAGCGCCAAGGCTTCATAAACCTTCGTGCCGCGATGCGCTGTGCAAGCGATGAGTACCAAACCCGTCAAGGCGACGACGAGCCCCATGCGCTCGATCGTCAAGGCAAAGAAGGCGACCGAGGCAAGAACCAACACCAGCGGACGCAGGTGCCATCGTTCGGGCGCCTCGCCGGCCTCCAGGAAGCCGTTGACGATCATGATCGCCCCGAGCCCGAGCTGGATGAATGCGAATGCCTTCGGCACATAACCCGGCCCCAGGCCAACATCGGTGGTACTGCTGAGGGGCCATGCCAGGTAAAACGCGAGCAGCGCCACCAGGATCAGAAAGATCCCGGTCAACACCTCGTTCAGGTCCTTGATGCGGTTCATTGCCTAGCGCCCTTACGACGGGCTCCCGGGTCTATTGTGGTTACTGCTCAACCACAGGTTGCTACTTACGCGGGCGGTAAAGCGGTTTCGGGAGGACAAGTACCGCGTGTGGCCATCCCCCGGCGACTTCGCGACGTGGTCTGTCCCGATTGGTTAGAAGAGCAGCACAGTGTTCGCAATTCGCTTGCGTCATCCGACAGGGACGGGTCAAAGTCGTTGGCGGGCAAACCAACGGGCATGAACTCATGGGGCTTGAGCAAGGCCAGGCAGCTGGATGCGGTAGACGTTTGCGGCCGTGTCGTGGAACAACGCGGCCTTGTCTTCGCGCGAGGCGGCGCGAACGATGTGCTTCAACGCATTCCAGAGCGGGACGAAACCGGCGGAGCGTCCATCGGGCGGATAGTTGCTCTCCATCATGCAGCGCTTGGCGCCGAACGCCTCAATGGAGGTCTCGACCCAGGGGCGCCAAGTCGTCGCGAGTTCGAGGTACCCGATCGGATCTTGCCGCTCCTCGAAGCGGAAGCCCCACATCGGCAGTCCCATGCCGCCGATCTTGCAGTAGACGTTCGGACGGCGCGCCACCTTGATCATCAACTCGCGCCATTGGCGGAACAACTCGGCCCTGCCTCGTTCATCAAGGTCCATGGCCAGGGCGTGGCCGCAATGGTTCAGCACAATCGTTGCATCGGGGAAAGCATCCGCCAAGTCGATGACATCCTGCAGCTGGTGATGGAACATCGCCGCGTCGAACGTCAGTCCCCGCTTGACGAGATGCTTGAAGCCCGGGCGGAAGCCGGGGCTTTGCATTACCCCGCGCGGCGGCCGGTTGGTGATGAAGCGGTAAGGCGCCTCGGTCGTGTCAAAGTTGGTGCATTGACGAATCCCGCGGAAGCGCTCGGGTGCAGCTTCGATCGCGCGGTCGAGCAGTACCGCGACCTGGTCGCCAAGTCGTAGGTCGGCATAGCCGACGATCCCGGCGCAGGCACGGCAATCACCGTACACGCCGCTTGCGGCTATCGCGCCGATGCCGTTGGCGAACTCGATTTCGCCGAGCGGTCGAAGCACCTCGGGGCCGTCCCTACGGGCGAAGGCCATGATCTCGACGTAGACGGAGGCGATGATCCGGTGACCAGCTCCCGCGTCGGCAAGGTACTCGTCGAGCAGGTAGCGCAGCGCCGGTCGGTCGCCCGCCGCCGGTCGGTCGAACATGTGCATATGCGCGTCGAGGATCCCGATGTCCGGGTCGATGATAGGCTCGTCGCGTCCGACGAGTAACTGCCGACCGTAAACATTGGTTCCTGTTGGCAGAGCGACGGTCATCGGAATTCCTGTTGTAACGGCCCCCATTCTCCGAGAACGACCGACGCGCGCGAGCCGTTACTACGCCCCGAAGGTTGGGACGACCCGGCCCTCTGGGCCGCCTTGCTCCCCCGGCGCCGAACGGCATGTGCCTGCCCGCGAAATGTGGCACTTTGCCGAGGTGGGTACAATGAAAGATAATTAAACGCTCAGTTCGGTTTTATTGGCGCACAAAGGCCACACTGGGCGGTGACTGTTGCGCAGAATGGATAGCGGATTCGCTTCGGCTGCTTTGTTCCTATCAGGGTGAGAGTGCGCGATGGACAAGCTCAGGGCGATGGAACTGTTCGTTCGAGTCGCGGAATGCGGCAGCTTCGCGGAAGCCGCTCAGTCCCTGAACCTTGCCAACGCAACGGTCACGGTTTCTGTACGTAACCTGGAACGCGCCATGAACGTGACGCTGATCCGGCGGGACACTCGCCGGCAGACGCTCACGAAGGAAGGCGAGCAGGTGCTGACGTGCGCCCGGCAACTATTGAAATCGGTGTCGGAATTGGAGGACGAGCTTCGCAACCCATCGTTGGAGCCTAGTGGCCCATTGAGCATAGAGGTGCCGCACGCATTCGGTCAGACCCTCCTGGCGCCGATGCTGCCTGCCTTTGCCAAGCGCTATCCAAAGATCAGAACGTCGGTCACGCTCACCAAGGACCGGCATAACCTGATCGCGCGGTCCATTGATGTGGCCGTGCGCATGGATCACGTGGAAAACGAGGGCTTGGTGGCGCGTGCGCTCTTCGAGGCGCAGTACATGGTCTGCGGCACCCCGAAAAGCGTGGCCTCCTTGCCGGCGCATCCTGCGGAGATCGATCCGCATCTGTGCATCGGTCTAATGCTCGAAGGCAACAGATATCCGCTTCCATGGGAATTCAGGAGAGGTGGCCGGACCGTCGTGATCGAGCCTTGCGGGCCGCTCGATTTCAACGACGTAGACACAGCAATAGTCGCTGTCAAAAGCGGCATTGGCATCGCGTGCATCCTCGATGTGTACGCCGCATCGCACCTCGAGGCGGGAACGCTGGTGCATGCATATCCAAACTGGAGCATGCGCAAGAGGACTGGTTACCTCGTCATGACGAGGGAAAGCGCGAAATCACTCAACGTCCAGGCATTCACGGGATTCCTGAATGGGGTCCTTGGACTGGCAAGATGGGCTGGCGTCAGCCGTACCGTGCCCGTCAGGGCGAAGCGAAGGCCCAAGCGGCCTTGAACAGGCAGATCTCTGGATAAGCGTTCCAGGTAAATGAGGAGACTCGATTCCAATGAGCGCGCGCAGTCCCGATCTTCAGCAACTTCTTGATCGCACGGCAATCCAGGACGCGCTGACGCGTTACTACCACGCCGCAGACAGCGGCAACAGGGACCTTCTGCGCAGTTGCTTCACCGAGGACGTGCGCGCGCACTACATCGAGCGTACCCCCGTCTCGGGTCTGGACGCGCTCATGGCGCAGATTCCCCTGTTCGACAAGCTGGCGTCCGGGGCGATGAAGATCTGCACGCATTTCATGGGCAACTTGCGCTTCTTGCACCTGGCGGCTGACACGGCCGAGACGGAGACGTATGTGCTTGCATTCCTCGTGGTGCCGCGCGCAGGTGCCGACGACGTCCAGGTGCGCAGCTTCCGTTATCTTGACCGATGGGCTCGCACCGGCGAGTGGAAAATCTGCGCGCGGGTCCTTACGTTGGATTGGAGCTGCGATGTACCTGCGACCTTCGCGAGCGCCCTGTCGCAACGGGTGAAGAACCTGCCGGACCACATGCTTTCGTAGACCGCCATCGGCTGTCGATGCGGAGTTCCGCTCGCGTGCCAGTGTTCGCAGGATCGATCGCACACAAGAAAACTGAACGGATTGTTTAGTTTGCGTTCGTTGTATCGAGATGCGCCGGGTGGCACATTTCAGGCTCCTGTTACTCAAGAAAAAAATACTACGGTGGATTCATCGCTGGAACGCGTCGTTGCCGAGTTCCTGGTCGGCTTCGCATGGGACGACATCGATGGCGAGTCGCTCACTGCTGCCAAGACGCTGCTGAAGGACCAGCTCGCCGTTCAGATCGGCGCCTCACAGTTGCCGTGGTCTCGCGACGTGCGTCGGTTCATGCGCAAGCCGCGTCCTGGATCGTCGACGGTGGTGGCGGATGGCGTGCGCATGGACGCCGCCGATGCGGCCTATCTGAACGCCACCTACGGCGGCGGCTTCGAATACGACGACATCGCGGGCAACGGACATCCCGGCTGCTGCGTTGTACCCGTTGCTTTGGCGGTTGGCGAAGAGTTGGGCGTCAACCTCGAACAGATGCTCGAGGCGATGGTCGCTGGCTACGAGGTGTATGTCCGCTTGGAGCGCCTCGCGTCCCCGGACCTCGTCAATCGCGGCTGGCACCCGCATGCCGTGATCGCCAACTTCGGCGCCGCCGCGGTGGCAGCCAAGCTGCACGGGCTGAATGTGGAGAAATCGCTGCACGCATTGGCGATCGCCCTGAGCCACGCCTCCGCCACGACCGAGTTCACGTCGACAGGCGGCTCGATCAAGCGCGTCCACGCCGGAATCGCGGCACGCAACGGCATCGAGGCGGTGGAACTGGCGCGTGTCGGCATCACGGGGCCAGCCGGCTTCCTGACTGGCAGGAAGGGCTTTTTCCGCTCTTTCATCAAACGAACAGCCGGGCCGGAGGCATGCGGCGAATTCGCGCCGGGGGACGCATTGCGAATCAAGGGCAGCTGGTTCAAGGCTTACTGCTGCTGCGGCGCCCACCACGCCTATATCGATGCGATGGCCAAGGTCCGGCAGCGCGTCGCCGACATCACGGCGGTAGACGCACACATACAGGCCATGACCGCTAACCTCGCCGGCTCTGCCGAGGTGCATCTGCACGGGCCGCGCACCATCGAAGAGCTGCAATTCTCGCTGCCAGTGCAGATGGCGTTGTCGGCACTGCACAAGGGGAATGGCTACGCCACGCACCTCGACTTCGTGCAGGGAGCGCTGCTGCTCGATGAAGAGTCCGATGTCATGCGCTTCGCCCGGCGCATCGAGTTGAACCCTTCGCCTGAGCTCGACGAGCGCTACCCACGGAACTTCGTCGCGCAGGTGTCAATTCACTACAAAGACGGCACGGTCGAGGATCTCTTCGTCGACCATGCGAAGGGCATGCGGAGCAATCCGTTCACGACTGAAGAGCATCTGTCAAAGCTCAGCGAGTTGACCTACCCGGTGATCGGCCAGGAGCAGGCAGACGAGCTTTTCGAAGTCATCGATCGCCTCGACCCCGGCCTGCCGGTCAGCGAGCTCACCACACTGCTTGTGCAGAGGTGATTCGATCTGCAGTAACTCACCTTCGCTCGCTGATGGCAGGCATTCCTGACCATATCGCCGAATAACGGCGACCCGTCGAAGATCTGGACGCCAATCCGGCTATGGGAGCGGGCCGGCCATGAACGCCGCCTGGCGCCCGCGTGTCGCCGCTCTATTCGACAAATTCGAAGAGACCTTTCGGTGCACGCGTCACCACGCTGGCGTTTCGCTGACAAGAAAAAAGTATCCTTGAGATAATGCATGATGCATTATCGAATCGCGCACCAACCATAATAGTCCAAACGCGCGACGAAACGTCAACCGAGGAGCCGCGCTGAGCAGACGACGGCCCGCGGGAAGCCTTGGGGCGTCACAACGGAGGGACACATTCGTGGCTCAGTTTCTGCAAATCGTACTGGCAGGAATATCGATCGGCGCGATCTACAGCCTCGCCGCGCTGGGTTTCACGATCGTGTTCAACGCGACCAAGGTGACCAACTTTGCCAACGGCGAGTTCGTCATGATGGGCGGGCTGGTTGCGGCGTCGCTCGTCAGCAACGCGCAGTGGCCGGTGCCTGCCGCGGTGGCTCTGGCGGTTGTCGTCGTCACCGCGCTCGGAATCGCACTCGACAAGTTCGGCGTGCAGCAGGCCCGCCGCAAGACCATCCTCGGGTACGCGATGGTCACCATCGGCGCCAGCCTGCTCTACCGCGGCATCATGCAAGTGTCGGCGGGACGCGACGTGCTGTTCCTGCCGAACTTCGGCGTCCTGCCCGACCTGCGATTATTTGACGTGTACTTCACCTCGCAATCGACGTGGATCCTGCTGACGCTCGTCATCGTCAGTGGGGCGCTAAGCTACCTCTTCCTGCGCACGCGAATCGGCAAGGCGATGCGGGCGGCCAGCCAGAGTCCGCGCGCAGCGGCACTGTGCGGCATCGAGCCCGCGCGCATGTCGGCGCTCGCCTTTGGCATGGCCGCCGCTGCCGGAGCACTGGCAGGCGCGCTGGTCGCGCCAGTCGGCGGCGCCTTCTTCGAATACGGTCTTGGCTTCGGATTAAAGGGTTTCGCGGCTGCGGTGTTAGGCGGTTTCGGCAGCCCTGTCGGCGCCGTCATCGGGGGATTGCTCATCGGCTTGCTGGAAAGCCTGTCGGCCGGCTACCTGTCGTCTGCCTACAAGGACGCCGTCGCGCTGGCGATCCTCCTGGGGCTGCTCCTTGCATGGCCGAGCGGCCTTCTTGGCCGCGTCGAAGCACGGCGCGTCTAACCGTGGGTGAGTCCGTCGTGCCCGTTGCGTCTTCCCCGTCGCCGCCATCCTCGCCGGCGTCGGTGGCGCCGGTCGAAGACGTCAGGGGCCGGGTCGCGAGGCGCTATTGGCGTGACGTCACCGGCGTAGCGTGCCTCGCGGTCATCGCGCTCGCGATCGGCCTCACGGTGACGCGCTCGTACTATCTCAGCATGCTCGTCTACTCGGCGATCTTCGCGATCGCAGCGCTGGGCATGTCGCTGCTCTTCGGCTTCGCAGGTCAGATATCGGTCGGACAAGCAGCGTTTTTCGGGGTCGGAGCGTACACAAGTGCGCTCCTCGTGATGCGGCTCGGGCTACCGCCGCTGCTGGGCATGGTTTGCGCGACGGCACTGGCCGGGGTTTTCGGCTGGCTGGTGTCGCGGCCGCTGCTGCGCTTAACGACCAATTACCTCGCGATGGGCACGCTCGCCTTCGGGGTGATCTGCTTCATCGTGTTCGCGCAGCTGCGCTTCATCACCGGCGGGATCGACCCGGGCATCGTCGGCCTCGCGCCTTTCTCGATCGGCCCAATCGTCCTCGACGAGCCGCGCAAGATGTACTGGCTGGTGGCCATGGTGCTGTGCATCGTGATGCTGCTGGTTATCAATCTGGTGCACAGCAGGATCGGGCGCGCGCTGAAAGCGCTGAAGGTGTCGGAGGTGGCGGCTGCGGGCCTCGGCGTCGACGTCGTGCGCTGCAAGGTTGCCACCTTCACGCTGGCAGCTGCCTTGACCGGTCTTGCTGGCTCGCTCTATGCGCACTTCCAGACCGCGTTCAACGCCACCGTGTTTGGCGTCGGGTTGTCGATCGAGTTGCTGATCATGGTAGTCGTGGGCTCGGTGGCCACCCCGTGGGGCGCGCTGTTCGGGGCGCTGTTCGTCACGATTCTGCCCTCGTTCCTCGATGACTTCGAGCACTACAAGCTGCTGGTCTGGGGCGTGGTCATGAGCGCCGTGATGATCTACATGCCCGACGGCTTCGGCAAGGGCGTCGTAGACGTCGCGGTCTCGCTGTTCAAGCGAAGGCGGCTCAAATGACGCTCGAGGTACAGAATTTCAGCAAGCGCTACGGCGGCCTGATCGCAGTCGACCGTGTGACCCTCACCGCAACGCCGGGGGACATCACGGCGCTCATCGGCCCCAACGGTGCGGGCAAGACGACCCTGCTCAATCTGATCAGCGGTGTCATCATGACCGACGGCGGCGAATGTCTATTGTTCGGCGAGTCGGTGGCCGGCCGTACGCCGCATGAGCTGGCGCATTTAGGCCTTACGCGCACTTACCAGAGTCCCCAGCTCTTCGACGAAATGAACGTGCTGGAAACGGTCATGGTGGGCGCGCACCAGCACGGCACGGCGGGGTTCATCTCATCGATGTTCCGCATGCGCCGGACCCGCAAGGAAGAAACTCGGCTCGAGGAGCAGGCATTGCGGGCGATCGAACGGGTGGGCTTGCCGCGCTCGTTGTTGTTGCGCCCGGCGGTCGACCTAGCCTACGGGCTGCAGCGCCGCGTCGAGATCGCGCGCGCGCTGGCGATGCAGCCGCGCGTCGTGCTGCTGGACGAACCTGCCGCGGGCCTCAACCAGCAGGAAAAGCGCGAGCTCGCGAGCCTCGTGCAAAGCCTGGCGAGCGACGGCCTGACCGTGCTGCTGGTGGAGCACGACATGGACATCGTAATGGGCATTTCGCAACACGTGGTCGTGATGAACTTCGGCTGCAAGATCGCCGAGGGAACGCCAGCCGAGGTCCAGGCAAACCAGGCAGTCATCGACGCCTACCTGGGTGTAGAGGCCGAGGAACCGGCCGATGCTTGAACTCAAAAACGTGGCGGTGCGCTACGGTGCGATCCAGGCCGTGACTGGTGTTTCACTGCAGGTTGCCAAGGGCGAAGTCGTGTGCCTGATCGGTGCCAACGGCGCGGGCAAGTCCAGCGTGCTCAACGCGATTTCCGGCGTGGTTCCCGTGGTCGACGGCTCAATCACGTTCGAAGGCGACGCGATCCGCGGCGCACGCGCCGGCGCCATCGTGCGGAGGGGCCTGATCCAGGTGCCCGAAGGCCGCCTCGTGTTTCCGGACATGACGGTGCTGGAGAACCTCGAAATGGGCGCCTACAGTCGGCGCGACTCGACATCGGACACGCTCGCCTTGGTGATGGCGCTGTTCCCTCGCCTGGGCGAACGTCGCACTCAGCTGGCTGGCCTCATGTCTGGTGGCGAGCAGCAGATGCTGGCCATCGGCCGCGCGCTGATGGCCAAGCCCCGCTTGCTGCTGCTCGACGAGCCGTCGATGGGGCTGGCGCCGCAGGTTGTCGCCAGCATCTTCCGCACGCTCAAGCGCCTGCGCGACGAATTCGATGTGTCGATTCTGCTCGTGGAGCAGAACGCCAAGGCCGCGCTGAAGCTCGCCGATCGAGGCTACGTGCTCATCAACGGTCGCATCGCAAACAGCGGCTCGTCGAAAAGCCTGCTGGCCGACAGTGCGACGCAGGAAGCCTTTCTCGGCCGGACGCACAGCGCCGCGACAGCATGACCGATTTCGCTGCCCCACCAACCAAAGGACTCTCATGAAGCTTGCACGACGCATCGCACTTGGCTTGACGCTTGTCTGCGCGGCCGCCACGGCCTCGGCTCAGGAAACTTTCAACATCGTGGCGCTCCTTGCCACCAGCGGGCCGGCATCGATCTATGGGGGCCCGACCGAGAAGGGGTTGCGGATGTCGATCGACAACCTGCCGAACAAGTCGATCGGGGGCAGACCGGTGAAGCTGACCGTGTACGACACGGAAGGCAACTCCACCAAGACTGCGCAGTTGGTCCGGCGCGCGGCCGAGAATGACAATGCGCATGTGATCGTCGGTCCGACGACCACGGGCGAAGCACTGGCCATTCTTCCGATCATCAACCAGCTCAAACTGCCAACGATGACGGGTGGCGGCGGCGAGGCCATCACCAAACCGGTGACGCCGTACATGTTCGCGATGCCGCCGACCGATCGAACAGCGGCCGAGGGCATGCTGGCGGCGATTCAACGGCACGGCTTCAAGACGGTGGCGGTATTGCACTCGCAGGACGCGTTGGGTCAGTCGGGTGGTGGCATCGCGCAGGAACTCGCAAAGGCGGCCGGCCTGAACCTCGTGGCGGTGGAAACCTTCAGCCCTCAGGACACCAACATGACGCCGCAATTGCTGCGCATCCGCGAGAAAGGTGCCGACGCAATTATCGTCTGGTCGGCCAACCCAGGCCCCACCATCGTCGTCAAGAACGCGGTGGAGATGAACCTGAAGACGCCAATCTTCCTCAGCCACGCCCAATCGAGTACCGCATTTATCACCCAAGGTGGGTCGGCTGCCGAAGGCGTCTATGTCGCCGCGATTCCTATCGTCGCACCGGAGGCAATTCCCGATAGCGACCCGCGCAAGCCCATCGTCGTGCAGTTCGCCAAGCAGTACAAGGAAAAGTATGGCCAGCCGGCCGACCAAGGCTCGGGACACGGCCTGGACGCCGTGCTGATACTCGACGCCGCGGCTAAGCTGATCAAGGGCCCGCTCACGCGCGAGAGTCTGCGCGACGCGCTGGAGGCGGTGAAGATGTGCGGCTCCAATGGCTGCCGGCAGATCCGGCCTGATGACCACCGTGGCCTCACGAAAGACTCCGTTGTCGTTATGCAGGTCAGGAACGGCGCCTTCTCGACCGCCAAGTAGTGGCGAACATCATTCCGACTTGTATCGTTCGACGAAGCCGTACTGAGTTTTCGGAATTTCCGTCGTACAGCGCGTCACGTATCGCCGGAGAATGCTTGCGATTGATGATGTGATCTCGCCGACATGTCTCGTTGTTTACGGCATGCGCGGCGCGTGGCCGCAGGACAAGCTGTTGTGTTCGTGCGCGTGTCGTCGGTGGACGGGGTGGAGGAGGGCGGCATCGGCGGCGCCGCGACCATGAACCGGCTAGCGCGTAGCCCGGGCTTCCAGGTGCCATTCTCCCACCG
>Ga0184626_10000555_pt1 | contig 11821 bp, 10 predicted proteins | sample PLM3_60_b1_FD_133142 | JGI IMG/M metagenome (GOLD analysis project Ga0184626, IMG submission 133142) | Groundwater sediment microbial communities from an aquifer in East River, Colorado, USA - PLM3_60_b1 | ecosystem: Environmental > Terrestrial > Soil > Riparian zone | place: USA: East River... | reverse complement strand
GTTTTTGCAGCACGCGCACATAAGGTATGTGCAGTGTGTCGAACTCTTGAATCGCATGGGCACGTCCCGCCGCAGGAGATAGATCGTGATTGCCCACCAACAGCAAGGTTGGGATCTTTGCCTGGGATAAACGAATGATCCTCTTCCCCCACTCACGTTGAAAAGTCGGCGCGGGCGAACGATCTTTATATGCATCCCCCGCAAAAATGACCATATCCACTTTTTCAGAGATTGCCGCGTCGACAATTGCGTCCAGAGATTTTAGGAAATCAAGTACACGTACTGGCAGCCCGGTTTCAGGATCATGGCGGCCATAATTTGCCATATCAATGTGTGCGTCTGCGAAGTGGAGGATTTTCATAGTCTCATAGCCTGCTAGTCATTAGTCGCTAGTCATTCATCAGATGGGCTCTTGACGACGAGACCAGTGACTAGTTGACCAGTAGACGAATTTACGGCTGTATTCCCAAATCCTGGAGGGCTTGAAGGGCCGGGGGCCAGTTGGGGTGTAATCTGAGCGCTTCGCGATAATCATCAATTGCCGCTTGCGTATTGCCAAGCATATATTTTGCCTGACCGCGCCAATATATGCTTTCCTCCAGGGTCGGCTTGGAGATCGTCTCGGTAAGGGTGACATTGGCAAGGTTGACCACGTCCTGATAACGGCCTGCGTAGAAGTATGCCCAAAATGGCCCGGTTTGGTACCACATCATTCGATAGGGACGCTGTTTGTCATCCTTGCCGATCGAGTTGTAGATCGCAAAAGCCTGATCGTAAGCTGTGGCCGCATCTACATATTCCTGTAGTGCCACATGACTGGAGCCTTTGGCAAACCATGCAAAGAACAGGTCAATTCCATTCGTATTGCCTATATTATTTTCGGCCTGTCTTAGCATCTGCTGCGCCGCCCAGCGTGGGTCTGAGTAAGGGCCGAGAACAGCCATTAACTCACCCTCTCGCTCTGGAGGATAAGCAACGATAAAGAGGTTGGCAAATGAGTTCCAGGCCTCACCCGCCATGAATTCATCGTAGGGGATGCGAAAGTTGGGACCGTCATTCCACGTATCCTGAACGATCAGTTCCTGCCGGGCATCATCATAGCCAGTGACAAATTGATAATGTCCGAGCCAGGCCACCTTGCCCGTATAATCCTTTTCATAATATCCCTTTTCAGCGATAAGGGGGAACCCGGCCGCGATCAATGACCGCGCTAGATCAATGTTTCCACCCAGGCGATAGAGCGCGCGGAACTCTGTCTGATCGTTGACAAAATCCACCATCTCATAGGGCATGACGTTTACATCAGATTTGCCCTGTTGGATAAAGTCGAGCTTGGGATCCTGCACGCCAGGCTTGATGGCTTTGGCAACAATATCGCGATTCCCGTCCCAACCCAGGAAGTTCAGTGCCATGCTCAGGTTGGCAGGACCGCAGTAATTCCAGCGGTTCTTTTGATCTTCGTAGCGGAAGTCATCCAGTTTAACGGTGGCCGGCAGAGGCGTCGGGGTGAGCGTCGCCGTGAGCGTGGGACCGCGCGTTGGCGTAAGAGTCGCCTTGGGCGCAAGAGTCGCTTCGAAGGTCTGCATCATCTGTGTGACAGCCAGTTCGACTTGTGCTTGTTGTTCGGGTTGGAAAACAGCCTGATCGGGCGGGTTGAGGCGATATTTGATGCTCGAGATCCAGCCGTCAAGGCGCGGCATGGCGCGGCTATAAACGGGTGGTAGGAAGAAGATACCGACCCCTAATAGCAATAAAACGGGGATCAGCCAGATGGGTTTAGAACGGTTGTGCATAAGAGGATTATAAAACAAAAAGACCCTGGAGATTTTTGAAATCTCCAGGGTCTAATGTATCTATTATTCTTTCACTTCGCCTTCAATTACGTCATCACCACCAATAACCAGAAGTATTTTGCTTACATAGTGATTTCGGTACGGGCTTCGCCCTACTCACCCACTGGAATTGTTTTTGTCATAGCTGAATTCCCAAATCCTGCAAAGCCTGAATCGCAGGTGCCCAATTGGGATGGACTTTCAACGCGGCACGGTAATCTTTCACTGCCAGATCGGTCTTGCCAGCCATATAATAGGCTTGTCCACGCCAGTAGAGGGATTCTTCAAGCACAGGTTCAGCTATCGTATCATTCAATGTTGTACTGGCAAGGTTAATCACATCCGCAAAGCGATTGGTGTAATAGTAGGCTTTATAGGGTCCCGTTTGATACCACATCATACGATAGGGGCGAACTGTGTCATTTGCATCAAGGTCTGCATAAACAGAGAATGCAAAATCATAAGCAATGGCGGCATCGGCATATTGAAATAATGCCACGTGACTTGTCCCAACATTGAACCAGGCAAAGAAACGGTCAGTACCAGTAAGCGTTTGCGTTTCAGCCGTGGCAACATCTAACGCGTGATGGCTTGCTTGCTCATCATCTGTCAATGGACCCAGAAGAGGCATTACATCATTCTGTTTTTCGACAGGATAGACAACCACAAACACATAATTAAATGCTCGCCATCCCTCATTGAATTCATCATAACCCATCTCGCGATTGAGTCCCGGATTCTTTACTGGGTCAGGTTGATATGTATCTTGATAAATGATCACTTGGTTGGCATCATCATATCCAGTAACAAAAGCATCGTGACCCATCCAACCATATTTCCCATTAATATCAACTTCATAGATGCCTTTTTCAACGACAACAGGAAAACCTGCCGACACCATACGTTTGAGCATATCAATATCGCCACCATAGCGCATGACTGAAGTGATCCCAGGGACATTCTCCGTGATGTAATCTTGAATTTCATAAGGCATCACGTTCTTATCCTTATCATTGGGTTTGACAGCCTTGACGATCACATCACGATTCCCATCCCAGCCCCAGTAGGTCAGCGCCATCGAGAAGTTTGCCGGAGTACAAGAGTTTTGCCGCCCATGCTGGTCTTCGTATTTGACTCCATCCAACATAACGGTGGCAGGCAGATGCGTGGGAGTGATCGTCGGTATCGCAGGAGGACCCGGCCCAGGAGTTGAAGTCGCTTGAGAGGAAGGTTCATCCTGCATGGCGGTCATCGTCGCATGGACGATGGATTCGATCATCGCCTGTTGAGTCGGTTTAAAGACTGCTTCATCAGGTGGATTGATGAAATACTTAATCTGTGTACGCACTGCCTCAAGCCGCCACGCAAGACGGTCATGAACGGGAGGGATATAGTAGACTCCGATGATGAGAACAATGGAAATAGGGATTGCCCAAATACGGTTAAAACGGTTTTGCACAAAAATGATTATATAACAGATAGACCCTGAAGATTTTGAAAATCTTCAGGGTCTATCTGTTTATTATTCTTTGACTTCGCCTTCGATCACATCATCATCTCCCATCGGAGGTGTTGAAGGTCCACCAGCAGTTTCGGGTTGAGGCTGATCTTGAGCGTAGAGTTGCTGGCTCAAGGCATGGAATGTTTGCTGTACCGCTTCAGCCGATTTGTTGATGAGGCTGAGATCATCGCTTTGGGCAGCAACTTTGAGATCGTTAATTTTGTTTTCGATCTCACCGCGCTCTGCAGTCGGAACCTTGTCACCCAGATCACGCAATGCCTTTTCAGTTTGATATACAAGACTATCGGCGTTGTTCCGGGCTTCGATCAATTCGCGGCGCTGCTTATCCTCTGATTCATGAGAACGCGCTTCGTTCACCATGCGGTCAATATCGCTCTTGTTAAGGTTGGTGGAGGCCGTGATCGTCACTTTCTGTTCCTTGCCAGAGGCCTTGTCTTTTGCGGTGACATGCAGAATGCCATTCGCATCGATATCAAAGGTCACTTCCACTTGTGGAATGCCGCGAGCTGCGGGCGGAATGCCATCCAGGCGGAACCGTCCAAGCGACATGTTGTCACCAGCCATCGGGCGTTCGCCTTGCAGAACATGGATATCAACGGCAGTCTGGTTATCCGCGGCGGTTGAATAGGTTTCAGTCTTGCGGACAGGGATGGTCGTGTTGCGCTCGATCATCTTGGTCATCACACTGCCAAGCGTTTCCACGCCCAATGAAAGCGGTGTGACATCCAGCAGCAAAATATCCTTGACTTCACCGCCAAGTACACCAGCTTGAATTGCCGCACCGATCGCGACGACTTCATCAGGATTGACCCCTTTGTTCGGTTCTTTGCCATTCGTCAACTTGCGGACGAGATCCTGAACCATTGGCATACGAGACGAGCCACCAACCAGCACCACTTCGTTGAGCTTGCTTGAGTCAAAACCTGCATCCTTGAGCGCGGCCTCAAATGGTTTGCGGCAACGCGTGAGCAGGTCTTCGGTCATTTGCTCAAATTTGGAACGGCTTAGTTTTAGTTGTAAATGTTTCGGGCCGGTTGCATCAGCAGTGATATACGGCAGATTGATCTCTGTTTCCATCACTGTTGAAAGTTCAATTTTGGCCTTCTCTGCGGCTTCGCGCAAGCGCTGTAGCGCCTGACGATCTCCACGCAGGTCAATGCCTTGATCCTTCTTGAATTCATCTGCAGCCCAGTTGACAATGGCCTGATCCCAGTCATCACCACCGAGGTGAGTGTCACCATTCGTGGCTTTGACTTCGATCACACCTTCGCCCACTTCAAGAATGGAAACATCGAACGTTCCACCACCGAGGTCGAATACGAGGATCGTTTCATTCTTTTTCTTGTCGAGACCATACGCCAGCGCAGATGAGGTTGGCTCATTGATAATGCGTAGAACTTCGAGGCCAGCGATTCGGCCCGCATCCTTGGTGGCTTGTCGCTGGCTATCGTTGAAATACGCGGGCACCGTAATGACAGCCTGAGTAACAGACTCGCCAAAGTAGGCTTCAGCATCGGCTTTCAGCTTGCCCAATATCATGGCGGAAATTTCCTCCGGAGAATACTCGCGTCCTGTGATCGGGATTTTCACGAGCACACTGTCTGAGGGACCTTTTACCACTTCAAAGGGCACCATCTTGCGTTCGACTTCAGTCTCTTCAAAGTGGCGTCCGATGAAACGTTTGATGGAATAGATTGTGTTCTCGGAGTTGACGACTGCCTGTCGCTTCGCGGTCTGACCGACGAGTCGTTCACCGTTTTTATTGAAGGCTACAACCGAGGGGCAGAGTCTGCCTCCCTCCGCGGTCGAGATGACGGTCGGCGATCCGCCTTCCATCACTGCCACGACAGAGTTGGTCGTGCCCAGGTCTATACCAATAATTTTGCTCATATTTCTACTCCTTATTCATGGACTCTGGAGTGCAGAAATTTGCTTCTGGTTGACTCCGAGTAATATTCTTGTCAAATAATACTCTCTGAATGCAAGAAAACTGTTAACTTAATGTAGAAATTGAATTGGATTTGGCTTTCGCTTCACCCTGGACTTTTGGCGCGGTCAAGAAAACTAGTCGGCTGACGCAACCCCCAGCTCAGCGCGGGAAGAACGAAAAGTTTCTTTCCTCTTTCTTTTCTGCGATGTTAAAAAATCTACGGCTCGCTAACTATCACCCTTTCCAGCGCGACAACAACAGGCGTGTTCTCAAATGAGGAAGCTGTGACGCCCACCTTGCCTTCGGTGAGTCCATAATTTGTCACATCCACGTTGCGGATGATGGTGTCATTGATATAAAGCGCAAGCGCTGTATCCGAGCACGTCAGGCCGATCAGCTGAGGCGCGCCACTGGGTTGAATTAGATTCGAAGAACCATCCGTGATGGGAAGATAATCGGCAATGCCAACGCTGAGCCAACTGCCATACAACAGGTTATAAGTGCCATCGGTGGAGACGTTGTATTCGAACCATCCGTTTTCTTCAGAATAGCGACAGAGCAAACCAACGGAAGACGGACTGCCTGCACGGTTTTCAAATTGGGCATCAATGCGAACATTCCCATAGGTCTGCGCGCCATACACGGCATAGGCCCACGAATAGGGAGAATCCATTTGCAGGATGAGGCTGCTGTTTTCGGTTTTAATGTTCGGAACGAAATCATTCCCAGCTTGCAGAATCGCCCAGTCCACTAGTGGAGAATCAAATTCGTTAGTGAAAAAGCGCGGGAATGGAGTCGGAGAAAGCGCCAGGGTGGCAGTTGGCTCAGGGGTATGGGTGGCGGGTATCGTCGTCTGCGTAGCGGGAAGCGTCGCTGTTGAGGAGGGAGAAGGTACGGGCGTAGCAGTCGCTGTTTGGCAGGCTGTGATGAGGATGAGGCATCCAAAAAGAAGTTTTTTCATGGCGCTTATTAAAACACAATTATCCGGCGCTTTGTTCCAGACAATTATGTTTAAAGGCGCTATAACTCCACAATTAATCGCAGTGTATTCCTCTCAGGCAGTAAATTTCTTCCAGGATCAAACCACCCCACGTGAAGGTGATCAGCAATAAAATGGCGGCACCGACGATCAGGTTGAGTGCATAGAGCCTTCTTTTTCCTTCAGGTCCTTCTTTTCTTAACAGCGAACGAAGGTTGAGCACGAACGCGAGGGGCAAAAGCAACAATCCGCCAAAGATTACGATCCGGCCGAGGTTGTTTATCTGCTGACCATCTATAGTAAACAGATTGTTGAGTGGTTTTACCAGTGGCTCTATGTCAAACATAAATGCTACAAAAGTGAGCCCAAGCGGCAGGGAAAAGATAAAGCTGGTGATCGCTGCCAATTTGGGATTGGCGAGAATGGTTTTCATGACATCTCCTTCTATGAGTAGTAATAGATGTTCCCGAACGATTCCAATGGCTGTTTCGGTGAAGATCGATAGCACAAAGAATCCGCGAGAGGGTTGTTGTTTCCGTTCATTACACAGGTCGTTGAACGTCTGCTCCATGGATTCTCCAAGCCGTTCCCTGAATCCTCTAGGATAGAGAGCGAGGAGTTTCTTGTAGAGAGTACGAACTTCGTTTTGGTCACGCGCCATACGCGAAGGTTTGCTCTAATCGCAATTTGGGACACCGAGAAAACAAGGCATTTGGTCTATCAATGCGCCCGTCCACACCCATGCGATGAGGACCAAAAAAACAACTCTAAGCAAAAGATTAATAGGATTCGCCATCATATTGTTTCCCGCTCGTACGTTTCGCACGATTGGCACCAGGATGATAATGAAGATCGTTGGCAGGAGCCACATGATTCCAAATAATGGGATGTTGAAAACCGCATTGAAATTTTGTGTATTGACCACTTCCATTATCATGAAGGGAATCACAAACAGTAAGCCGATGATGGCTGGCGATTTGAAGTTTGTAAAGATATTTTTCATCGTATCTCCTTGAGTGAATAGCAAAATATGTTCCTGAATAATCTCTGTGATTGTTTCTACGAATGTCCATAGCACAAAGCTGAACAATCCTCGCTTTGTTTTGTATTTCTTTTCATTGTAAAGATCATTGAAAGTTTGCTGCATAGACTCTCCAAGCTGTTCCTTGAATTCTCTTGGATAGAAAGCGATGAGTTTCTTGTAGAGAATGCGAACTTTGTTCTGGTCATACACCATCATTGGTCTTTACTCACTTAACAACCAGTACCCCCTAGGAAACAAGGCATTTGGTCAATAACGAATTCTACCCACTGCCATGCGAAGACAGCAAAAAGAATGACGCTTAACAACAGAGAAACAGGATTCGCCAAGAGCTTGTTTCCCGCTTGTACGTTTCGCACGATCAGCATGAGGATGGCAATGAATCCTGTCGACAGGAACCACAGAACGACCCATAATGCGGGGTCGGCATCGGACCTCGGAAGATTTGATCTGGTTGCCCATTCGAGGACCATAAACGGAAGCACACAGAAGATAAAACTAATAACTGGGGCCAATCTAGTATTTGAAATTATGGTTTTCATCGTAGCTCCTTCCGTGATCAACAGGATGTGTTCCCTGAAGATTCCCATGCCAGTTTCGGCGAAAGTCCACGTAATAAAACCAAACCATGCACTCTCTGCCTGACGTTCTTTGTAGAGGTCATTGAAGGTTTGCAGCATAGACTCTTCAAGCCGCTCCCTAAATCTTTGCGGGTACAGAGTAAGGAGTTTCTTGTAGAGGGCATGAATTGTCCTTTGAGCATACGCCATGTACAATTTTCTCTAATCGCAGTTGGGAACACCCACAAAACAGGGCCATTGGTCTACGATCAGGCTGACGACGCCTGCTGCGAAGAGGAACGAAATTACGACGACAATGATCAGATGGAGGGGATGCGCAAACAGGCTGCCTCCGGCCCGCAGGGTGCTGATGATCGGCCCACCGGCAATGATCCCTGCCGCCACTGGGATCGAAATGAGAATGAGGGCGATGAACTGACTGGGGACCCGAACCCTGAACACATAAAGCTGTTCAGGGTTCGGGCCGTTGAGCAGACGTTCCAGAGGCTCCCAACCAAGGGAATCCAACAAAGAGAGTATTACAACCGACAGGATAAGGACAACGCTGATCATCAGGGCCGACTTGGGGTTTGTGAGGAGAGTGTTTCCCTGTGTGGGAACGGGATTCGCCATGTCATGTTTCCCTGTCCGCCTGCCTCGCACAATCGGAAGCAGGATGAGGCTGATAGCGAACAAGTTGAGCCACAAGACGAAAAACAGCATGAAGGGGAAATCTTCATTGAAATTTCGCCTGTTGACGACTTCCATGATCATGAACGGAAAGATGAGGAGCAAACTAACGAGCGCCGGTGATCCGAGGGTCTTAAGTATGGTTTGCATAACATCTCCTGGAGAAATAAGCAATAGATGCTCTCTAAAAATTCCTATGGCAGTTTCGATGAACGTCCAGAGTACAAAGCCGAACAAGCCTTGCTCTACCTGCTGTTTCCGTTCCTTATAGAGATCATTGAACGTTTGCTGCATGGATTCCCCAAGCCTCTCCCTGAACCCTCGTGGATAGAGGCTGAGGAGTTTCTTGTAGAGGGTATGAATTGTGCTCTGGTCAGACACCATAGTTGGTCATCGGTGAACATCCGTGGATTGACTGTCGCAAGCACCAGCCTCAGGCTTGATGAGGCTGGCTTGCGCTTATTCCAGGCGCATGCATTTCTCCCGGCTCGGCTTTCCACAACAGGATTCCCTGCCAGATGCTCACCATCACCCCGAATGTCGCGGCATGCATCTCGCTGTTTGGCAGTAGATACACAAATAGTGATGAAGTCCCTGCCACCAAATACAGCACGCTCAATAGGCGGGGAAGGCGGCGGGATGTCCAACCAGCCGATCCGATCAGCACCAGCGCCCACCCCAGGAAGTGCCATGCTGTCGAGGTCATGCCCGCCACAAGGGTGGTCCACACCACGAGAACCGTCGAGGACATCTCTAGATTCAGCTCGGGATGCATCAGATGGTAATGGCGGTTGGCAGATCGGATACAAGCGACGGCTACCGTCGCCGCTGCCGCAAGCACAGCGGCTAGCAGCGCCAGGGACATCCGTCGCGGCGCGTACTCGCCTATGCGCTCACGGAGTGTGAAGACCGCCGTGACCAGGCTGGCAGCCCAGACCGGGCCGTACAGGAAATCGGCGAGGTCATAGGCCAACGGCCCCATGGCATCTCGCAAGTTTCCCGTAAAGTAGATCAACGGCGCAACGATAAAGGTCACAGCCAGCAGGAAGGAGGCAAGCCCGCCCCATTTCATTGCGGCCGAGCTAGGGTTTGCAAGTATGTTTTTCATTGTGGCTCCTTTTGTAATTAACAGCACGTGTTCCCTGATGATTCCCAAGGCTGTTTCGACAAATATCCAAAGAACAAATCCGGACCATCTGGTTTCCGCCTGCTGTTTCCGTTCATTGCACAAGTCGTTGAATGTTTGCTCCATAGACTCCCCAAGTCGCTCCCTGAAGCCTCGTGGATAGAGAGCGAGGAGTTTCTTGTAGAGTCTACGAACTGATTGTGGCTCATAAATCATATGCAAACGTCTTCGGATAAAGTTTCCGCTCTTGTGCGATCGTGACGATACGCTTATAGCGTTCAAGTTCTGCTGCGAGCGCCTGTGCCCCAATGCCAGTAATCTGGTAGTAGATGCGCCGCTCGTCATCCATTTCGGGATCGACCCGCTTGTCGCTCTCTCGTACCAAGCCAGCATCGAGCATACGCTTGAGCGAGCCATAGAGCGTGCCTGCACCCATGCTTACCTTTCCCTGCGAGTCTGCTTCGACTTGCTTCATGATGCCGTAACCGTGACGCTCTCCGCTTGAGAGCGCCAGGAGGATGTGAAAGACAGCTGGAGTGAGAGGGGGGGGATGTATAGTCGTCATATGCCACACTATATCCGTCGCGGATATAGTTGTCAAGAGAATACTTAAAACAAATTGTCCAGCAGCATAGCTGCTGGACAATCACAGGTGGAGATGGCGGGAATTGAACCCGCGTCCGAAAGACTCGACCCTCGGAAATCTACGAGCGTAGCCTGCTGAGGTTTGTCATCACAGAGATCTCAACGGGCAAACTTCTCTGTGACCATCTGCTGATCTTTCGCACATTTAGCAGAATCATGTGCGGCACTCACACCATTGTTTCGCCCGATCCGTCACCCGGCGGAGGAAGGTGCCGGCGGACGCGCTCTCATCTAGGGAGAACGGCTGTTATGTTTATCGCTTATGCAGCGAGGGGCATAGCAGCGTATGAAGTGCGATTGGCACTTGATTTTTTGCGCTGAGTTTACGAGTTCGGCGCCGCTCGGCTCGCATTCCGGAACCAGCCTCTCCCGTCGAAGCCTGTCATCCCCGGAGCGTGGAGCAAATCCGTAATTTGCTCTACATTTTTTCATTATAGCATACTTGCAGGCACGGTCTTTCATCTTGCTCTTAACATGGCTTTATGCTAGACTATTGTCATCCTAATAGGAAGAATGAACTATTTATGAGCGAAAAGATCCTCATCATCGATGACGACCTGGATACTTTACGGCTGGTTGGCTTAATGCTCCAGCGGCAGGGATACCAGATCAGCGCTGCAACCAATGGACAACAAGGGCTGGATAAAGCGTTCGAAGAGGACCCGGATTTAATCCTGCTCGATGTAATGATGCCAGACCTGGATGGATATGAAGTCACACGCCGGCTGAGGCAGAATCCATCCACGCTGGAAACCCCCATTTTGATGTTCACCGCCAAAACCCAGCTCGATGATAAAGTGATCGGTTTCGAGGTGGGTGCAAATGATTATCTGACCAAGCCCACGCATCCAACCGAACTGCAGGCGCGTGTGAAGTCCCTGCTGGCCCGCAGGAATGAAAAGAGGGGAGGAATTACACCAACCAAAGATGAAAATCATGGTTATGTGATCGGAGTGCTAGGTGCGCGCGGTGGGCTAGGCGCCACAACACTGGCCTTAAACCTGGCGGCTGGTTTGCACGCACGTACAAAGAGCGAAGTTATCATCGCCGAGATGCTTCCGGGCCAGGGTGCACTGGCGCTCGATATGGGCCTGACAAATTCCAAAGGGCTGGTGGACCTGTTGGGCATCAGTAAATTGAATGAGATCACACGTGATAGAGTGCACGAAGCGCTCGCTCAGCATCCGTCGGGGTTGAAGCTGCTGCTTGCATCCGACCGCCCACGCGATATGCACTTGGTTAATCAAACTGTAAATTATCAGGCCATTGTAAAGACGCTCGCTACACTGGCGCGCTTTGTGATCCTGGATCTTGGCATGGGATTGCAACCCTTTGCTGAAAAAGTTCTACCCTTTTGCGACCAGGCCCTCATCGTTCTCGAAGGCGTGCCGAACACCATTATCCACACCAAAGCTTTAATAGACGACATTGCCGCGCTGGGTATTAGCAGAAAGAACATCAATGCTGTGTTGAATAACCGCATCCGTTCTGATAC
>Ga0184626_10000554_pt1 | contig 11827 bp, 9 predicted proteins | sample PLM3_60_b1_FD_133142 | JGI IMG/M metagenome (GOLD analysis project Ga0184626, IMG submission 133142) | Groundwater sediment microbial communities from an aquifer in East River, Colorado, USA - PLM3_60_b1 | ecosystem: Environmental > Terrestrial > Soil > Riparian zone | place: USA: East River... | reverse complement strand
CAATACGCGGGCAAGCTCGCGGTGATCAACGGCTTTCTCAAGCAGTTCGAGGGGTTGCATATCGTGGGCCGGACCGGCACGTTCCGCTACAACAATGCCGACCATTCCATCGAGATGGGGCTACTGCTCGCGCGAAAGATCTTGGGCTACGACGTCGACCATATGGCGGTCAATACCGAGCAGGAGTATCACGAGATCAAGCAATCGGACCAAATCGCGCGCGACCACTACGAAGCCGGCTCTCGAATTGCGCCGCGCAAGTTCACGAGTCCCACCTGATTCCACGCGGGCGTTCGTAGCCGATGAAACCAGAGCACGCAGATGACCCGGGCGGTGCTCACTTTCCATAGCGTCGACGACTCCGGATCAGTATTGTCGTTCCCGACCGGCGCGTTTCGCCAGCTCATCGAGCGGCTGGCGGCGACGGGAACCGCAGTCGTTGAGTTCGCCGAGCTGTTGACACGGGACGACGGCGTTACCATCACTTTCGACGACGGCATGCGCACTGTGCACGATCACGCCCTGCCGGTGTTGCGCCACCATGGCTTTCCGGCGCACTTGTTCCTGACGACCGGCCGCGTCGGCAAGGATATCGGCTGGCCGTCGCAAAACGGCAATGCCGAGAAGTTCGACATGCTCGATTGGCAACAAATTGACGACTGCGTGCACTCGGGCTTCCGCGTGGAATGCCATACGGTCACGCACCCGGACCTTCGCAGCCTCTCGCCGGAGGGCATCGTTGACGAGTGCTCCGGCGCGGATGATGAGATCGAACGGCGTACCGGACGCCGCCCGACGCTGCTTGCATTCCCCTTCGGACGTTTCGACGATCGCGTGCGCGGCACGTTAGCGCCCCGCTACGCGGGTTGTTTCACGACACGGCTCGGCTACCTCGGCCAGGCCGACGATCTGTCACGCATTCCCAGGCTCGATTCCTACTATCTGCAGGCGCCGCTATGGTACGAGCGGCTACTCTCCGCGCCGACGCGAGGGTATGTTGCCGTGCGGGCGCTGATCCGCGCCGTCCGAGGCGTGACATGACTGCGCCGGATCTCACCGTGGTGGTTACGGTCGTCGAGGGAGGCGCCGCACTCACCCGGTGTCTCGAGGCGCTGTCAGCACAACTCGATGCCCCCGCGATGGAGGTCCTCGTCCCCTTCGACGATACGATTGGGGAGGTGAACGAGCTCGCCTCCCGATTTCCGGATTACCGCTTTGTCGCCATGGGTATGGTCGCCACGCCCGATACCGATGCAAATGCGTTCACTCAGCATATACTTTACGATTCCCGTCGGACGGTCGGACTCAAGGCCGCGCAGGGACGGTACGTCGCCATGCTGGAGGACCGCGGTTGGCCGCGCAACGATTGGGCCAGGACAATGGTGAGTCTCCACGAACGGATGCCGCATGCGGTCATTGGCGGAGCCATCGAAAGCGGCGCCGTCGGGGTGCTTCGCTGGGCCGTCTTCTTTTGCGACTTCGGTCGCTACGAGCCTCCATTGAAAGGCGGCGAAGCCGAGTATGTCAGCGACGTGAATATTTGCTACAAGCGTGCGGCGCTCGAAGCCGTGCGCCCGCTTTGGGAGTCCCGCTATCAGGAGACCGCGGTGAACTGGGCGTTGCGGCGGCAAGGTTTGCACCTGCACTTGTCGGACCGCCCGCGCGTGATCGAAGAGCGCGGGCCGCTTCGCCTCTGGCCGGCGCTTGCAGAGCGCATACACTGGGGCCGCACGTTCGGTTACGTACGCGGGCGAAGCGGATCGCGCGCAGCATCCGTGCTCCGAGTGGCGATCGCGCCGCTGGTGCCCGCCGTCCTGTTAGCGCGTCATCTGCGAAAGCAGCTCGCCATCCGGCGGAAGATCCGGCTGTTTGTCCGCGCCCTGCCCGCTACATTTTTGCTGATGCTCTGCTGGTCGGTGGGGGAAGCGATCGGGGAGCTGGAAGCGGTGTTGGCGGCCCGCGAGGCCGGCGACCAGTACGCGATGGCAAACAACAAGGATCATGGGGTTCATCATGAAAGATCTTGCTGAACGCATCGCCAAACACGCACGGATCGGGTGGCAGAATCTCGCGTTGCCCGAGGTGCCGAGCCCACCTTTTCTGATCCTGTTCATCAACTCGCTGTGCAACATGCGATGCGAGCACTGCTTCTACTGGAAGGAGCTCAACCAGCCCGACGATCTTACGTTCGAGGAACTGGTCGCGCTGTCGGAGGAGCTGGGTCCGATCGAGAATCTCAATCTGTCCGGCGGCGAGCCCTTTCTGCGCAAGGAATTCGCCGAGATCTGCCGCCAGTTCATCCGACGCAATGGCGTCAAGGAAATATACGTTCCAACCAACGCCTATTTCGCTGCAAGGACCATCGACGCGATCCGTGGCGTGCTGCAGGAGCCCTCGCTCAAGTTGTTCGGCGTCGAGCTTTCCCTCGATGGAATGCCCGAGTTCCACGACGAGTTCCGCAAGACCAAGAATTCGTTTCGCAAGGCGATGGAGACCTACGATGCGCTCGCCAAGTTGCAGGAAGAGGATTCCCGCCTTCAGATCCATGCCATCTCCACGGCCACTGCGTGGAACATGGCGGAGATCAAGCAGCTGACGACGTTCCTTTTCGACCGCTGTCCGAAGATGATGCATCACAATCTGGCCATTATCCGCGGCGATCGCAAAAACCCAACGCTGGAAGGACCGGCGCTGCAGGAATACAAGGACCTCTATCAATACATCCGCAGACTGTGGGCGGACCGCGAGCAACATCGGTACGGGTCCGTCGTCGAGCCGATGTTGCAGTGGGTCAAGCTCAAGGGCGCCGAACAAAAGCGCCAATACGTGCCGTGCCGCGCCGGCGTGCTGAGCGCCGTGGTGCACGCCAACGGCGACATCGGCGTCTGCGAACAGCGGTCGCCAATAGGAAATCTTCGCAAGAGCTCCTTCCAGGCCATTTGGCGGTCGCCGGAAGCCGCGGAGATACGCCGTTCGATCAGTGACAAGGAGTGCTATTGCACCAATGAAATTTTCATGTGGCCGAGCATCGTTTTTCAGCCGGTGCATCTCGCACGATCCATGATTGGTGCCCGCGTTTGGGAGGCCGTGGTTCCGATGACTGAGAATGAACGCGTCGACTATACGGTGGCAGCCACGCCGCTCGGGCGAAATACCGGCAGGGCGACACCAAGAACGATCGAGTTCAGGGAGAAAAAGACCTAGCCTCGATGTGGAAGATTCTCCCAGCGCTGGCGGGCGTGTCTGCTCTGCTTGCCATCGCATTTTTCGCCTCTCGCCTGCTCGCGGATCAAGATGCGATCATCACCGTCAATCCCAATGAGACATATCAATCGATGCGTGGCTGGGAAGTTACGGTCAGGGCGTGGGAGACGAACAAGAAGCTCGACCGATTCGATCGGTCGTGGGAGACCTACAGCGATGAGCTCGTGAGGCTGCTGGCGAACGAGCTTGGCATCAATCGCGTCCGGATCGAGCTCAAGAGCGGCGCCGAGAACCCGGTCGACTACTGGGCGCTGTTTCGTGATGGAAAGATCGGCTACCGGGAATACGGAAGGCACTACTACGAAAAGATCAACGACAACGACGACCCGCATGTCGCCAATCCCTCGGGCTTCCAGTTTTCCGCGCTCGACTACCAGGTGGAGAAGTTCGTTTTACCGCTCGCGAGGCTGGTCGAGGCCAACGGCGAGAAGCTGTATATCAACTTCAACTACGTCGACTTCGGAGGCCCGCTGAAGAGCAGCCTTTCGCATGCACAGAATCCCGAGGAATACGCTGAACTCATTCTTGCCGCATTCGGGCACCTCAGGCGCCGCTACGGTCTCACACCCGACGCGCTGGAGATCACTCTGGAGCCGGAAAACACCGACCATTGGCGCGGAAGGGAGATCGGTGAAGCTATGGTGGCGGTGGCGAAGCGGCTCAAGCCCGCGGGATTCTCCCCTGAAATGATCGCGCCTTCGACGACAGCAGCCAGCGCCGCGCCGCGATATTTTGATGAAATGATCAAGGTAGCTGGTGCGGCCAACCTGGTTTCGGAATTGTCGTATCACCGCTATCGCGATCCGTTTCCCAACGATGCCCTGCCCGAAATCGTGAAAAGGGCGCGCAAGCTCGGCCTGCCGACCGCCATGCTCGAGCACGTCGGCGGGGATGTGACCGAGCTGCACGCCGACCTGACCCTGGGCAACGCGTCGGCCTGGCAACAATACGGGATCGCCACCGAGCTCTCCTTGCAGGACAAGGATCGAGGCGCCTACTACTACGTCCGCGACCTCGCCGCCAGCGACGGGCGCAAATTGAAAATGGCCGAGCGGACGCGCGGCCTGGCGCAGTACTTCCGGTTCATTCGTGCCGGTGCCATCCGGATCGGTGCGACGTCGAGCAGCAGTGACATCCTGCCGGTGGCCTTCCGGAATCCGGACGGTTCCACGGTTGTCGTGGCGCAAGCCAGGAATTCCGCGACCATCAAGACTATCGGATTGCCGGCAGGCGCCTACGGACTTCGCTACACGACCAACCTCGAGACGGGGCGCGAATTGCCGATGGTCAGACTCGGCCGGGATGAAGCGCTGACGGTCCGCATCCCTGCGTCGGGCGTCATCACGTTCCATCAGAAAAAAGACCACTAGCCGGAGCCCTTTTTGCAGCAGATCGCCATTTCGAATTTGTCGTCGGACGGCGTGGCCGAAATCCCCGGGCCAGGCTCACCGTTCCTTGATCCTGCCGACGCCGCGATGAATGCGTCCGTGGGAACGCTTGCGCTGCTCGACACGGCAGCCGCATCGACCAATCTCGGCGATCACATCATCATGGAAGCCGTCCGCCGCGAAATCGTGGCATTGTTTTCGGATTGCATGATATTCGCGATCACGAGCCACGACTGGATGGGACCGCACAGCCGCGGGCTCGCTCGATCTTCCGACTGGGCCATTGCGGGAGGAACGAGTCTCCTGAGCTCGCACATGTGGTACCGGGCAAGCTGGAAGGTGTCGCCGATCGATGCGTTGGCCGGTCTCAATGTCGTCTTGCTCGGTGCAGGCTGGCATCAGTATCAGAGCGCGCCGGATCCGTACTCGAAATGGCTGCTCAAGCGGGTCCTGAGCGCCGACCGCTTGCATTCGGTCAGGGATGGTTACACGCTCAAGATGCTGACGTCGATGGGGATCACCAATGTGGTCAATACCGGCTGCCCCACGTTATGGCACCTCACCCCCGACCACTGTGCCCGGATTCCACGGCGAAAGGCGAGCGCCGTGATCGCCACGGTCAACAGCTACCGCGGCTTGCAGCATCCGGAGGCGGACCGCCGCCTCCTCGCGCTTCTCCGCAGCAATTACGACAAAGTCTATCTGTGGATTCAGACCTCTACGGACTACGCCTATGCGCGATCACTTCATGACGACCTGGTCTACATCAGCCCCAGCGTTGCAGCGTTGGATGCCGTCCTGGTTTCCGACGCCGACGTCGACTATGTCGGCAACCGGCTCCACGCCGGCATTCGTGCGCTCCAGCGCGGCCGGCGTTCGATCATCGTGGCGATTGACAACCGCGCGCGCGAGATGGGGAGCGATTTCGGACTGCCAACGATCGGCCGCACCGAATTCGAACGGCTCGAGCGCATGATCGCCGACCCCCTCGATGTCGCGATCCGGACTCCTCAGGCAGAGATCGATCGGTGGAAGAGCCAATTCCGCCGGACGTCGGGACGCGAGGGACGTTGACGGTGACTTCCGCAATCTATGAGCCGGTCGGCGCACCGCGCAGCCCCGCGATCGCGGATTCGTCGATCTCGCGACAGGCGGATTGGCCTTGGCTGTGCGCCATCCTGATGATCGCGCTCGTCTTGCGCGCCATCAATTTGAACGCGGGCCTCTGGTTCGACGAAATCGATACCCTCGTCCACTACACACGGCTGCCGGCTGCGGAGCTGCTGACCGTCTATCCGTCCCTCAATCACCATGTGCTGTTTACGCTGGAAGCGAAGGCCGCGATTGCGCTCTTCGGCGAAAGTGCCTGGGCGCTGCGTCTCCCCTCGCTCGTCTTCGGCGTTGCGAGCATCTGGGCGCTGTGGCTCGTGGCCGGAGAGGTCGTATCCCGCCGCGAGGCGCTTCTGGCAGCACTCATGCTGGCCGTGTCTTATCACCACGTCTGGTTCTCGCAAAACGCCCGCGGCTATACCGGTTTGCTGTTCTGGGGACTGCTCGCGACTTACTTTCTGATTCGCGCGGCGAGGATCCCTTCCTGGCGGCTGTGGACCGCCTATGGTCTGGTGAGCGCGCTGGCTATCCATACGCACCTTTCGGCCGCGTTCTTCGTCGCTGCTCACGGCCTCATCTATTGCGGCGTCGCGGTCCGGCGGCTCCTGACCGAGACCCCAGGCGGCCCGGCGTCCGCGGCGACGGCGGGCCTGTCCGGGTTGCTGCCGCTCTATGGATTCGCACTTGCCGGGGGCCTTGCGCTGCTGCTGCACGCGCCGCTGATACCGCAGATGATCGGCACGTTCACGACGGTCGCCGGCGGGCAATCGCCGCTGGATGCCGCCGCCTCCGCCGAATGGAAGAGTGCGGGCTGGATGGTCGCCGAGGTTGTCCGCGGCCTCGGCCCCGTACTGGGCATCGCGTTGCCGGTCATCATCGTCACCGCGGGCTTCGGCATGGCCGATCTGCGCAAGAGCGCGCCGATCCTGCCGGCGCTGGTCCTGATTCACATTCCGCTGACGCTCGCGGTTCTCGTCGCGGTGTCGATGCGGGTGTGGCCGCGCTATTTCTTCATCGATATCGGATTCATCTGCCTGTTTCTGGTGCACGGTGCCTATGTCATCGGGCGGATCGCAGCCGATCGCTACGGCGCGCGCAGGCATTGGAAGGTCGGTGGCCCGGCCCTCGGGACCGCGCTTGCAGTGGCGGGGATCGTCGCCTCGCTGATCCTCCTCCCCAGGAACTATTTGCATCCCAAGCAGGATTTTGTGGGCGCACGCGATTTCGTCGAAGCCAGGCGCTCGCCACAATCCGAAGTCGTCACCCTCGGCCTCGCCGCAATGCCCTACGCCGACTACTACGCGCCGCAGTGGCGGGAAGTGGATACGATCGACGCGCTGGTGTCGCTTAGGCAATCCGGACGCCAAGTGTGGCTCGTCTATGCCTTTCCGAGCGTCACCGAGCGGCGTTACAAGGAGATCGCCGACTATGTCTCGCGGAACTTCGAGAGAGTCGCGCGATTTCCGGGTACGCTCGGAGGTGGTGATGTGCTGGTATGGAGATCGGTACCGCAATGACGACGTCTAGGTACAGACGGAAGTGCGGGACGGGACCCGGGACCTTGTGGAGCGCGGAGGTACTCCAATGAGCGCGGCAAGACTGACGAAACTGGAAGTGGACGCGATCCTGAAAGAAGGCGCCTATTACCTTCTCGACGATTACGCGCTGCGAGCGGAAATCCTCGAAAAGATCAACGCGGCCTTTCTGGACGGCGTTGCCAAGCTTGCCAGTGCGGCATCCCGCGACGGGGTAGCGGCCGATGGGCTCAGGCAGCTGCATCGCCATTTCCCGATCGCGAAGATTCATCTGCTGGAAGCGCATCTCATGCGAGCGCTGCGCGACGAGCTCTATTACTGGTCCTATCGCGTCGGCGCCGACACGTTTGGTCTGCCGGATCCGTTCTATGTGGACCATCTCATCGTGCTCCGCATTCACTATCCGTTCCTGCTGGCTCGCTCGGCGCGGGACATCGAGCCGCCTCCCGTGCTTTGGGGCGAGCGAATGCGCCTCGCCTACGCCGCCCTGCACGACTGGCCGGCATTGCGTGACTACGTGGCCAAGCGCCGGAACGCCGCGCGTCCCCCCGCCGACAAGGCGAGCCGGCACGATGCATTCGCCTATCATGGTCAGATCCCGGTAGCGGCGCGATCGCATGGACCGCACATCGACACCTGGTACGGGCACTCGTACGACGGGATCAATCTTTGGCTATCGATCGACGGGGTCAACGTCGACAATACCGTGATCCTCTATCCGGAAATGTTCGGCCGACCGTTGAAGTTCGACCCGGTGAGCATGTATATCGCCCGCGGCGTCGAGCTGCCCAAGCCATACAAGGTTGAACTCAAGCCTGGAGATCTCCTCGCCTTCAATCCGGAAACGCTGCATGGGACGCAGGTCAACATCTCCGACGAGACACGGGTCGCGTTGACCACGCGCATCAATCCGGCACAGCCGCGGTTCGGCCCCGCCGCTTCGTCCTACATGGAGCACTGGTACTGTTCCGAGGACGTGCGTCGTCGCAGGTTTTCCGCCGTGAGTCGTTTTTCGGCCGCGGAGCATCAAGGCAAGCCATCGTTCGTCGAGCGAGAACGATACGAGGGAAATCGGACGGTTCGCATGACGAAAAGCGAACGGATCGAGCAGACATCGCCGGTCGCGGTGTGTCCCACGGATACCCTGAGCCCCGGCGCAAAGTTGGCCGTTGATTTCCCGAATGCGAAACTGCTGCTGTGGCGCGTCGGAGACGAGTTGCGCGCGTTCAGTCGCACGTGCCCCCATCTCGGCATCGATATCGCCGATGGTTACCACGACGGGAAGCAAGTGTTCTGTCCCGGACACGGCATTGCGTTCGCACTGACCGACGGCCGGTCCAAATGCGACGCCTTCAAACTGCGTCAGTTCAAAGCTTACGAGCAGGACGGAATGATTTACGTGGCCCGCATGGGAGCCGTCCCGGATGAGCCGGCGACAGGCGCTGCCGAGGGCCGGCGCGCGATCGCCCAGTCGTGAGTCTTCTGTGTATGGCTAAGTCCGCGTTCATCGACACCGTCCGCAGCGAAAGAGCATTCCTATGCCCGGCTTGACGACAAAAATTGTGAAGGCGACCGCAGCCTCCCTCACGCCCGAACCTGACCGGCTCGACGTGAGCGTCGTCATCCCCGCCCACAACGAAGAGCATGGAGCGGGCTCCACGGTGGAGCGAGTCCGTGCCGTTCTCGCGAAACTCCGCGTGCGCTTCGATGTCGTCGTCGTCGACGACGGCTCGTCGGACGGGACGAGGCTCGCCGCGGAGCGTGCGGGCGCGCAGGTGATCGTATCGCCGGTCAATCGCGGTTATGGATCCGCGCTCAAGAAAGGTATTGCCGCGACCAACTCGGACTACGTGGTGATTCTCGACGCGGACGGGACGTACCCGCCCGAGATTATTCCTCAGTTGCTGGAGCTCGCGAAATCGGCGGACATGGTGGTCGGCGACCGGAGCAGCGCGATGTTCAACGTGCCGTACGCCCGGCGGCCCGCCAAATGGGTGCTGAACAAGCTCGCCAACTTCCTCGCCCGCCAGAACATCCCGGACCTCAATTCGGGTATGCGCGTATTCAAGCGCGAGAGCCTCGAGCGCTTCATTCCGCTTCTTCCGGACGGGTTTTCGTTTACGTCGACGATCACGCTCTGCATGCTTTCATCCAATATGGACGTGGCGTACATCCCGATCGAGTATGGCAAGCGCGTTGGACACTCGAAGATACGCGCCGTGGATTTTTTCAATTTCGTGATGCTCGTGTTGCGTATCGTGATGCTGTTCCAGCCGTTGCGGATATTCATGCCCCTGGGCAGCGTGCTCTTCCTGCTCGGCGTCGCCAAGACGATATACGACATTACGCTGTGGAATCTTTCCGAATCGGCGATATTCTGCCTGCTTGCCGCGCTGATCATCTGGTCGCTGGGTCTCATCGCCGACATGATCTCTCGCCTTCACTTGCGGCCTTGATGCAATGACGGATACAGGCACGTCTGCAGGGTGGATCCGCAACGGTTGGGCCCTGCGCCTTGCCGTCTCCATCGTGGTTCTCGGCGTGATCTTCTACTTCCTGCCTCTTCGCGACGTGCTCGCGACAATGCGTAGAGTTGCGATTGGCGATTGGCTCGTCACGCTCGCCGTATTCCTGGTCGGCCATGTCTTTTGTGCAGCCAAATGGCAGCTGCTGGCGAACAGCGGCGCCGGATTCCTGACCGTGCTACGCGCGCACTTCGGTGGACTGGTCGCCAATCTGTCGCTGCCGGGTGTGGCCGGAGGCGACGTCGTTCGAGCTGCGCTCCTGTACCGGCACGTATCGGACAAAGCCCGGCTCGCCATGGGCTCCGTGGGGGGCCGGGTCATCGATAGCATCGGACTGCTTCTCATTGCGGGCGCCGGGCTTCTCTTTGCGATCGGGCAGTTCGAGCCTGGTGTCAACCTTCTTGTCTGGGTCGGCGTCGCGCTTGTCGCATTTGCCGCGGGTGCCGTGCTGGCCGTGAAATTCCATCCACATGTCTTGCGCCTTCTTCCCGCAAGCGGCAAGCTGGCATGGATTGGAAAGCGCGTCGGCGAGAGCATCGTCACACTCTCGCGTCAACCCGGCCGGCTCACCCTCTGCCTCGCATTGTCGATCGCGGTACAGATCGCCTTTATCGCTGCCAACGTCGGACTCGCCGAAGCGGCTGGCGTTCATGCGCCGATTGCGGCCTGGTTCTTTGCGTGGCCGCTGGCCAAGCTGATCGCCACGCTTCCCATCAGCATCGCGGGTCTCGGCGTGCGTGAGGCGAGCCTGGCCGGATTCCTGGTGCCGTTCGGTGCGGCGCCGGCAGCGGTGGTTGCAATCGGCCTCATTTGGCAAACGATCCAGCTGTCCGGTGGCCTCATCGGTGGCTTGATCCTGCTGCTTTCCGCCCGAGCCATTGCCGGCGTGCGCATCAAGGTTGGCGGTGGGTGATCCGGAAATCCTGGGTCGGCCCGATTCACTGGCTGATACGGCGCGCGCCGTGCTTCCGCAAGTTGCCATCCTCGGCGCGGGGCCGGCCGGTCTTGGCGCGGCGCTGCGGCTCGCCCGTGATGGCCGCGCGCGTGCCGTCGTCATCGAGGCGCGCGACCGAGTGGGAGGGAATGCGGGAAGCTTCGATCTCGCGGGGGTGCACTGCGACTTCGGCAGTCACCGGCTGCATCCCGTCGTCGAACCGCGGGTGATGCAGGACATCGAGACCGCGCTGGGCGCCGATCTCTTGTGGCGGCCGCGACATGGCCGCATCCGGCTGCAGCGGAAGTGGATTCACTTCCCGCTGAAGCCCGTCGATCTGCTGCTGCAGCTGCCGCTTGCGTTCCAGGCTTCGCTCGCGCTCGACCTCGCGAGGAAGCTCGTGCCGCGGCCGGCGCCGGCGGAGAAGACGTTCGCGAGCGTGCTCGAACGCGGCCTTGGTCACACGATGAGCCACTCGTTCTACTTTCCCTACGCCCGCAAGCTGTGGGGAGTGGAACCCGATCAACTTGCGGTGACAACGGCAGAACGGCGCATCGCGGGCAGCTCGATTCCCAAGATCCTGCTCAAGGTCGCGCGCCAGATTCCGGGTTTCAAGCGCCCCAGAACGGGTGGCTTCTACTATCCGCGCAAGGGTTACGGCCAGATCTGCGAAGCACTCAAGACGGCAGCGGCGCGGTATCACGCCGAGTTCGTGATGGGTGCTCGCGTATCACGCATCGAGCACGGAGGCGGCCGGGTGCGGGCGGTCGCCTACGAGAGGGATGGGCAAGCGACGACAATCCCGGTGGATGCTGCCTGGTCGACACTGCCGATCAGCCTGCTCGTCAGGCTGATGTCACCCGCTGCGCCGTCCGACGTCCTGGCAGCGGCCAGCGCGATCCGGTTCCGCGGGATGATCCTGATTTACCTCGTGCTCGAGCAGGATCAGTTCTCCGAGTATGACACGCACTACTTCCCTGAGGAATCGATTCCGATGTCGCGCATGTCGGAACCAAAAAACTACTCCGCGACCCGGGAGCCCCACGGCATCACGGTGCTGTGCGCGGAGCT
>Ga0184626_10000552_pt1 | contig 11853 bp, 10 predicted proteins | sample PLM3_60_b1_FD_133142 | JGI IMG/M metagenome (GOLD analysis project Ga0184626, IMG submission 133142) | Groundwater sediment microbial communities from an aquifer in East River, Colorado, USA - PLM3_60_b1 | ecosystem: Environmental > Terrestrial > Soil > Riparian zone | place: USA: East River... | reverse complement strand
TTTTTGCCATCGCAAGCCACAACGTTTCGATGTCGAGCGTTTCGAGTTTTGTATCCGTAATATTCGAAGCGGTTGCGGGGTATAGGTTTCCGAAAATTTCGTTGTGATGCTCTGCAATATGTTGAGGCGTAAAATTGGAATGCATCAAGCCGATTTTAGCAATTGGAAAAGAGTTCATTGCTGTCAAGAATTCAACCAGCCGCCCAACATTCCATTCAGTTATTACGCAATAGACGTTTATCTTGATTTTGCTCTTCAGGGAAATGAGGGCCTCCACACCTTCCATAGCTTTGGAGAACGAATGGCTGTTCCCCCGGATATAGTTGTGCAGATCTTCGGGTCCGTCAAGGGAAAGGTTAAGTTCATAGAGCCCCGCCCTGTCAAGTATAGGCGCCCATTTTTTTAGACCCAGACCGTTTGTTGTCAGTGTCGTACATAACTTTTTCTCCTTTGCATACAACAAAGACTCCTCAAGATGGGTGTAGATCAACGGCTCAGTAAATGCATAACCGAGTTTTACATCCGGGAAATGATATGACGCCTGATCTGCAATTTTTTTAAATAAATCCAAGGGCATGTGGATTGGTTTGCTGCCCATCAGGTTTTCGTAAAAGTTACTTTGGGTATAACTAACCCCGACGTCGCACATTTTGCAATGAAGGTTGCAGGTATTGTTTACACCGAGAACAAGCCATTTCGGCGGCATCAAAATCCGTTGGGGATATTGAACCGCGTTAATCCTTCTCAACCTGTTAGCAATCCGCTCAATCATTTAATAAAGTTACAAAGAATGCGCTCTAATTTGGTCTTCAGATCCCGTCGGGTTCAGGTGAGAACTTATTTCGCGAATAGTCCAATCCAGATCGTGGCTTTCGGACCACAGTTTGGCCTGATGGACTTTCTGATCCCACAGTTCGCGATCAGCAAGTATGTGCAATACCTTTGCCGCCAGGTCCTCAAAATCGCCCACTTCGACTGTAACGCCGCAACTTTCACCAAGATCATAGAGGAGACCCACCCGCGTACCTGCCAATAATACACCGCAGGCCGCCGCCTCTGTTAGCGCCATGCTCTGACCTTCCGACAATGAGGTATGCAACATCAGATCCGCCCATTCATATTGCGCAGGCATCTGATCATAGGGAATCATATCGAAAAATTTAACATTCTTTTCCAGACCCAATTCCTTGCACAATTTCTGAATGGATCCGTTCATACAATCTACCCCGAAGATTCTGAGCTCAATACTGTACTGCTTTGCGATCAACGCTAATGCTCTAAGCAGCGTTGGCTGATCCTTAACTGGTGTCAAATGGCCAACGTGTATTATCCGCAGAACACTGCCGCGATCTTTTGGAATAAATTTGTACAGATCTGTCTCAACCCCCCATGGTATTGTAGTAATCGATTTTCTGACCCCGTATATCTGCAACTGTCTCCGCTGGAACTCCGAGATAGAAAACAATTTTGTGGCATTGTTGTAGGTCCACAATGCAAGTTTTCTTGGTATTGGCTTATGAAAGATCCCGAAATTAATGGAGGGAATTCCGGCAGAATCGCTACCAAGAATATATATCACGCTGGGAATCGACACGATCCTCGAAATGAATGTAGCCAGAAAGCCGGCGGGATAACCCCAGAATGCAAAGATCAATTGAAATTTTTTTCTGTTATGATCCTTGAAAAAAAAATAGAATAAATAGAGCCATCGGAACACACCCCACCTGATCCCCGCAGGAGCTGAGCGCATCTCAAATGACGATGACTTGTAGTTTTTTTCAATGGGTGATTGAGAATAAACAACCAGGTCAAACAAATTCGATAACCTGATCAACAATTTTTCAAGTGGTGGATAACCCTGGGAAAAATGTCCGGTGCCAACACCGCCGTGAATCAATATGGCGATTCTTTTTTTCATAGGCGGATTCAACCTGGCAGATCTTTTACTACACTTAACATCTTTCCCGATATCGCCTCGCTCGATAAATTTGATCTATAATAGTCGAGCGTTTTTTCACGCTGAGTCTCCAGATTCAACAACAAACTTTTTTCAAGCACTGCGTCTAAATCATCATGATCCCCCGGTTTGATGTGCAAACCGAACGCTCCATTGTTCGTCATCTTTTTGAAGGGTGCTATTTCAGTCAATATTGGAATGCAACCACATGACATTGCCTCACATACTGCTACCCCCATACCTTCATAATGCGACGTAGAAACAATAAAATCTGCGCTATTGAACCAGTATAACAGATCTTCGTGTCTGACTTTTCCCACAAGAAAAATTTGCTCCGATACGTTCCCGCATTCGACCAGAAGTTTCCTGACAGCTTCAATTAATTCCTCTCGTTGATAGATTATGTATAGGCCAACCCGGGGATTTGATCGGGCAAACTTGATAAATCCTTTGATGAGCGTCAACGGATCCTTGTTTTCGTCGAGCCTCCCAACCCACAGATACGTTATTTCACTGGTCACATTGGTTCTTGACAACGCCTGCTTCTTATCTATAATGTGAAAAACGGAGGGAACCTCCATGACCTCGTGAACCTTACTTAGGCTCCCTATCTGACCTTTCGCTGCCCATGGACGGGCCTGATCAATTGATGGGAAAAAATAAGCACTGATAAAGTGGTCTGCAATCCGCTGTAACAATCCTTTATAGTGTCCAAGTGGTATTTCCGAATGATGCTGTACTACGATTCTTACCTTATTGCCAAGTTGCCAGTAGAGCCAAAGTACCTGCCAGGGAAAAGCGATCCCATGAACTATAATCACGTTCGGACCAAGGTTTCGAACATACTGGTGTAACCCGTAGGGAATCCACAACTGTAATTTGTGACGCTTCAGAAAATGGTACTCCACACCGTTGCGATTTATTATTCCAGAATAATTTATGCAATGAATACTTTTAACCTCCGCTTCCCTGGCCATCTGTTCTACCAATGCAACAAAAAAATTAATCCTTTTCAGCCATGCGTTTGGATCTGAAAAGTCCGTAATGTGCGCATACGAGAGGTGAATGATCTTCATATTCATTCAGCGGAAAAATAATCGCGTTGGAATCCCCTGGTCCTTCCTCCACTGCGCGTAATATTGGTGAATATGAGCGAGTGTATTGCTTTGCTGCACTGACTTCTGATTCACAACTTTATACAAATAGATGCGGTGAATGCCATGATCAAACGAATCCGTCACATTCATTTCACGATATCTCAAGACGAAGGAGGGTAATGGGAAATCAAAAAAACCGGAACGCTCGCGGTGAAGGGGAAAGAGCTTTTCATCTTTCAAACCGGCCATATGGTTTTTACCCAACGTATAACTTTCTTTGTACGATTGCAAGTCAACCTCTGAAATCACTATCCGTTTGTACTTTTCCAACTGCGTACTTGCCATCCCGCCGATTCGCAATGAACTTGCATATCCCTTTTGTCCTGACGTACCGTGTAAGTCTGTGGGGAACATGTTCATTAATATTCCATCACTTATTGTCACGATGGAAATCAATCTTGGTACTGCGTATGCGATCCGCACCTGGTCAACAAGGTTCCCCGGTAGAGCTACGTTGTTGGGTGAATCCTTGAGCAATTTCCTCCTTTGTCGATTCGCAAATTGATGAAAGTGGTTTAAGAATGCGTGATCTCCGACTTCGCCTTCAAAAAAAAGAATTATTCTTTCGTCTAAAACCTTTACGCCAACTTTTCGCAATAATAATCGCGCCAGGGCAGTTCGGTCTGTCAGAAATCCGCGCCACGTTTTGTCCTTTTTGAAAAGGTCTTTTCCAAAGCTTAGACATACCTGGGATTGGTCTTTCAATGCCAGGTATTCCGGACTATCCTTCACTAGTGACAGTGCGATAATTAATGGTTTATATCCGAGAAACAAGTGTGATTCAGTTACTTCAACTGAAAAGTCACTACCTCTAACAGTGAGAAATACAGATAAAGGATTCTCAAAATCTTCCAGGCCCAGGCAACAATATTCCTGAGGAACGGTGAGTCCTGTGACAAATTTTTTAAATCGGCTTTTTAAAAGCAAGATTTTTACTTTTCCCTAAAATACACATCATTTTATGAACTAGTTGAAACGGATTTTGTGACAACATTAACTGTTTCTTCTACGGCTCTATTTGTTAACTTTATAAACTGTGAATAAGGTAATTCTCTTCAATCCCCGAAGCGCCCGCGCCAAGCACCGTATCCCCAACTCAATTTTACAAGTTGGCGCTTCGATCCATGACAAATTCGATTACGTACTGGTGGACGGAAACCTGGAGAGGGATCCCTGGATCACCATCCAAAAGCACCTGGATACTGGAGAGTTTGGCTATTTTGGATGTACTGTAATGCCTGGGCCACAGCTTCGGCAGGCTATTCCGTATTCGAAAAAAATTAATGAATCTTATCCGAATATAAAGACGATATGGGGTGGTTATTTTGCCGCCAACCAATACAAATCGGTTATCCGTTCGGGTTATGTGCACTTCATCATAAACGGTCCCGGTGATGAAGCTTTTCCTCAATTGTTAACTGCATTGGAATCAGGAAATAGCGTTGATTCCATCCAAAATCTGATTTTCAAAAAAGGCGATGAGATTATTAAAACGCCGCAGGCAGCTTTAATGGATCAGGACAAGCTTCCACAACTTCCTTATGAATACCTAAACAAACAGTATCCGCTAAGCAGGTATCTTGGCAAAACTTTTTTAGGGAATCGTACTGCGGCATACCATTCGAGCATGGGCTGTCCGTTTACGTGTTCTTTTTGTGCCGTGGTGCCGTTGTACAACGCACGATGGAAGGGCAAATCACCTGAATTGATATACAAGGACATCAAGTACCTTATAGACGCTCATGGCGCCGACGCCGTAGAATTTCACGATAACAATTTTTTTGTCAGCGAAAAAAGAACGGTAGAGTTTGCCAGGCTAATAAAATCTGAGAAGATAAAATGGTGGGGTGAAGGCCGTATCGATACGGTCGATAAATACACCGATCAATCTCTTTCCCTGATGCAGGAAGCGGGCTGCAGCATGATTTTCTTTGGCGCTGAAACCAGCAACGACGAACTTTTAAAACAGATGGACAAAGGTGGGACGCAAACCACAGCTCAAATGAAGAAGTTTGCTGCGCGGATGAAAAAATTCGGCATCATTCCGGAATACTCTTTTGTTCTGGGTTTCCCTGCAGAAACTCCTGAGAAAGTAATGGAACAAATCGATCGTGATATTGCGTACATCAAACAGATTAAAGAAATAAATCCGGATACTGAGATCATCATTTACGTTTACAGCCCAGTAGCAACGGAGGGGTCAGACCTTTATAAAAAAGTAACAGCTAGTGGGTTCAAATTTCCCGACAAGCTTGAAGACTGGCTCGATCCGGCGTGGCAAAACTTTGACTTGAGGAAAAACCCCCTCACTCCGTGGCTATCTGCTGAGATGGTGGAAAAGATCCTGGGGTTTGAAACTGTTTTGAATGCACAATATCCCACAGTCTCCGATTTTAGACTTACGCCTGCAAAGCGCAGTGTAATGCGGTTGCTCTCCACATTTCGTTACAAGAAAAATATTTTTAAGTTCCCCTATGAGCTAAAGATCATGCTAAGGCTATGGCGCTACCGGCAACCGGAGATTGACGGTTTTGTGATGGAGTAAGCATGAGAAAGATTGTCAAGCGATTTGTTTCACTTTTCCTGGTTCCCCTTACCCGTTGGTATCTTCGAAAAGAAAGAAAGTATACGTATAAGGACACCACAGCTTCAGTGATGCCCGGCGTTTTTCATCCCGGTCTTTTTTATAGTACAAAGTTTCTTATTGATTTTTTACTGGAGCAGGATCTCACTGGTCGATCGCTCCTTGAGCTTGGATGTGGAACCGGACTGATCTCCGTGTTTGCGGCCAAAAAAGGAGCGTATGTCACAAGCTCAGATCTTAGCAAAAGCGCCGTTGAAAATACAATTCAAAATGCCCGGGATAATCAAGTTTCAATTAGCGTCGTTTATTCTGACTTATTTGAAAGAATCCATGAAAAGCCCTTCGACTGGATCATTATCAATCCTCCTTATTACGCCAGAAGTCCATCAAAGGACGAAGATCTGGCGTGGTACTGTGGAGAGAATTTCGAATATTTTCAAAAACTCTTCGCTCAGCTTGGAAAGTATATGCATTCAGCCACACAGACTATCATGGTGTTGACAAAAGGAAGTGACGTTGAAAAAATTACCACACTCGCCGGGGAGCACGGTTTTGAATTTATACTGATTAAAGAAAAGTCCGTGTTTTTTGATGAAAAAGATTTTCTTTTCAGAATTGAATATAAGGTTTCCTGATATTCAAAGAGGTCGGAAAGTCCGAAAGTCCGAAAGACCGAAAGCCAGAACGTCCGAAAGAATCGGATTCAATGCAAAAAAGCACTGGCTTTAGCCAACGGCAGGCTAATGAAAATGTGTACCAATGCGGGGCTAAAGCTCAAAACTGACAACGGTTTTGTGGTCGTGCATGGCTTGAGTGCTGAACTGACACTCGACAATTGAGTGTTCCTGGTGAAACGACAAGGGATAGTATCACGTATGTTACTTCTATATGACACCTATCAACAAAATCAAACCAACGATCGCCCGCATCTGGAAAGGACGGACGGCTAAAGATAAGGCGGAGGAATATTCGAAATACCTTTATGAGGTAGGCTTCTTGCCCCTTGTTAAGAAGGCACTAGGCGCCCAGATGTTTCGTGAGGATCGTGAAAATGAAACGGAATTTATCACCATTTCCTACTGGGAATCAGTTGAAGCGATGTCGCGGTTTGCCGGTGCCGATCCAAGAAAAATTCATCACTTGGAACGCGACGCTGAGTTTCTTATCGAGTTGCCCAAGGATGTACAGATACTCAATATTGTGGATACTCAGGGGGATGTCGCCTGACTATCTGGGTACTCCAAACCCAAACCCATTAGTGCGGTTAATATAACTCAACTATCCTACTACCACTCATTTCGTGATCGCAAGGTCTCTTGGCATTGCGCCTGGCTAGAGAAATCTATTGGAATGCCAGTGTAATGCTACCGCTGGTTTGAACCTCGACGGGAACTCCTCCACCATTTATTTTGCCCCTCAAGCTATGCTCGTCCTGTTCGCCACTAAAGTTTTGTAATGCGTCCACTTTAATTTTCTCGCCGCGTAGCCTTAGATCCATACCCTTGTCTTTCGGAATTCTTAAGGAGATGTTTCCACCTGAATTGGATGCTGTAACGTATTTATCTACCTGATCAATTTCAATATCCATATTACCACCACTGGTAGACGCGTTCACGCTTCCTGAAAGATTACGCAACGTTACACTTCCACCCGACGTGTGGGTCACGAGTTCTCCGCTAATCCCCTCTCCGCGAACTGAACCACCACTAGTGCGGGCACGGATCATTCCCTTTAAACTCTCAAGATCAATTGACCCGCCCGAAGTATTTAAAATAATGGTTCCACTGCAATTATCCGCTCGTATTCCGCCTCCACTCGTTGCCAGGTCGATATCGTCGTGTGAATCCGTAACCGTTATGCCTCCTCCGGAAGTTTTACCGGAAATTTTTCCACTTAGTTTGTCAAGGTGAAGTCCACCACCACTGGTTGAAAAATTGAGCGTGCCCGACAAATTTGTCAGATCAATACCCCCACCGCTTGTACTTAGGTCGGTAGAAATATTCTTTGGAACATAAATTTTGAACGATATGTTGAGTTGGCGCCTTGAACTCACGTTAAATGTTCTTGGCTTCGCAATAGCCGTGACTTTGCTGCCAGAAACGGAAACTTCAAGCTCATAATCCTCGTCAAGTCTCCGCTTAATCTCGTCCTTTGATAACTCCTCCCGATTATTACCCTTAATGTAAACTTCAACGCGGGTTTCAGGGGAAGGAACGCCGGAAACAGTGATTCCGCCGCCAGACGTTCTCACATATAGGTCTTTAATGGTTTCCTTTGACAAGGACTTCACCAAATATGGTTCTGAATCCGACTGAGCGTGTGCGGCAATGCTTATGAGTAAGACCAGTACCAGGTTCGTAATTTTCTTCATATTGTATTTATGTTAAGGTTCTTCTCGCTGTGGCTCATTCAATCCTCATGCCATGGACTAATAGGTCGATGTTGTGGTATTTGAGCACAGTGCGCGGTTATCTATGTTCACATTCAATGCCATCGTGAACGAATCCGGACACAGTGAATCACGTTTAATCCGCGCTACCTATAGACTTACCCAGTCAACTCCCGGTTGCACCTGAACCTTTATTTTTCAATAAAAGAGGATAACTTTTTATTTCACTCCTTTTTCCGGGTCCCAGGATTTTTGAAGTTTTCGAACGAAAATGATCTGGCCGGTGTGATAGGCGTTGTGAGCGCTTATGTTTGCTATGGTGGGATACCACTCTTTAAGTTTAGCTTCATCGGCGCTTTGCACAGCGCTTTCAAATGCGGTTAGAACGCTATCCAGGCCAGTAACTATCTTATCCCACTCTGCCTGGTTGAATTTTGTAAAGGTCTCATCATTATTACCAGAAAACTCACCCTCAGGTTGACCATTGATTTTTGCAAGCTGTCTTTTGTTCCAGAATAAGAGGTGATGAGCGAGCTGTCCAACGGAATGATTACCGCTGCCGTCGTTCCACATTGCTTGCTCGGCAGTAACGCCTTCCAAAGCAGCGTTAACCGGTACGAACCATTCTTTTTCCGTGTGTGTAGTTTTCAATTGATGAAGCAACACATTCTTGGGCGATTCGACTGCGACCGCGACAGGCTGATCAACATTTTTTGTGCAGCCGAAAAGTACCAAGGCTAATGCAGGGAGAAGATTGAGTAGTGTTTTCATTTTGTTTTTGGGGGGTTGGGTGGCTAAATATAATTATTCCGATCTGGCAAAAGTATCACCCTTTGTCCCCGATTTTCTCCACCCCGTCCAAAATTTCAGATTACGGCCCTACCATCATGCAACCTGAGCGCACAAGCGGTGTCTATGGTGAAAAGGTAAAAAAGTTTCAGCCGGAAGATACCTTTTCAGAAATCGACAGTATATCTAATATAGAGCACAATTATGTTCAGAAACTACTTCATCATCACGGTCCGGAATCTTTTCAAGAACGGATTTTACTCCTTCATCAATATCGCAGGACTGTGCATCGGAATTACCTGCAGTATTCTGATCCTCCTGTGGGTCTATGATGAAATCGGCTATGACAAATTTCTACCAAAGGTCGACAAGGTATATCAAGTCTGGGCAAAAGCATTTTTTGATGGAAAAGCGAATCACTGGACTTCCGTTCCTCTTCCGACTTATGAAGCCATGAAAACGGCGGATAGTAATATTAAACATGCTGTTGTAACGGACTGGGGAGGTAATCATTTGCTAACCGTTGGCGAAACCCGCCTGACAAAAAAAGGGTATTTCGCCAGCGAGGAATTTCTTGAAGTATTTGAATTTCCTCTTCTCACGGGCAACGCCTCACAGGTCATGGATGATCCCCGTTCCATTATTATTACTCAGGCAACTGCCAAGGCGATGTTTGGGGATGAAGACCCAATCAATAAAGTCATTCGCATTGACAATGAGAACGACCTCAAAGTAACGGGAGTGCTATACAATTTGCCGTCGAATTCATCTTTTCAATTCGACTTTATTATGACCTGGAAGTTCCGCGAACAAATCAACGAGTGGGTACGACGGAACACCACCAATTGGGGTAACTATTCGTTCCAGGTCTTTGTCGAATTAAATGATTCAAAGAACGAAGCTGCGGTAAACAAAAGCATAAAGATGCTGTTGCAAGAGCACGATCAAAAAGATACCAAGCCGGAGTTTTTTATTTATCCCATGCTTCGGTGGCGCCTTTACTCTACGTTTGAAAACGGTGTGGAGACGGGCGGAAGGAACGAATATGTCCAGCTTTTTACCATCATCGCCATTTTTATCATCATAATAGCATGTATCAATTTTATGAACCTGGCGACTGCACGTTCCGAGCGAAGGGCTCGGGAAGTTGGTATTCGGAAAAGCGTGGGCTCGAGGCGTTTTGAACTCATCCTGCAGTTTGTGGGGGAATCAACATTCATTTCCCTTATAGCTTTTTCGATAGCGGTACTTGCGGCACAATTGTTATTGCCCTTTTACAACCAACTTGTCGAGAAGCAACTCGCAATTGACTACACTTCAAAAGAGTTTTGGATTTTTTCACTGGGGCTGATCTTTGTTACGGGCATTGTATCTGGTAGTTATCCAGCCTTCTATTTGTCTTCATTCCAGCCAGTAAAAGTCCTGAAGGGAAAAGTAAGCATTGGCAAGGGTGCAAGCACACCTCGTAAGGTTTTGGTTACGCTCCAGTTTGGATTTTCAATTCTACTTATCATTGGTACTATTGTTATCTATCAGCAGATCCAGTTGGTAAAAGGAAGACAATTGGGATACGACCAGGAAAATCTCATCACTGCTGCGTACAACAACGAAGTTTCGAAGAACTACAAAGCGATAAAGCTGGATTTGTTGGAATCGGGAGTCGTTGAAGCTGTCACGAAGTCTAACAGTGCTATCACGGACATAAATTCAAACAATTTCCTCGGCTGGCCCGGCAAGCCCGATGAGCTGCGGGTGATCTTTACGACTATCGCCACAGAATATGATTATGCAAAAACAATGGGCATCAAAATTCTTGAAGGGCGCGAGTTTTCGGAAGATTTCAAGAGTGATACGGCGGCAATACTCGTAAATAAAGCAGGACTGGATCTGATGAATTTAAAGGATCCTATCGGCACTGAGCTTGACCTCTGGGGGAAAAAACGAAAACTCATAGGTATCCTTGACAACGTCCTGATGGGCGATCCGTTTGAACCAGTGAAGCCCCTGTTTGCGATCCTGGATCCTGACTGGATAGATGTCGTTAGTATTCGCCTGAAAAAAACAAATGATTTGCAGGGATCGCTCGATCGGGTGAAGACAGTTTTTGAAAAACATGCTCCAGCCTATCCGTTCGAATACAAGTTCAGCGATGTCGAGTTTCAAAAGAAATTTACCGATATCAACCTTACCAGTTCGTTAGCAAGTTTATTCGCCACTCTCGCAATTGTCATAACTGGACTCGGTTTGTTCGGACTGGCTGCGTTCACGGCTGAACAGCGAACGAAAGAGATCGGAATACGAAAAGTGATGGGGGCAACGGCATCCAACCTTGTTGGTCTGATATCTAAGGATTTCTCCCGTCTGGTACTAATCTCTTTCGTTCTGTTTGCACCTCTTGCCTGGTGGTTACTCAACTGGTATCTGGAGCGTTATCCGATCCGAACATCAATCGGATGGTGGGTCTTTCCGGTCACCGGAGTTTTGGCATTAGCATTTGCGCTGGCTATCGTGAGTACACAGGCCCTTCGCGCTGCACATGCTAACCCAGCCAACTCCCTTAGAAGTGAGTAAAATCCCGTTGCACAAAGAGCACAGAGGAGGACACAGAGTTTCTCGGAGTAATCTTTGTCTCAGTGTTCATAATTGCCGTTTGAAAAATTCCCACGCCTCGACATGTACATCGATGTCGTTCGGATAGTCGTGTTTACCTCCTATAACCTTTAACAGCACAACTTCCGGTTTCCCTTTTTCCTTAAATGTGTATCGTTCTATAGTTTTTCCGTCCGCTGGATCGTTGTCGGCAATGTCGCTTTTCAACGGATCTCCTTTGTAACCGGCGAGGTCCGCCCAATAGTGAAACGTTCGATCAGTTGAGCGTACATTCCCCAACATTAAATTTCCTAACTGCATCATCCCTCCTTCATACTTGTTTAAAGGATCAGCAGTTCCATTGACAATCATGATAGGTATGGCAATT
>Ga0184626_10000549_pt1 | contig 11904 bp, 9 predicted proteins | sample PLM3_60_b1_FD_133142 | JGI IMG/M metagenome (GOLD analysis project Ga0184626, IMG submission 133142) | Groundwater sediment microbial communities from an aquifer in East River, Colorado, USA - PLM3_60_b1 | ecosystem: Environmental > Terrestrial > Soil > Riparian zone | place: USA: East River... | reverse complement strand
TCGAATTGACGACAGAAGGAAAACAGTGGGTCGCGGGGCTTTACAACAACATCTTCCAAGTCGAACATCGAGTCAGCTATCTTGGGCCATTCCCAGGTGAATAGTCTTGGGACTGCTTTCAAGGATGACGCCGCCAAGGCCGATTCATTTCTTGTAGGTCAGTTCCTCTGCCATTTGGACGCGTCGACCGCCGATATTGGGCCGGGGACTAGGCCAAAGGGTACTGTTGGGATTGATTGTCCGCAATTGGCACTTCTGCGACATGCCGAGCCGCTAGAAGGAAGGCCGCTTTCAACCTGGAATCGGACATCGGCGCACCAGCGCGACCAGAACCCGTTTATGAGTTCACGGCCTAGCTGCACAGCTTTTCGCTCCCTCATGAGTCCATGAGGATCCATGACGATTCTGTTTTGGATTACACGAGAATCAAGAATCCAGCGAAGTCACTCGTTTCAGGACTGGACTTGGTTGGCAAAGGAAGCATTGGTTGGTGTGCAAAACGGCGGCGATCGAGGTCAGACGGACCGCCCACGGATGATGGCGGCCCGCGAACTGCGGGCTTGGGGTGGTGGGAGCTCCAGTAGCTGGGGCGCTAGACCACACAAGGGAGACCATCATGCCGAAGACATCGATCAAGCGCACCGCCCGCCAGCCCAAGGCCCCAAAGAGGGTCGGCACGCGATCCCGCACTGCAACAGCGAAACATCGGACCATCACCAAGTCAGCGAAGATCATCGGTTTGCTAAGTGGCAGAACTGGTGCGACGATTGAAGAACTTGCATCTGAAACGGGCTGGCAGCAGCACAGCGTCCGCGGGTTCCTGTCGGGCACTTTGAAGAAGAAGCAAGGCTTGGATGTAACGAGCGAAAGAGTTGATGGCGTCAGGCGGTATCGGATCGCTGAACGAGGGACTCAGCAGTGAGACCCTTCATCGTGGAGCGTGAGACACTTGGAACCGCGTTGGGGCGAGCGGCATTAGACAATGCAGCATCGCAGCACCCCGATCCAACCGGCCAGAAAACGGCCGGTAGCAGGGGCCCAACCTCCAGCCTGCTGGACGAGTTCAAACTCCAAGAGAGGCTGGACGCACTATCCAGCCTCTCAATCAATGACCTGCGGAAAGAATGGCGGCAATACTATCCGTCGGAAACACCTGCTTCCATGAGCCGCGAGTTGCTGCAACGGGCCATTGGATTCAAAATGCAGGAGCAGGCTTGCGGTGGTTTGACCCGCCATGCACGCCTCCGACTGGCAGCCCTCCGGTCCGCTGCAGGGCGACTGAATGGTGTGGGCGCCCAAGCCCCTGCCCCGACCCTCAAGCCCGGGACCAAACTGCTCCGAGAGTGGCAGGGCAAGGTCCATGACGTCCTGGCCCTCGAAGACGGGCGGTTTGCCTATGCGGGCAAGACCTATCGGAGCTTGACGACCGTCGCCCGGCTGATCACCGGCGCCCACTGGTCGGGGCCTCGTTTCTTCGGCCTGAAGAATCCCAAGGTCATGAGGGATGACTGATCGTCCTCCTGTTCGGCGCTGCGCCATCTATACCCGCAAGTCCTCAGATGAGGGCTTGGAGCAGAGCTTCAACTCCCTGGATGCCCAGCGGGATGCCTGTGCTGCCTATATCGCCAGCCAGAGGCTGGAAGGATGGGTTCTCGTAGAGAAACAATATGATGATGGGGGCCTCTCCGGCGGTTCCCTCAAACGCCCTGCCATTCAGACACTTCTGGCAGACATGGCCAAGGGCGAGATCGACATTGTCGTCGTTTACAAAGTCGATCGCCTGACCCGCTCCTTAGCCGACTTTGCCAAGCTGACGGAGTTGTTCGACAAGAATCAGGCTTCCTTCGTTGCCGTCACCCAGCAGTTCAATACGTCGACCTCCATGGGGCGGCTGACACTCAATGTTTTGCTCTCCTTCGCCCAGTTCGAGCGGGAGGTTGCCGGGGAGCGAATCCGGGACAAGATTGCCGCCTCCAAGAGACGGGGCATGTGGATGGGAGGCCATCCGCCACTGGGGTACGACGTGAAGGACCGGAAGCTGGTCGTCAACGAACAAGAAGCCGAGAGGGTCCGGCACATCTGCACCCGGTATCTGGAACTCCAGTCTGTCCGGGCCCTGAAGAAGGACCTTGATGCGTCAGGCATCCGGTCCAAACGCCATATCTGGAAAGACGGCACCGCACATGGTGGCGTCCCCATTTCTCGGGGCGCCCTATATCTGATCCTAAAGAGCCCGCTTTATCGCGGACTGATCTCCCACAAGGGCCAGATTCACCAGGGGGAGCATGAGCCGATCATCGACGAAGACCTGTTCGCCGCGGTCCAGGCAACCCTCGATTCCCAAGGCCCGGGCGAAACGGCGAGAAAGAAGCGTGCATCGCTTGCTCTCTTGAAAGGCCTGCTCTTCGATGGGAAGGGTCACGGGCTTCAACCTACGCACTCCAATAAACATGGTCGAAAGTACAGCTACTATGTCTCAGCCCCGATGCTTCGGGATGTGAAGAGCTATCCCGATGGTCTTCGTGTTCCGGCGGCCGATCTAGAGAAACTCATACTTGGTACCCTCGCCGCCCGGCTTCGGGACGAGACGTGGCTGACGGCCCTGGTTAGTCAGGTTGACGAGGCATCACGGATTAATCAGGTGATCGATGCTGCATCCGTGCTTGCCAGTGAAGTCGAACGGCAGCCGATTATGAAAACCGAGATTCTCAACAAACTCATCAGACGAATCGGCGTCAGCACCAAGACGATCAAGCTACAGATCGATATGGTCGCTGTCCTCAAGCAACTCTTGCCGAATCGCACAGATGGAACACCGCCTGAAATAATGGAGCCGGTTCTTGAAATTGCCATCGCCGGGCAGTTCATTCGATGTGGCAAGCAGGTCCGTCTGGTGATCGGCAATGATGATATTGATCAGGCCAAACCGGACGACCGCCTCATTCGGGAAGTCGTCCGCGCCCAGCGGTGGTTTGATGATCTGCTGAATGGTCGAGCGTCGAGCATCACGGAACTCGCCAAGCGCGACAAGTGCTCTGCACCCTACATCAGTCGCAAGATCAACCTCGCCTTCCTGGCGCCTGACATCCTTCAGTCGATCATCGCGGGAACGCAGCCCCGGTCACTGACGCAGGAGCGTCTCAAGAAAGTCTGTCCCCTGCCGATCTCCTGGCAAGAGCAGCACGCCGTCTTACTGGCGTAATCGTACCGACACCCCCTCAGTTGTTCGGCCGGTCGTGTGGTGTTGTTGCGCATTCGGATCGCCCAATCTGCTTTCAACGCACATAATAAGCGTGGGGGCAGGGTCCCGGTTGATGCGCCCTGATCATTGTCCCCAAAGCAGACGCTACGCGTACCATAACCGGAATTCGGGCCTACGGAGACTGGCCGCGCCAAACGCTGGCAATACCCGTCTATATTAAGTCTCTGAGACGCATACTTTGCGCTGGTCGTCCGCAAGCCCCGGAACTGTCGACACCATTCCACACCAGGGGAAACCCAGTGGTTCGTGCAAGAGGGATTGGCTGGGGCGCCAGGGATCGAACCTGGGATGACGGGACCAAAGCCCGTTGCCTTACCGCTTGGCTACGCCCCAATCGCTGCGAGCCGTTCCGCCGCCCGAAGGCCGCGGAAACGGGCGCCACCATATGGGTGCCGCCCGCGCCGCGCAACAGGGCGCTAATCCGGGAGTTCGTCGGACCTGGACAACCGAAGCTTCGTTGCGACCGCCCACCATTCCGGCTTTTCCTTGAGTACTGCGGCCGCCGCGGCGCGGGCAGCGGCGTTATCGGCGAACAGGCCAAAACAAGTGGCGCCGGAGCCCGACAGGCGCGCCAGGCGGCAACCGGGCTGGCGCTCCAGCCGTGCAACGACCTCCGCAATCTGCGGCACCAGGCCGAGGGCGGCCTCGGTCAGGTCATTGCGGCAATCCGCCAGCCGCGCGCAGAGCGCCTCGGCGGTCGCCACCGCCCCTTGCCAGCGGCCGGGCGCGCCGAAGCGCGCGCTGTCCGGGCCATTGGCCCGGCGGCGAAACACCTCGATCGTCGGCAGCGGGACCAGCGGATTGACCAGCAGGATATCCAGATCGGCCATCGGCGGCGCGGGATCGATCTTCTCGCCGATGCCGCCGACGAAACTGGCGCAGCCGGCGAGGCAGACCGGCAGGTCGGCCCCTAGCTGCAACGCCAAGTCCGCCAGGCGTTCCGGGGAAACCCGCGATTGCCAGAGCTGTGTCAGCGCCGCCAGCGCCGCCGCGCCGTCGGCCGAGCCGCCGCCGATGCCGGAGGCCACGGGCAGGTTCTTGGTGAGGCGGATGCGGGCGCCCGCCGTCACGCCGCATTCGGCCTGCAGCAGGCGCGCCGCGCGCAACACAAGGTTGTCGCCGCCGGCCGGGAGATCCCGGGCGAAGGGCCCATCGATGGCGAGGGAGATATCGCTCGCCGGTGCAACCGTCAGGTCGTCGCCATAGTCGGTGAAAGCCACCAGGCTGTCGAGCTGATGGAACCCGTCCGCGCGCCGGCCGACGACATGCAGGAACAGGTTTATCTTCGCCGGCGCGCGCCGGCGGATCGCCGGCGCCGCGTCCCGCACAGTGCCGCCCGCGATCACGTCGGGTTGTCGGTGAGGCCGCTATCGAGCTTGGACTGCGGCGGCGCGATGCGCTCCTGCTTCGGCTCGAAGCTGAGGGCGCGGCGCCACTGGAACTTCGCTTCTTCATGGCGGCCGGTCTTCCAGTAGGCGTCGCCGAGATGTTCGTTGATCTCCGAGTCGGTCGGCTCGAACTCGACCGCGTGCTCCAGAAATTCGACCGCCTTGGCGTAGTCGCCGGTCATGTAGTAGGCCCAGCCGAGACTGTCGACGATGAAGCCGTCCTCCGGCCGCTGCTCCACCGCACGCCGCAGCATATCCAGGGCCTGATCCAGATTCTCTTTCCTGGTGACCCAGGTATAGGCGAGATAGTTGAGCACGAAGGGCTGATCCGCCTCCAGCTGCAGCGCCTTCTGGAAATCGGCCTCGGCCAATTCCCACTGGTCGCTGCGCTCCCGGGCGATGCCGCGATAGTAGAACAGCATCCAGTGATGGGGTTTGATCTCGCCGATGCGCGATAGCATCTTGTCGTAGGCGACCGCGGCCTCGGCGAAGCGCTCTTTGGCGCGCAGCATATTGCCCAGCGCCAGCGACGCGTCGGCCACGTCGGAGCGTTCATCGGTCATGTCCTGCAGAATCTTCAGCGCCTCGTCGCTGCGCTTGACCTTATCCAGCGCCTCCGCGAGCTTCTGCCGCGCATTCCAGGAATAGGCCGACGCTTTGTCGACGCGGCGATAGGCTTCGATGGCGTCGTCATAGCGTTTTCCCGCCATCAGCAAGTCGCCGCGCAGAAGCTGCGCCGCAGGCAGATCGGCCTTGAGATCCAGCGCGAGTTGGAGAAACAGCATCGCCGGCTGTTCCGCGCCGTCCTGGCTGAGGCCGGCGGCGATGCTGTAGAAGGCCTCGGCCATGCCGTCCCGCTCATTGGCGATCAGCGGGCGGACCTTCTGCTTCAATTGCGGCTGCAGTAGGCCGATCAGCGCATTGTCAGGATAGACCTTGTTGAAGTCGTTCAGCAGCTTTTCCGCCGCCGCGGGATCGCCCTGGCGGAGGAAGTAGTTCACCGTCAGTTCCAGGGTGCGAAAAGACAAGCCGTCCGGTTTGGCGGCAAGGCCGGCATAGCCCTGCGCCGCGGCTGCCTTGTCGGCGGCGACATCGTTGAGCAGGGACAGGGTGACCTGGTGGAGCAGCTTCACGCTGTCGTTCGCGGCCAGAGGTTCCAGGGCCGCACGCGCCTGGTCTGCCTTGTCGTCGGCCAGATACAGCCAGGCGAGGATCAGGGGCTTGGCAAAATCATTCAGGCCGCCCGGCGACAGCTTGTCGGTGATGGCGATCGCGGCAGCGGGATTGCCCTGCTTGAATTCATTGATGGCCAGAACCAGAGTCACCGCGTCGGCCTGGACGCCCTGCTTATCCAGCCGCTGCGCGATCGGTAGCGCCTCGGCGAAGCGACCCTCATGGGCCAGGGCCAGCAGGGTGGTCTGCAGCAGATCCTGGTCGTCAGGATTCTTTGCCAGGACGGCGCTGAGATAGTCCGCCGCCGCCGAATGATCCAAGACCGTGCGGGCATGCTCGCCGGCGAGGAAATTGCCCGCCAGGGTGTGATCCCCTACCGGGTCCGACGAGGCGGCCTGCGCTGCGGCGAAAAGGCCCGCTCCGGCCGTGAATCCGGCCAGCATCAGGCCGCGCGCGCAACGCGGCAGCGGACGACGCCCCATCCGAAGCACGAACTCAGAAGACGCGTGGATGATCTTCACTCTTTCCTCCTCGAACAGGACATAGGGAAAGGATTGGCGTTACATATTCGGATAGTTGGGACCGCCGCCGCCTTCGGGAACCACCCAATTGATATTCTGCGTCGGGTCCTTGATGTCGCATGTCTTGCAGTGCACGCAGTTCTGGGCGTTGATCTGCAGCCGTGGCGCGCCCTGCTCGTTGCGGACGATCTCGTAGACGCCGGCCGGACAGTAGCGCTGTTCCGGGGCGTCGTACTCCGCCAGATTGACGCGGATAGGAACAGCGGCATCCCGCAGCGTCAAGTGCGACGGCTGGTTCTCCTCGTGGTTGGTATTTGACAGGTAGACCGATGAATTGCGGTCGAACGAGAGCTTGCCGTCGGGTTTGGGATAGTCGATCGGCCGGCATTCGGCGGCTTTCTTCAGACTCTTGTGGTCGGCATGATGATGCAGGGTCCAGGGCGCCCGCCCGCGCAGTACATATGTGTCGAGGCCGCCATTGATCAGCCCGCCCCAAAGGCCCCAGCGGAAACCGGGCCGGAGATTGCGTACGCGGTAGAGTTCGTCCCATAGCCAGGTCTGTTTCAGCCGCTCCGGATATGCGGTCACCTCCGGCGGCGCATCGCCGCCCAGGGCGTCGAACACCGCTTCCGCCGCAGTCATGCCAGACTTCATCGCCGTGTGCGTGCCCTTGATCTTCGGCACATTGAGGAACCCCGCGGTGCAGCCGATCAGCATGCCGCCCGGAAAGGTCAGCTTGGGGATGGACTGGAAACCGCCTTCGTTGATCGCCCGCGCGCCATAGGCGATGCGTTTGCCGCCTTCGAAGAAGGGACGGATGGCGGGATGGGTCTTGAAGCGCTGGAATTCCTCGAACGGGTTGAGATAGGGATTCTGATAGTCGAGGCCGACGACAAAGCCGACGGCGACCTGGTTATTCTCCAGATGATAGAGGAAGGAGCCGCCATAGGTGCCGCGGTCCACCGGCCAGCCGATGGTGTGGATGATCTTGCCCGCTTTGTGCCGGGCGGGATCGATCTCCCAGAGTTCCTTGATGCCAAGGCCAAAGGTCTGGGGATCGGCGCCGTCGCGCAGCTTGAAACGTTCGAACAGCGTCTTGGTCAAAGAGCCGCGGCAGCCTTCGGCGAACAAGGTATAACGCCCGCGCAGCTCGACCCCCGGCTGGAAATTGGCGGTTTGCTGGCCGTCCTTACCGACGCCCATATTGCCGGTGGCGACACCGACAACGCGCCCATCCTCGGCATAGAGCACCTCGGCCGCGGCGAAGCCGGGATAGATCTCCACCCCCAGGGATTCCGCCTGTGTGCCCAACCAGCGGCAGAGATTGCCCAGGCTGATTATGTAGTTGCCGTGGTTGTTCATCTGCGGCGGCGTCGGCAGGCGATAGGCCCTCTGCCGGGTCAGAAAGAGAAAGCGGTCCTCCTGCGCCGGTGTGTTGAGCGGCGCGCCCTTTTCCTTCCAGTCGGGAATCAGCTCGTTCAGGGCGCGCGGCTCCAGCACAGCGCCCGACAGGATGTGGGCGCCAATCTCCGAGCCCTTCTCGATAACGCAAACCGAAACTTCGCGATCCTTCTCGCGGGCGAGCTGCTTCAGGCGAATCGCCGCCGACAGGCCCGACGGGCCGCCGCCGACGATCACCACATCGTATTCCATCGCCTCCCGTTCCATTGAACCCTGTCCTTTTTCCTCTTGCCGGCCGCGGATTTAGCACAGCCGCCGATGGTCCTGTAAGTGGCATGCCCGGGGTGTTAGGAGTTGCCGGGTGACGACGAACAACGCTCTCCTAGAGGCACTGCGCTGGCAAGTCGAGGCCGGCGCCGACGAGGCCATCGAGGCTCTGCCGGTCGACCGCTATCGGGAGGCGGCCGCGCCGCCGCGGCCTATTGCCGCGCCGCCACCGCCGAAAGCGGCGCCGGCCACACCGCGCCTCAGTCCCGGGCCGGCTGCCCTGGAAAGCCCGATTCCCACCACAGCGGCGACGCTGTCCGCCCGGGGGCTTGCGGGTGCGGCGCGCAGCGTGACCGAACTGGCCGAGGCTTTGGCGGCCTTCGACGGCTGCCCGCTGAAACAGACAGCTACGAATCTGGTCTTTGCCGACGGGAATCCAACCGCCCGGGTGATGATCATCGGCGAAGCGCCCGGCGCCGACGAGGACCGGGCCGGCAAGCCCTTTGTCGGGGTCAGCGGCCAGCTCCTGGACCGAATGCTGGCCTGGATCGGGCTAGACCGGAACAAAGCCTATATCACCAACGTTCTGTTCTGGCGTCCGCCAGGGAACCGGCAGCCGACGCCGACGGAAATCTCCGCATGTCTACCGTTTGTCGAGCGCCATATCGAGTTAGTATCGCCGGAGGTGCTGTTGCTAGTTGGCGGCGCTTCGGCCAAGACGTTGCTGGCCCGAAACGAGGGGATCACCAAGTTGCGTGGTCGGTGGTTTCAATATGAAAGCGCCGGCATGTCTCGCCCTATTCCTGCCTTACCGACGTACCATCCTGCCTTCCTTCTCCGCCAGCCGGCCCAGAAAAGGGAAGCCTGGCGGGACCTTCTTGCCCTCCAACAGCGCCTCACCGAGGCAAAAAGTTAGCTTGACATCCCAAATGTTGTGGGTCGAGGTGCCTGACCCACAATATCTTGTGTAAATCATTGGATTTGAGTCTTGTCATAGCCGATTTTTATCGGCTAGGAGTCCGCATGCGACTGGTTACGGAAAATTTACCATATCAATCAATGGGATGGACGTTAACGGTTCGGCGTCTGTGTTTACTTTTGGTCGCCGGGGCCATGCTGGGCGCCCTCCCGCTGAAGGCCCAGGATCTCGGTACCGAAGTCACGGCCATCCTCGTGCCGCCGATCAAGGACACCGCGGCCCACGTGCCGCGACCCCTGACGGCGCCCGACGCCGATCGCTACCGGCGCATTTTTGCGCTGCAGCAAGATGGCAATTGGCGCGGCGCTGACCGCCTGGTCAGCCAACTCGAAGACCTCCGCCTGCTCGGGCATATTCTTGCCCACCGCTACCTCCACCCCACCAAATCCAAATCCCGTTACGTCGAGCTGCGCGATTGGCTCGCCAAGTATGGCGACCTGCCGGAAGCGCCGCAGATCTATGCTCTGGCGGTCGGCCGCAAGCCGGCCGGGGTCAAGGCGCCGCCCGTTCCGACAGCCGAGACTGTCGATTATATCGGCAACCCCGATAACAGCCGCGAACCGACCTTCTTCAATTGGCGCGCCGGCCTCGAGGCCTGGCGCAGCGGCGACATGGAGACCGCCGCCGTCCATTTCGAAAAGGTGGCCAAGCGCAAGGGCGGCGACGTCTGGAGCCGCGCCGCCGGCGCGTTCTGGGCGGCCCGCAGCCACCTCAAGGCGCACCATCCGGATCAAGTGACGCGCTGGTTGAAGGAAGGTGCGGAGTATCCGCGCACCTTCTACGGCCAGCTGTCGCGCCGGGCCCTTGGCATGGATTCCGGCCTGCAATGGGCGGTCGAGCCGGTGAAGAAATCCGCCGCGCGGCAGATTCTGGAGACGCGGGCCGGCGCACGGGCATTGGCGCTGATCCAGATCGGCCAGCACGACATCGCCGAAAAGGAAATGCATCTGCTGCTGAAGAGCGAGGCCGGCAAGGAGATGGTTCCGGCGCTGCTGGCGGTGGCGCAGGCCGCCAATCTGCCATCGCTGTCGCTGCGCCTGGGCATGCAATTCGAGCGGCGCTCCGGCCAGAATCTGGATACGGCCCTCTATCCGCTGCCGACCTGGCAGCCGCAGAACGGCTTTTCCATCAATCCCGCCCTGCTGTTCGCGCTGATGCGGCAGGAATCGGCCTTCGATCCCACGGCAAAGAGCCCCGCGGGCGCCGCCGGCCTGATGCAGCTCATGCCGGCAACGGCCGCCGCCATGGATGAGGTCGGCGATCTCCTGGGCAGCACGAAACGGGCGCTTTTGGATCCCGAGACCAACCTGACGCTGGCGCAGCGCTATGTACGCGAGTTGCTGGCCATGCGGCAGATCAAGGGCAACTTGCTGCAGCTCCTGGTGGCCTATAACGCCGGCCCCGGCAACATGATGAAATGGCGCCGCCTTGCCGGCGACGAACAGGATCCGCTGCTCTTCGTCGAGAGCATCCCCGCGCGCGAGACGCGCCACTATGTGGAGCGGGTGCTGACCTACTACTGGATCTACCAGGAGCGGCTGGGTCAGCCGACAGCCTCGCTCGACGCGCTTGCTTCCGGCACCTGGCCGACCTATACACCGCCGCCGATAGCCCAATTGGCGGCGAGCAATGGTGAGTATTGACGAAACCCGGCCGTTTCTGCCGGTCAACATCGCCATCCTGACGGTTTCCGACACCCGCGGCCTGGCGGACGACAAGTCCGGTCAGACCTTGGCGGATCTTGTCACCAAGGACGGCCACCGCGTCGCCGCCCGCACCATCGTGCGCGACGAGATCGCCGCCATCGTCACCCAGCTTCGGACCTGGATCGCCGATCCCAGTATCGACGTGGTGATCTCCACGGGCGGCACAGGTGTGACCGGCCGGGACGTGACGCCGGAAGCCTTCAAGCAGGTCTATGAGAAGGAGATCGAGGGCTTTGGCGAGCTGTTCCGCTGGCTGAGCTACGAGAAGGTGAAAACCTCCACTATTCAGAGCCGGGCCACCGGCGGTGTCGCCGGCGGCACCTATCTCTTCGCCCTGCCGGGATCGCCCGGCGCCTGCCGCGACGGCTGGGAGGGCATCCTGCGCGCCCAGCTCGACAACCGCCAGCGGCCCTGCAACCTGGTTGAGCTGATGCCTCGCCTGCAGGAGCATTTGAAGACCGCGTAAGCATTGCCGACCGGTCAGAGCTTTGCCAGAGCGTGGCGGACGACCTTCTTCATCAGTGTCGGCAAAGCGTGATCGGACAAGCGGTCCACCTGACTCCAGACGCCCCCGGGCGCCCGAGAGAGCGCCCGCCCGGCCATCACCGTCATCTCGATTTCGAAATGGGTGAAACCATGGCGCACGACACCGTCGAGAGAGCGCCATTGCGCCTTTGCCGGCGCTGACTTCATCGCTTCTCTTGCCGTCCAGGGCTCCGCGCGCCAGGGCGTCGACGGCACTTCCATGAGGCCGCCGAGCATTCCCTCTTCGGGCCGCCGCTGCAACAGGATCGATCCATCGGGCCGCGACAGCCAGAACACTACGGCATGTTTGCGCGGCCTCACGGCCTTTGGCGATTTCCGCGGCAGCTCTTCGGCGATGCCCAGCTTCCTGGCGATGCAGCGGTCCTGCCAGGGACAGGCGCCGCAACGGGGCTTGCGCGGCGTGCACACCGTGGCGCCCAGATCCATCACCGCCTGGGCGTAATCGCCGGGCCGTTCCGCTGGCGCGAGCGCCGCAGCCAGCTTGCGCAGTTCGGGTTTCGCCGCCGGCAGCGGTGTTTCAACCGCATGCAGCCGCGCCATCACCCGCTCCACATTGCCGTCCATCACCGTGGCGCGCCGGCCGAAGGCGATGGCGGCGATCGCCGCCGCCGTATACGAACCGATCCCAGGCAGCGCCAACAAGTCTTCTTCCGAATCGGGG
>Ga0184626_10000548_pt1 | contig 11915 bp, 13 predicted proteins | sample PLM3_60_b1_FD_133142 | JGI IMG/M metagenome (GOLD analysis project Ga0184626, IMG submission 133142) | Groundwater sediment microbial communities from an aquifer in East River, Colorado, USA - PLM3_60_b1 | ecosystem: Environmental > Terrestrial > Soil > Riparian zone | place: USA: East River... | reverse complement strand
TCCCGACGGGCCCGTTTTATTCTAATAATTCACCTGATCCTAACCATTCCAATACAACATTTACTTGCACAGAGTCACTCTACTACATTTGAAATTTGTTGATTGAAAATTTGATGGCCTGAGGATAGGGGAAAAAGTACCAGATTTTATTCCTATAGGATTTTTTGTCGGCTTTGTTTTCGGGCTATCCTTTAATATTATTGATTGCATTTGAAATTATCTTGAAAGTTGGCGTCACACTGCCTCAGCTTGGAAAACAAGCTACGAAAGAAAATTTAATTCAATTTGCTAGTAAAGCTGAAGAATCGGGTTTTGACTCCGTTTGGGTACTAGAAAGACTTCTGTGGCCGATTAACCCACGTACGCCGTATGTGGCAACTCCTGACGGTAGCCTTCCTTTAGACTATCAAAACGTACTTGATCCGTTAGAAACTCTGTCGTTTGTTGCTGCGCACACCCAACAGATTTCATTAGGTACTTCCGTAATAGATATGTTATTCCATAGTCCTGTCGTTCTGGGCAGAAGAATTGCTTCTCTAGATGTTCTATCGGAAGGAAGAGCTATATGTGGTCTTGGTATCGGCTGGTCAAAAGATGAATATGAAGCTTCTAACATACCTTTTAAGAATAGAGGTAAAAGAGCAGATGAATTCCTTGAAGCACTGAAAAGAGTATGGACCGATGATGTAGTAGAATTTAAGGGTGAGTACTACAATATACCCGCTTCAAAAATAGGCCCAAAACCTATACAAAAGCCTCATATACCAATTTACATGGGAGGGTTTAGTCCAGCTACACTTTCTAGAATTGTAAAATATGATGCAAACGGCTGGTTAGGCGTACCATTAGGGCCTCTGGAACAACTTCGAACTACTGTGAATACAATATATGATCTTGCCACCAAAGGAAATAAAGACCCAAATTCCTTCAAAGTCATTCTTTTAACTTATCCTAATATATCTGATTCAAAAAACGCAGGCGGAGATCAAAGGTTTCCAATGACAGGAACAATTGAAGAAGTAGGTAGCGATATAAGAGAATTTAAGTCTATGGGCATAGAGCATATTGTATTTGGTTTGTTTTTCTCCCCCATATATCCAAATATAGATCAATCAATCGAAATCTCAAAACAGTTACTACAATACGCAAAGTAAGATAGTATTCAATTTTCCAAGCTCTATTTTCTCAGGAAATCTATTTAGAAACATTTTTCACAAAAAATAATGATAGTTTATTATTCATCTCAATTGCAGAAACATCTGTGGACAAAAAGATTTTAAAATTGATAACGAGTGCAAGAATTGGACATCTAACCACAGCATCTTCTAATCTACAACCTTATGTTACGCCGGTAGTATTTATTCTACAGCAAAATAATATCTTTGTTCCATTAGACGATAAACCCAAAACAATACAATAAGTGTGAAAGAGCTGAAAAGGGTAAAAAATATAGAAGAGAATCCAAAGGTTTCTTTTCTTGTTGATCATTACGAAGAAGACTGGACAAATCTCTGGTTTGTCATGATAATTGGATGTGCAACCTTAGTCGAAATGAATGGAAGAACAGAAAAATTAAGGAAAGAAATCAGGAAGATTCACACTAAGTTTCTGAAAAAGTATTCTCAATATACCAAACTTAGTATTGGAAGGATTTACATCAAAATAAAGATAGATAAAACGATATATTGGAAATATAATCAAGTCAAATAAAGATCGGCTCTAATATTAAGAATGTAATACTGTAAAATTATTTAGTAATGATTGTATTCCATTAATAAAACTACTCGAAAAAATCTAAATACTGGGTAGTAGAACCCTAATACATGAAGGGCACTAATCCCGACGGGCCCGAACTTGTATTTTTACCTTACAATCTCATACAAAATAAGTCGAAATAAGTTTGGGTATAATATAGTCATGACATAATTAAGGGACTTCTAAAATTTGATTGGTCCATTACTTGGATAAGAAACCTTTAAAGCTGAGTATGTTACCATCTATGTGAGTCTATTCATTGAACCACTGGGGTTACTAGACCTACATAACCCGTTACATGCTCATCCCTTGAAACTAGAAGACTGCTAAAGGTGTACGCATATCAATCCATGTGTATGCCAATGACCAAGAAAAAGCTCGAAGAAGGGTACAAGATGTATGTATCTAAACCAATATAACAGCAATGGATAATAAGATTACATTAGTACCTGTAGACAATAAATAATGACTACTGATATCTCCAAAAGGACTATTCTATCGTTAATATTAACTGCTGCGACCTTGATAGTTGGACTTGTGATATTGGTAACTAAATAGAATAAAATAAACTGGTCTTGACTTTGAGAAAACATGATTCGTTTGAGTTTTTTTCATCTCTGTACTTTCGGTATAGAAATTTAAAATCTGCGAATAAATTAGTTGACTGACCTTTTCGACTGACATATTTAATACTATACGAATCAATGTCTTTAGAAATAAGTGTCATAAATCAGAATAATGCGTCCTACTAGAAAACACTGTTGACGCTTTTTTAAAATAGAATCACACTGTGAACTTTATTTCTAAAAGGTGTTAGTTGATTCTACAATTAAAATTTTATTTGATTTTATAACCCTTTAATGAAAGACGTAGTGCATCTAAACTTGTTCTTAGTCTTGATATTATTAAAATCCTCGGAATTTATTGAACACCAGCCTCGTTTCCATCTCTTAGTTTTGTCGCAATGCCCTATAAAATAATGTTCTCTTAGGCATAATTTATCTTTCATAGCCAAAGATTCATAATATTCAAATCTTTCCAAGAAAGCCCGATGGACGTCTGGTAAAAGGATTTTCAAAAGATAAATAGGTTGAATTAAAGATACATGATAACATTGTCTATACAAGTGATCAGCCTACTGCAACAAGAGGAGGATGCTGGTATCACTGGCTAGTACTACACAGAGAGCCCTTATCCTCCAAGGTGGTGGAGCACTTGGTGCATATGAGGCAGGAGTCTTCAAAGTATTATATGACAGGTTATACGAGCCGGGTAAACCCATGTTTGATATTGTTGCCGGTACTTCCAGCGGCGCAATAAACGCTGCCATACTGGTGAGCCATGTGATAAAAAATGATAACAGTTGGAAAAATGCAGATAAAACTCTGTTGGATTTCTGGCAATGCTTGGCTTCACCAACTCCGCTCAGTGGAGCTTATGGAGAGTTTTGGTTGGGCGAGGCTGGTAGAAGATACTATTCTGCAAAAGAGTTTTTCTCAAGAGGATTGGAAAAAGTACATTCAGCCCCAAACACAATCTTAGACTTCAAATTCTATGACTATCTCCCTTACTTTTATTTCTTCCCCAACGTGACAGTAAACTCCCGTTATCGTTACAACAATAGAGGACTTCGAGAAAGTATAAAAAATTACTTTCCAATAGCAACGAGAGAAGGTGAGCCGCGTCTTCTTACTGTTGCTGTTGATGTAGTTGAGGGTGCGACCGTTACCTTTGATAGCTATTTGTACGAAGGAAAAAAATGTTTGATTTGTGAAGAAAAATGTGGCAAAGAAAAATTGGTTGAGCATGTAAATCGCAAACATGGAACAAATATAAGAAATGTTGTGCGGTGGTCTGTCTATGGTGACAAAGAAAACAGACAAGCAATTTTTTACGAAGATGGAATTGATGTTACACATGTAATAGCAAGTGCATCAATTCCAATATTCTATGATTATGAAGAGATCGATGGGCATAAATTTTGGGATGGAGGAATACTGAGCAATACTCCACTAAGGGAGCTAATACAGGCACACCGGGATTATTGGTACAAGGATAAAGGTCAGGAAGTGCCAGATCTTCAAGTGTATATTGTCAATATGTGGCCAAGAAAAGAAAGCAATACGACTCCTCCTTCAGATAATGATGGTCTCAATGACAGGAGAAACGATTTAACGTATCATGACAAGACTGAATACGATCAAAAGGTTGCAAACGTTGTGACAGATTATGTAAACTTTGTTAAGGATCTTATCAGCCTTACAACTGATGCGATCACTGAAGTAAGCGACACTGAGAAAAACAAAGAATTGAAATGGCGACTTGCCAAAATTAAGGAAACATCGGCTATAAGCGAAAAGCGAGAACCGGAAAAGGAAAGACCGAGGACATATGAGGATATGCTAAAGGGAAGATTCAGACTAGGGTCACTGGTGACTATAGAACGGACGGACGATGCCAATGACATTTCATCTAAATGGGAAGATCTAACATCAAAAAGTGTAGAATCATTAATAGTTCAAGGGATTGAAGATGGAAAAAAGGCACTAAAATAATTAATTGAGATTACATGAGACTTTAGGCATAATTTATTATGAAAAAACTATATTTGTATGGAATTCTTATCAAAAACCGGAGTGGCAGCCAACAAAGACGATACTCCAAGTTATTTGGAGAAGGTTCGCCTCTCGAGGAACGATAACTCGAGGGGTCACCAAATATTAGGGATAGCATGAGTCTACAGTGGCGCGCGGTAAGTGGCAGAAATTGACAGTAGGTAACTTTGATAACATGATTGAATTTTAAAAGATCGGTACGTTAGATAAAAATTACCAGAGGATAAGAAAGAGCGCAGGAAATTCTTAGAAGATTTAGTTTCTAAATGCACTGGTACATACACGGGTAACCTGTTAAATTAGAAAATTCTAATTTACAAGTCGGTATAAACGGGTGCAAAAATGTTATTAAAGATAATTATTAATTAACTTTTGATGAAAATCCTTAATGCAAGCGAGCCAGGTCTTGGCTCATCAATGACTGAAGAGGAGACTAGAGATTTTCTTTCAAATACCAGGCTATTCGCTAGATTAGGGACAATAGATGAAAAAACAGATCCTAATGTTCATCCCGTATGGTATTATTTTGATAATGAGAAAATCTATTTTCAGACAGGTAAAAACTCTAAGAAACTTAGAAATATCAAGAAGAGAAATAATATTTACTTTTGTATAGACCAAACTAATTTACCATATAAAGGAGTTAGAGGTAAAGGTACAGGCATTATTTCTGAAGATATTAACAAAAATATACCAATAGTAGAAAAGTTAATGCTCAAGTACACTGGCAGTCTTGAAAATAATATGGCACAATTTCTTTTGGATTCGTTAAAGAGAGGGGAATCGGTCATAATTGAAATAATACCGCATTTTTATGCCACATGGGATAACAGTAAGGGGGCAATATAACAAAAAGATCTTTTTCAGAAAAGCATTTACACGTGTGGAAATGTATTACAATTACATTCTTTTTATTTCGTTACTACAGACCTGAAAGAATATCCAATCCAATATTCTTAGTTCACTATGCAATTTGTCAGGCTCAATTACAGATTATAACAATGTTCCGGCATCTTAAAAAGAAACATTATTTATTAATACTATATCTGATAATATTGGATCAGACACAAGGAATAATATATTTTCTGATAAGAAAATTGGTAAGAATACTTATGCGAAAATCAATGTATGGAAGGTAGACTTATTTTGGTGATAAAATAAAATCAGATGTGTTAAATGCCTAATCCAGGATCATAGCACTAGATTTGCAAAGAAATTCAATGTCATTTCAAAAGAGCCGAATCAATTACTTATCAGGTAACGAGTGATCGAGTAATAAGCAAAGTTAATACATTATCGTAAACCTCCTAATGAGTATGCCAATAGTTGGAGAAACGGTATGGTCGCTTTGGGCGTATAACTTTGGTGATGACTTGTACAGTGCTTCATGGGATTTTCGCTTTCCACCATCGCCAAGATTTGTAAAGGTATTTTTAAGCTTAAAAAGTGAATTCGGTGATGAAGGACGAGTAATGCCGTATATTCAAACTATAAGAAAAAGGCTTCCTGATGGAACGGATCAACAGATAGATTTTCATGATCCTTGGAATTTTACTGACTATATACAAGCACACTTCGATAATGCTTTAATCGGTTTTACTGTTGGTATGCTATTAAGTCATTGTTGGGCTAACGTCATGATAGTATTAGAGGATTGGAGCTGAATTAATTGACAGAAAGTCAAAATTCAGAATTCTTCGCTCAAGTTGGAGATACTCCTAAAATAGAATCTGTATATGCAGTTGCCCTGTATGATCCAAAGAATGGTACCATATTCCATATGCATCATGTAATATTGACAGCAAATAGTTTACGACCCGATCCTCAAATAATAGAGAAAGAAGCCATTTCCAATGCTAAGAAATTCGGACATCCTGTAGATAACCTTGAAGTGATACATATAGATAAACTTGACCTGAATTCAAAATATCGAGTTGACATTGAGAGTAAGAAGTTGATTAAAATACCAGGTTCGATATCAGAGATTTCAAAAAATGAGAAAGCAAATCAGCAAAAATAGTCATACGAATTTGATATGTCCGAAAATTAGAAAATTTTCTTGGCTTATTTAAAACTTGTATGTAAAATATAAAAGAAAATAAAAACCAAATGCAGGTTAATTGTCTATTTTATGGACAGAATCATGCTTAATTCGTATGCAAACTGTCTAATATTTGAGAATTAGTGTAAATTGATGAATTACAAGAATGAGAGATGCTATTTCGCTTTCAGAGATTCTTGTATTTCTCCAAATTGTTCTAAGGCAGATTCCAGATTTTCTACGATCTCTCCAGCAATTATTTCTGGGGAAGGGAGATTATCTGAATCTTCAAGACTTTCATCTTTAAGCCAGAAAATGTCAAGGATTTTTTCAAAAGATGTCACTTTCGGATCAAATTCTATCTGAATTGATTCTGCATGACCGGTCTTACCGGCGCATACTTGATCATAACCTTTGACTCTTTCGAAAATTGCTTCCGTACACCAAAAACATCCGTTAGCAACTGTCGCGATTTCAGTCTTGTTATTATTATTCATGTATTCTCTCTGGTAACTCTTTTCCCTTTGGGACAAAACGAATAGATAACGAATTGACACATTCTCGCCTATTCTTATCTGTCAAATGTTCTCCCAGAAATTCGTGTCCTAAATGTGCATTACAATTTGAACATTCTATTTCTGTTCTTATTCCATCAGGATCAGGTACACACTTTACAGCATTTGGGAAATACTTATCAAAGCTTGGCCATCCACATCCGGAATCAAACTTGCTTTTTGATGAAAAGAGAGGCGTGTTACACCTTCGACAGATAAAGGTTCCATCTTCGTAAAAATTGTCGTACTCACCCGTGAAAGGCGGTTCCGTTGCTTTATCTACAAGGACTCTTTCTTCATCTGGAGTTAGTTTATTGTAATTCATCTCTACAGTTATTTGCGAGAAACTCACACTTAGGGTTTCTTTGTATATTCTTCCTTAGACCTGCGCTCTACCTCCATCAACGAACAATTCGATACCTGTAATAAAACTGGTGTCATCAGAGGCTAGAAATAGAACAACATTGGCTACTTCGTCAGGACTGCCCATCCGTCCCAAGGGGATTGAGTCCAGAACACCTATCTTGGCTTGTTCCTCACTTGCTTGCAAACCACTTATTGCCGCGCTGGCGGCAGGTGTATCGATCCGTCCAGGACTGATGACATTAACCCGGATCTTGCGATTTTTTAGTTCCGCCGTGAAGGACCGAGCTAATGATCGCACGGCAGCCTTGGTTGCGCCGTAAACACTCAACCCATTCATGCCCTTAGATCCAGCGACAGATCCGGTCAGAACTATTGAACCACCATTATTAACCAGTGGAAGAGATTTTTGCAGCGTGAAGAAAACACCCTTAACATTGACGCTGAACGTTTTGTCAAAATATGTTTCAGAAACTGTTTCCAATGGAAGTAATTCCATTATACCGGCATTGGCGAATAGAATATCAATCCGACCTTTTTGTTCTTTGACTGTATCATATAACCGGTCAAGATCTGCAAGATTTGATACGTCACCTTGAACGCCTGTGACATTCTTCCCAATCTGCTTAACCGCCTTATTCAGTTCGCTTTGGCGACGACCCGTAACGAAAACATATGCTCCCTCCTCGACGAACTTCTGTGCCGTGGCGAGACCTATGCCGCTGGTTCCACCAGTTATCACAGCAATCTTTTCTTCAAGCTTTTTCATGATAATTTGAAACCGCTGCGAAGCAATAAAAGTAGTAGTAATCTAAAACTAACTAGTAATACCGACCTACGATACCAGGCTTACTGTCAAACACTTGGGATCTGCTGTCCCAGTATGTCTTTATCAAAATCATATTCCATTACTTCTAGGTTGTCTTCCACAGTTGTCCTCGGTTTCGTGATTGCTTCAAAAAGCAAATCTCTTCATCTATCGGTGTTGTGAAGCTTTGATATTCTCGTGCATAACTTTGGCTAAATCAAATATATAGTTGCAATATACACATGTAGTGTGGAAACTACATCTGGAAAAAAGGCTGTGCGTTTAGATGTACTAAGTGTAGGTGTAATATTTATTGTAAGTTTTGCTTCGCCCACACATCATGGTTTGGCTAACGCTGTTCACTCTAGACTTTTTATTGATGAATTATAATCTCATTTATGGGAGATGAATTTCAGTTTAACTACGACAGATCATCGAAAACCCTAAATTGTTTATATAAGGAGGAAGACCTGGTTTCTTATGCACAGAATCTTTTAAGATCAAACTTAGTTGTGCGGGATCCGCGAGTTAAAGAAATGTGTTTTAATGTATTCGACAAAATTAGAGAGATCAATTCACATCATGAAGATGAAGAATTGGCCGCTAGAATTGCTAGTCGTGTTTTTGAGGGTTTTGCTACTTATTGGGAATTCTTATTATACCAACATCAGGAAACTCTTGCAATCAAATTTTGGACAGAAGTCCTTTCACTAGTAAAAGAATGGGAAGACTACAATAAGCCTATAAGAATACATAAAGGGACTCTATATTTTTTTCTAGCGGAAACTTATCTTCTAGTCGGAGAGCGAGACCTAGGTTTTATTAATCTCTACAATGGTATCGAAGATGATACTAGACTTGCACCGTACGCTCCGGACCTTAACTACCCTGACTGCTCTCCTGGATATTTAACGGCAACCATGAGAGTTGGTAGTAACCAAATGCAATTTTTAGTCGACGATATGAGGACTAAACTCCAAGAATATATCAATAAATTCAACAGCGATTTTAATAGGAGCAGGCCTCTAACGATTGCCGACTTTGATACAAAATTTCTTAGCAATAAGGACCTAAAAAATGTAGTTTATTTTTTTGTCTACAACTTCCTTTATCTTTTGGTTGTAGAAAGGAGCACTTTCCCTGATTTTTTCAAGAGTCAGTTTGCAAGATTAAAATCGCTAGATTTCATTTTTAATCTTTGTCTAATCGTAGATGAAACTCTTAAGAGAGCCGAATCAAATTCAAAGGCGACTATTAGTTCTAAACATCATATCTCAGACGGTATCAAATGGATATGTAATTCAAGAAATTGGATGTCTCAAAATGATTTGGAAAAATTTTGGAAACATGGTCCTCTTGGGAGCGTAGCGAATGACGATCCCGACGTTGTGATTCCCAAAGTACTTGCGATGAACATAACACATAATGGTAAAACTGTTCCAAGGGAAATATTTACTCTATTGGTGGCATATAACCTCAGAAATTACGGAGGACATAATTTGGGTCAGCAAAATATACTAACAACTCATTATACAGAAATCATAAGAACGTTGTTAATGTCGTTGTTTCTAAGCGTCGAAGCACTTTAATCTAATAATAATAGGAATAGGCAAATATCTAAGTTATTGTATTTTATTTTTTCGGCCCCATCTATCAATAAACCTATTACTAGAACAAGAAACGAACCTATGAATATCCCTAAGTGCACTTCTTATTATCCTCTAGAGGTGCTAGTGGGATCTTATTATCCATTGCTCTCAAGTCTCCCTCTCCATACAGCACTTGCTATATTAAATCGTCATATTGCTAATTCATTCTATGAGTGTAGAACAGACATTACTTAAGGAAGTTGAAGATTCAAAGATGTGGTATGATAGAGAAAAAGATGATGACCATAAAAGAGAATTGGCAAGCAAAAATAAATCAATATCAAATATTGATGCGCTTCATTATTTTAAAGGTAGCTCGCTTGCTGTTCTCAGGCAGTATGAACATGCTCTTGATAGTTTCGATAGAGCATTGGAAATCAATCCAAAGAATGACCATTATCTGTACAGTAAAGGTGTAATGCTTGAGTTATTAGAAAAATTTGAAGAAGCCGTAAGTTACTATGATAAGGTACTCGCAATAAATCCAAATTATTCAGATGCATCCACAAGAAAGCAAAATGTAGTAAATTTTCTATCGAGTTCCGGTGGTAGACATTACAATTCTGATGGTAAAGTTGTCTAGTGTACTTGTATTTTGTGAATAGCCCATGATGGATTACTATTCAACTTTGGGACTGAACCAGAACACATCATTTGACGAAATCAAAAAAGCATACAGAAGACTTGTACTAAGGAAAGAAAAAGATCAAAACAAAGTTCCGTCAGCTTCAAATTAAGCTTCAATTAATAATAGTACAAATAATGGACCCGACACAACGAATCATAAACATTCTAATAAGAAAGCTGATTAGGATATTGATGAGAAGAGGAATATACTCCAAATAATTAGGATCCACATGAAATTTCAGATCAGTCCCTCCGGGCGTGGAAACAATTTTTAGTACTCTCCGAATTCATGTATGAAAATATTATTAACAATATGAACAAGGCTGAGGTGAGTGATCCTGTCGCTGCAAATCAATTAGCCTGCCAGGCTTTTGCAAACGCAGCTTCTCGGATTAGAAGCCAAACGGCTGTAAGAGCTCATGGCGGAAGAAGACGTAAAGGAACAATTTAGGTTGGATGCATTAAATAAAATATTTGGGTGGATAGAAGATAAAGAGACCAAGGCCGTAATGATCAATAAATATTATAATAATAAAGAACATAGAGCGACACTAAAAGCATTTTTAGATGACATGGTTAAAGATCTCGATGAAAGTACAGCAGAAACTAACAGCAAAGAAGAAATTAAGAGACAATTATCCTATATCATACGAGAAATAGATCCACTTTATTAATCCACTAGTCAGAATAAGGCATAAATGAATGAATAACTTACTTATTTTCTAAATGTTCTTATTATGGATACACGTATGTAAGTAATTAGAGAGAGGCTAGATTCTAGTATTAATATAGATTAGGTACAAACGCTAGACAAAGGAGAGAAACAAGAGAGAGTTACCTATCCTTAAATTGATGCCTCTCTCCCTCGGGCAACATTTAGATAAGATATAGTAAAACAAACACAAGTAAATATTATTACAAAAGTAGAGAATTCATATCCTCTTAACCTTTCCCCTAGTCTTTCTTGAACCATGAGAGATCGTTCTTAGTCTCCGGTGACAATCGGGGCATGTATCACCATAATTAGCTTTATCATAATTTATTTGGCAAGTTGTGCAACGTGAATAAATGAGATAGTTGCACCTAGTCATTTACTACTTTGTCACCAAAATTAAAAGTCCAACTATTAAGGTCGCACTCATTAACGTTAACGAGATCACAGTCCATTTAGAGAGGTCATGGCATATACTCATTACTTATTACTATTACCAAGTGCATATCCCATGAAAAAACACATTATTGAGTAATTGACTACATTTACATTTCCTTTCTACTTTAGTCATCTTATTTAGTGATACCTCTACCCCTCTTTATCATTTCTTGGCTAAACACTTCCATCTCCATTAGTATCTTTAGAAACTCGGCTGGACTGCTCTTTATGATATGGATTATCTCTTCTCTTGTTAGTTTTAATCCAATCCCTGTATTTGCTAAAGATTTTTCAAATAAATCAATCCTTTCTTCTAGTATTGATTTATCTTCTTCTAGACTCATTTTTCTATT
>Ga0184626_10000546_pt1 | contig 11921 bp, 13 predicted proteins | sample PLM3_60_b1_FD_133142 | JGI IMG/M metagenome (GOLD analysis project Ga0184626, IMG submission 133142) | Groundwater sediment microbial communities from an aquifer in East River, Colorado, USA - PLM3_60_b1 | ecosystem: Environmental > Terrestrial > Soil > Riparian zone | place: USA: East River... | reverse complement strand
CCGCCGGAACGTTGCCTGAACCCCCGGCAATCGGTCCGGTTCCCGTCGATTTCATCCTATTTGGATTGACGCTCCTGGGTGTGGCGCTTTTTCACCAACACACACTGAAGGTCGCCCTGTTGGGCCTCGCCGCGATAACGGCCTACAAGATCGACATCACCGGATTCAAGGAGGGTCCGGGCATCGAAGGCTTCTTCCTCCATTTGCAGCATGAGTGGGTGATCCTCACCAACCTGTTTGCGCTGCTGATGGGATTCGCGCTGCTGTCGCGCCATTTCGAAAAGAGCCGCGTCCCGTTGGTGCTTCCGCGTTTCCTTCCTACCGACTGGAAAGGCGGCTTCGTGCTGCTGGTGATGGTGTTCGTGCTGTCGTCGTTTCTCGACAACATCGCGGCCGCGCTGATCGGCGGCGCGATGGCCCATCAACTGTTCCAGGCGAGGGTGCACATCGGCTACCTCGCCGCCATCGTGGCGGCCTCCAATGCAGGAGGTGCGGGTAGCGTCATCGGCGACACCACGACGACGATGATGTGGCTGGCCGGCGTTCCGCCGCTGCAGGTCCTGGACGCCTATGTCGCAGCTGGCATTGCGCTGATCCTGTGCGGTATCCCGGCCGCGAAACAGCAGCACGCGCACTCGCCGATGATCAAGCATGTGCACGCGCACTTGCATGTCGATTGGGTGCGCGTCGGCATCGTCGCGTTGATCCTGGTGTGCGCAATCACCGCCAATGTCACGACCAACCTGTGGTTTCACGAGTACTCGGACGCGTTCCCGTTCATCGGCTTCGGCGTCTGGGTCGCGATCGTCGTTTCGCTGCCGGCGCGCCGCCCCGATTGGGAAGTATTGCCGGAAACCTTCAAGGGCACGCTGTTCCTGCTGGCGCTGGTCCTCTCCGCATCGATGATGCCGGTGGAAAAGCTGCCGCTCGCCTCGTGGCAAAGCGCATTCGGCCTGGGCTTCGTCTCGGCGGTATTCGACAACATTCCGCTCACCGCGTTGGCCTTGAAACAAGGCGGCTACGACTGGGGCTTTCTCGCGTATGCGGTCGGCTTCGGCGGCTCGATGATCTGGTTCGGTTCCTCGGCCGGCGTCGCGTTGTCGAATCAATTTCCTGAGGCGAAATCGGCGGTGGCCTGGGTGCGCGGCGGCTGGCACGTGGCGGTCGCCTACGTCGTCGGGTTCTTCGTCATGTTGGCCGTCCTCGGCTGGCATCCCGACGCACCGCGTCGCGCAGCGTGCGACTGCATTCCGGCGGCAACGTCGCTGTCCGCCCTACGCGGGATTCGGGATTCGTCTGCTTCCCCGCAGCGTGGCGACGTGCCACTATCCGCCGCGCCGGCGCTGGTGTCCGGCGACGTTCGGCACGAATTTCTGCGGAGGTCATGATGATAATCGGACGCATGTTGCTCGTCATCGGCACCCTGTCATGCGCCGCGACCGCCGCGGCGCAGGAAATCACGCTGTTCCAGGGCGACAACTTCAACGGTCCGCGCTTTTCGGCCAATAGTTCGGTGACCAACCTGGTGGACGTCGGATTCAACGATCGCGCCTCTTCGGTGACCATCCGCGGCGGATCGTGGCAGCTTTGTTCCGACGCCTATTTCCGCGGTCAATGCGTAACGTTGAATCCGGGCAACTATCCATCGTTGGCGGCGATGGGCCTCAACAACAGCGTGTCATCGCTGCGCGAAATCGGCTGGCACGGCGGCGGCGGTGGCGTGCCAGGACCGTCGCCAGCGGCAGGCTCGATCGTGCTTTACGAGTCGTACGGCATGACCGGCCGCTCGATTACGCTCAAGCAGCCGGTGCCCAACTTTGACGGGATAGGATTCAACGATCGGGCATCGTCGGCGATCGTCAATTCCGGTACATGGCAGTTGTGCGACGATGCCGACTACTCGAGCACTTGTGAGGTGTTTCGGCCAGGACAATATCCCGACCTCGCCGCCGTGACCGGCCGGGTCAGTTCCGCGCGGCCGATGAGCGGTGATGGCGCGGGGCCCGGGCCCGGGCCGGGGGCAGGCGGCGGCTGGGGCGGTCGCGCGCGGGTCGTGCTATACGAAGGGCCGAACTTTTCGGGTCGCGCTTACACCGTGAGCACCGACGTCCTCAGCAACCTCGGCAACACCGGCTTCAACGATCGCGCGTCATCGCTTCGCATCGAGCGCGGTTACTGGATGTTCTGTACCGACGCCAATTTTTTGGGCGAGTGCCGCACCTTCGGTCCCGGCGACTATCCGACGCTGTCGTGGCTGTCCAATCGCATTTCCTCGGGCCGCCGCATTTCGAACGACTATCCGTACAACGCGCCACCACGCTGGCAATAGAAAAATGCGAACACGCGACCTGACACCAGGCAGGACCAGCCATGCCGATCATCGATGACATCACCGGCCTGCGCCGCATCCTGGCGCAAACGAAATCGATCGCCGTCGTCGGTTTGTCGGCGCATTGGTACCGGCCGAGCTATTTCGCCGCCAAGTACATGCAGGACCATGGCTACCGAGTGATCCCGGTCAACCCGAGCTACAGCGAGGTGCTCGGTCAGCGCTGCTATCCGGGCCTCGCCGCGATTCCTGGTCCGGTCGACGTGGTCGACTGTTTTCGCAAATCGGCGGACATCCTGCCGATCGCACGCGAAGCGGTCGCCAAGGGCGCGCGCGTGCTGTGGATGCAACTTGGGATCCGCAACGAGGACGCCGCACGGATCGCGCTCGACGCGGGCCTCGAGGTGGTGATGGACCGGTGCGTGAAGATCGAGCACGCGCGCCTCATGGGCGGCCTCAACTGGGCCGGCGTGAACACCGGCGTCATCTCGGCCCGCCGCGCGGGCTAGAATTCCAATTCCTTAAAAAAGCTGTTGACGTCCATGCCTGACCGTAAATTCGGATTCGACACGCTCTGCCTGCACGCCGGCCAGATTCCGGACGCGGCTACGGGCGCGCGTGCGCTTCCGATCTACCAGACGACGTCGTTCGTGTTCGACAGCGCCGACCACGCGGCGAGCCTCTTCAACCTGCAGACGTTCGGCAACGTCTATTCGCGCATCTCGAATCCGACCGTCGCCGCGCTGGAAGAGCGGGTGGCGGCGCTCGAGGGCGGCCGCGCGGCGCTAGCGACGGCGACGGGCATGGCGGCGCAGACCGTCGCCTTGCTAACGCTGTGCCGCACCGGCGACCACATCGTCGCGTCGCGAACGCTGTACGGTGGCACGTACTCGCAGCTCGCGGTGACGTTCGCGCAATTCGGCATCGACGTCACGTTCGTCGACAGCGACGACCCCGCGAACTTCCGGCCCGCACTCAAGCCGAATACCAAAGCCGTCTACGTCGAAACGATCGGCAATCCGCAGCTCAATGTTGCCGACCTCGCAGCGATCGCCGAGATCGCCCGCGACGTCGGCGTCCCCCTCGTGGTCGACAACACGCTGGCCTCGCCCTACCTTTGCCGGCCGTTCGAACACGGCGCCGACATCGTGATCCATTCGGTCACCAAGTACCTGGGGGGCCATGGCACCACGATGGGCGGCATTCTCGTCGAGTCCGGCAAGTTCGATTGGGGCAACGGCAATTTTCCGCAGATGACCGAGCCGTCGCGCGGTTACCACGGCGTGGTTTTCTTCGAGACGTTCGGCGACTTCGGCTTCACGATGAAAGCGCGCATGGAAACCATGCGCACGCTCGGACCCACGCTCTCGCCGCACTCGGCATTCCTGTTGCTGCAGGGAATCGAAACGCTGCATCTGCGGATGCCGCGCCATTGCGAGTCGGCGCAAGCGGTCGCCGATCATCTCGCGGGCCATCCCGCCGTTGCCTGGGTCAACTATCCGACGCTTGCCGGTAATCGGTATCGGGCCCTCGCCGAGCGCTATTTGCCGCACGGCGCCGGCGGCATCCTCACGTTCGGCATCGAAGGCGGGGCAGCGGCAGGCGTGCGCTTCATCGAGTCCGTGCAGTTTCTTTCGCATCTCGCGAACGTCGGCGATGCGAAGAGCCTGGTCATCCATCCGGCATCGACGACACACCGGCAGTTGTCCGACGACGAGCAACGCGCCGCCGGGGTATCGCCGGAGATGATAAGACTGTCGATCGGGCTGGAGTCGCTCGACGATATCCTGTGGGACATCGATCAGGCACTCAAGGCGATTCGCTGATGCGGCAACTCTCTCTTTCGTGGCCATGGCTTGGCCTGGCCCTCACGCTCGTGCTGCTCGGCCAGGAAATCCTGTTCCGCTGGTTCGGCACCGATCCGTCGTTTCCGCTGTCGCTCTACCGGGTGTTCGTGATGGCGATCGGAGTGACGTCGCTCATGATCCTCCTGCTGCCGCCCTGGCGACGGCTGGGCTACCTGCTTGGCTTCCTTGTGTGCGCGGGCCTCATGGGCTGGGCATTGTGGCTCCAATATGGCCAGGGGCTCGAGCCGTGCCCGCTATGCGTCTTCCAGCGCATCGCGGTGTGCGCGATCGGCGTCGTCTTTCTGATTGCGCTCATCCACAATCCGCAACGCTTCGGCGCCGCGGTGTACGCGGTGCTCGTGCTGATCTGCGCGGGCATCGGCGCCGCGTTCGCCGGGCGGCAGGTCTGGCTGCAGGCGCTTCCGAAGGATCAGGTGCCGGCGTGCGGGATGGGCTTTTCGTACATGATGGAGACGATGCCCTTCGCCGACGTCCTCGACAAAGTGTTCGCCGGCAGCGGCGAATGCGCGGAAAAAGGCTGGGAGCTCCTGGGCCTCGCGATCCCGGCTGGACGCTCGTGTTCTTCATCGTCGTCACGATCTACACATTCGCGATCATTCGCCGCGACTGAAGCCTCCCAATGAGGTTTTCACCGCGGCGCCATGCGAATGGCGCCATCCAGCCGGATCACTTCGCCGTTGAGCATCGGGTTGCGGATGATCTCGCCGACGAGCGACGCAAATTCCTCCGCCTTTCCCAGGCGCGGCGGGAACGGCACCATCTTGCCCAGTGCCTCCTGCACGTCGGGCGAAAGACTCGCCATCATCGGCGTTTCGAAGATGCCCGGCGCAATCGTCATGACGCGAATGCCGAATCGTGCGAGCTCGCGCGCGATCGGCAACGTCATGGCCACGATGCCGCCCTTTGAAGCAGCGTAAGCCGCCTGGCCGATCTGCCCGTCGAACGCGGCGACCGATGCGGTGTTCACGATCACGCCCCGCTCGCCTTCGGCGTTCGGCACGCCCGTGCTCATCGCCTCCGCCGCGAGCCTGATCGCGTTGAACATGCCCACGAGATTGATCGAAATCGTGCGCGCAAAACCAGGCAACGCGTGCGGCCCCTCCTTGCCGAGTACTTTTTCGCCGTGGACGATGCCGGCGCAACTGACGAGACCCTGGAGTCCGCCGAACGACGATAACGCCGCAGCGACGGCCGCCCGCGTACTGGCTTCGTCGGCGACGTCGGTATTGACGAACCGCGCCGCCTTGCCGAGTTCCGCGGCAAGCGCTTGCCCCTCCGCCTCCTTGAGATCGGCGATCACCGCGTTGCCGCCGCCCGCAACCACCATGCGCGCGGTCGCCGCGCCCAGGCCTGACGCCCCGCCAGTAATGATGAACGTGCTTCCTTTGACGTCCATGTCACTTCTCCGCCTTGACCACAGTCATGGCGGTCGCAATGAGGCCGGCGATGTCCGCGACGTTCGACGGCATGATCAACGTGTTGTTCGTTTTCGCGAGCAGGCCGAACGCGTTGATGTAGTGCTCGGCCACCTTGAGATTCACCGCCTGCAGGCCGCCGGGAGACTGGATCGCATCCGCAATCTGGCGGATCGCCTTGGCGTTCGCCTCCGCGTTGAGCAGCGTCGCCTGCGCCTCGCCTTGCGCGTTGTTGATGTCGGCCTGCTTCTCGCCTTCCGACTTCGCGATCGCGGCTTCTCGGGCCCCGATCGCCACGTTGATCTGTTCCTGCCGCCTGCCCTCCGACGTCGCGATCACCGCGCGCTTTTCGCGCTCGGCCGTGATCTGCGCCTGCATGGAGCGCAGGATCTCGGCCGGAGGCGTCAGGTCCTTGATCTCGTAGCGCAACACTTTGACGCCCCAGCTGCGCGCGGCCTCGTCGAGCGCCGCCACCACCTGCGCGTTGATCTGGTCGCGTTCCTCGAACGTCTTGTCGAGCTCCATCTTGCCGATGATGCTGCGCAGCGTCGTCTGCGCGAGCTGCGTGATCGCCAGCTCGTAGTTCGACGAGCCGTAAGACGCGAGCTTCGGGTCCGTCACCTGAAAATACAGGATGCCGTCGACCTGCAGTTGCGTGTTGTCGCGCGTGATGCAGATCTGGCTCGGCACGTCCATCGGAATCTCGCGCAGGTCGTGCCGAAACGCGACGCGATCGACGAACGGGATCACGAAATTGAGACCGGGCTCCAGCACCGCATAGAAACGGCCCAGGCGCTCGACGACCCATGCATGTTGTTGCGGGACCACGCGGATCGCCTTGACCACGACGATGACCGCGACGACGAAGAGCGCAAGCGTGAAGATGGCCGAACCGTTCCACAGCGACATGGCGAAATCTCCGTCGAAAATGAGGATGGCGTCGCGAACTTAACGCGCGGCGAGAAATCAGCTCCGGCGATCGGCGACGAGCAGCGTCGACCCGCGAGTGCCGACGATGTACATGGTCTCCGCGCGGGCAACGCCCGGTGCCACGAGCTCGGCATCCCACTGCGTGCCGCGATAGTTGACGCGGGCGCTGCCGTCGTCCTTCCATTCGAGGACCCGGACGGATTGGCCGAGGTCGAGCGGCGTCGGCGGCGGCAGCGCCCGGCCCAATCGCCAGCGATGGGCGGCAATCGTGCCGGCGACGCTCAATACGCCGCCGATGATGAGCTGCACCGGCGGTGGCGCCCCCAGCCACGCCGCGAGACCGCCGGCGACAAAGGCCACGCCGACCGCCAGCAAGTAGAACGTCCCGGTCATCAGCTCGGCGCCGACCAGGATCACCGCCAACGCCCACCAGATCCAGTACGCAGCCATCGACCCCTCCGTCAGAGCGCGTTGCCGTTGTTTTCCACGAGCATACGGTACTTTGTTTCCGCCGGTACGACACCCATGTATCGGAAACCGCGGCCCATCGCGTGCCGTCGTCCGCAGCGGGCGGAACACGGTATAATGCGCGACCAATTATCCTTTTTTAATCAAACGCTTTTGCGGTAATTCCCCGCTGGGCCGAACGCCAATGCCGATCTACGAATACCGCTGCACGGCATGTCAACACAAGCTCGAGTCGTTGCAAAAGTTCAGCGACGCGCCGCTCGTCGTTTGTCCGCACTGCGGCCGCGACAAGCTGACCAAGCTCGTCTCGGCCGCGGGCTTCCATTTGAAGGGCAGCGGCTGGTACCAGACGGATTTCAAGAATAGCGGCAGCAAGCCGGCCGCGAAGCCCGAAGCCGCGGCTCCCGAAACCAAAACCGGCGACACCAAGGCGACGGACACGGCGCCTTCGGCCGGGACCGATGCGGCCAAGTCCGACGCGCCCGCAGCCAAAGCCGAGACGCCGGCGGCACCTGCCAGCACCCCGTCCTCCGCGCCGTAACCACTTTCGCCGACGCTGGTTCCATGAAGCGCTATCTCGTTGCCGGACTCCTGGTCTGGGTGCCGCTCGGCATCACGATCTGGGTGCTGCATTTTCTGGTGACCACGCTCGACCAGACGTTGCTGCTCTTTCCCGAGTTCGCGCGGCCGGACGCGCTCATTGGCTACCATATCCCAGGCTTCGGCGTACTGCTGAGTTTCGGCATCCTGCTGCTCACCGGCATGATTGCCGCGAACTTCTTCGGCGCGCGCCTGATCCGCTTCTGGGAGGGTCTGTTCGGCCGCATCCCGGTCGTCAAGTCGATCTATTCGTCGGTCAAGCAAGTCAGCGATACGCTGTTGTCGGATTCCGGCAACGCATTCCGCAAGGCATTGCTGGTCGAATTTCCGCACGAGAACGCGTGGACCATCGCGTTCCTGACCGGAACTCCGGCGCCTGCGGTCGCGTCCCATTTGTCCGAGGAGCACGTCAGTGTCTACGTGCCCACCACGCCGAATCCGACGTCCGGCTATTTCATCATCGTGCCCAAATCGCGCGTGCGCGATCTCGACATGACGGTCGACGAAGCGCTGAAGTACGTCATTTCGATGGGCGTGGTGTCGCCGCGGGGCGTTCCTGTCGCGCCGCCGATACGCCAGCCGGCCACGCCCGCTCCTTCGCCCGCGCTCGCGGAAACCGCGCCCAATTCCCGAAATTGACCGGGCCGCGACGCGTGCCCGAAAGCGGCCGACATCCCGGCCGCGGTGCGTGTTGGCGGCCCGCTTCCCTTGTCAGCCCCGACACCCGATAACGCCAACGAACATGCCCGGAGAACTGCCGTGAAACGTACTGACTACTGCGGCCGCATCGACCGCCGCTTCCTCGGCCAGACCGTCACGCTGACGGGCTGGATTCATCGCCGCCGCGATCACGGCGGCGTCATCTTCATCGACCTGCGCGATCGCGAAGGGCTGGTGCAGATCGTCTGTGACCCGGATCGCGCCGCCACGTTCACGACCGCGGAGACATTGCGCCACGAATACTGCGTCGCGGTGACGGGCCGCGTGCGTCCGCGTCCGGAAGGCACGGTCAACCCGAGCATGGGGTCGGGCGAGATCGAGGTGCTCGCGCACGAGATCGAAATCCTGAACCCCTCGTTGACGCCACCGTTCCAGCTCGACGACGAAAACCTTTCCGAGACCGTGCGGCTCGCGCATCGCGTCCTCGACCTGCGGCGTCCGCAGATGCAGAAAAACCTGATGCTGCGCCACCGGGCGGCGATGGCGGCGCGCAAGTTCCTCGACGCAAACGGATTCATCGACATCGAGACGCCCGTGCTGTACAAGTCCACGCCCGAAGGCGCACGCGAATTCCTGGTGCCGTCGCGCATCCATCACGGCCAGTTCTACGCGCTGCCGCAGTCGCCGCAGTTGTTCAAGCAGATGCTGATGATCGCGGGCTTCGACCGCTATTACCAGATCGTCAAGTGCTTTCGCGACGAGGACAACCGGGCGGATCGTCAGCCCGAGTTCACGCAGATCGACATCGAGACGTCGTTCCTGTCCGAGCTCGAAATCCGCGACCTAATGGAGGAGCTCGTTCGCGCGATGTTCAAAGACGCGCTCGGCGTCGAATTGCCGAACCCCTTCCCGGTGATGACGTACGCCGAAGCCATGAACCGCTTTGGTTCGGACAAGCCGGACCTGCGGGTGCCGCTCGAACTGACCGAGCTGACCGATCTCATGGAGACCGTCGATTTCAAGGTGTTCCGGGCGGCGGCCGATCTTCCGAACGGACGCGTGGCGGCGCTGCGTGTTCCCGGCGGCGGCGCGTTGACGCGCAAGGAGATCGACGACTACACGCCTTTCGTGAAGATCTATGGCGCCGGCGGGCTTGCGTACATCAAGGTGAACGATGTCACCAAAGTCAACGACGAAGGCCTGCAATCGCCGATCGTCAAGTTCCTGCCGGAAACGGTGCTGCGCGAACTGCTCGTGCGCACCGGCGCCGCGAATGGCGATCTTATTTTCTTCGGCGCCGACCGCGAGAAGGTCGTCAACGACGCGCTCGGCGCGCTGCGCGCCAAGGTCGGCCATGACCGCGGGTTCGTGCAGCCGGGCTGGAAGCCGTTGTGGGTCGTCGACTTCCCGATGTTCGAGTTCGACGACGAGAAGAAGACATGGGGGGCTCGGCACCATCCGTTCACCGCGCCCAAGGATGGCCACGAGGGTCTGTTCGCTACGGATCCCGCGAATGCGATCGCGAAAGCGTATGACGTCGTATTGAATGGCTGGGAGATGGGCGGCGGCTCCGTGCGCATCCACCAACCCGACGTGCAGCAGAAGGTGTTCGCGGCACTCGGCATCTCTCCGGAAGATCAGCAGAAAAAATTCGGCTTCCTGCTGGATTCATTGCAGTACGGTGCGCCGCCGCATGGCGGCCTTGCGTTCGGGTTCGACCGCCTCGTGACGATGATGTGCGGCGAAGAATCGATCCGCGACGTGATCGCATTTCCCAAGACGCAGCGCGGCCAGGACCTGCTGGTCGACGCGCCCACCCCCGTGACCGAGCAGCAATTGCGCGACCTTCACATCAAGATCAGGCCGTCGGATGCGATGAAGCTCGCGTAACTGGCAGTTGCAGTAAACTGGCGCGCATGCTCCTCGCGCGCCCATTCCTCGGCAGCGCCGCCGGCCTTGTGCTGGCGGCGGCGTTCTTCGTTGGTACCGAGGCATGCGCCCGTGCGACGCCCGATGCGTTACCCGAAATCGCCGTCGCCGCGCTGCCCTTTGATGCCCGGGAGGTGCTCGTCGTGATTCGCAGCGGCGGACCCTTTCGGTATGATCGCGACGGCGTCGTATTCGGAAATCGCGAGCGGATCCTGCCGGCGCAAGGACGGGGCTACTATCACGAGTACACGGTGCCGACACCCGGGGTGAGAACCCGCGGCGCCCGGCGCATCGTGTGCGGCGGTCCGCCAAGGGCGCCCGCCGCCTGTTTCTACTCGGCCGATCACTACCAGACCTTTGCGAGGATCCGCGAATGAAAGCGCCCGACCTTGCCGTTGTCGACGACGCCGGCGTGCAACCCTGGACCGGCCCGGCGGAGCCGCTCAAGACCGCGGCTGCGCATGCGCATCTCAAATTCGCGACCGTCGATCTCGCGCATGCGAAGGATCGCGCGGCACTGTTCGCGGAACTCGATCGCGCACTCAAGCTCCCCGAGCATTTCGGCCACAACTGGGACGCGCTCGCCGACGTGCTGGAAGATCGCGACTGGCTCGGCAAGACCGGCCGCGTGATCGTGTTCCACGGCAGCGCCGCCTACCGCCGCGACCATCCGACGGATTGGACGACGCTGGAGGACCTCTTCGCCGAGGCCTGCGAATTCTGGAAAGAGCGGCACCTGGCGTTCTGGATCTTCACAGCATGACGCTCCGCGCAGCGTGAATTAACCCCGTTCGTGCCGCGCATCCGTTTCCTTGAGGATGCCGCTTCGCACATGCACTACAAGCTCCCCGTCTCCACGCTGGTGGTCGTGTATACACCCGACTTGCGCGTGCTGCTGCTCGAGCGCGCCGACTATCCCGAGCATTGGCAGTCGGTGACGGGCAGCCAGGAACCGGGCGAAACGCTGTTCGCAACCGCGACGCGCGAACTGCGCGAGGAAACCGGCATCGACGCCGTCACCTGCGGTGGCGTGACCGATTGGCAACTTTCCAACGTGTTCGACATCTATCCCAAATGGCGGCATCGCTATCCGCCGGGAACCACGCACAATACCGAGCACGTCTTCGGGCTCGCGGTACCCGAACCGGTGCCGGTCACGCTCGCGCCGCGCGAACATTTGCGGCATGTATGGTTACCGTGGCCCGAAGCGGCCGCCAAGTGTTTTTCATGGACCAATCGCGCCGCGATCGAAGCGCTGCCGGAACGCGCGCGCACGACCTCGAGGAATTTCACATGAGTCAATGGATGAGTTCGTTGTTCGGCGTCGCGTGGCTCGCATTCGCCGGCATCGCGTTCGCTGCCGACCCATCACCGCCGCTGACGCCGGTGGTGACGCTCACGGCCGCGGCCACCGCGAGCATTCCCAACGACCGGATGTACGCGTGGCTGCGGGCGGAGGCCGACCATGCCGATCCGGCGCGCGCGGGCGCCGAGGTCAACGCGAAGATGGCGAAGGCATTGGCACGCGCCAAGGGCACGGCGGGTGTGGAGGTCACGACGTCCGGCTATTCGTCCTACCAGGTCACCGAGAAAAACCAGCCGACCCGCTGGCGCGTCACGCAATCGCTGTCGCTCGACGGGTCCGACTTCGTCACCATGGCTGCGCTGGTCTCGAAGCTGCAAGCCGACGATTTGCTGCTGCTGTCCGGAATGAACTTCGCT
>Ga0184626_10000544_pt1 | contig 11926 bp, 9 predicted proteins | sample PLM3_60_b1_FD_133142 | JGI IMG/M metagenome (GOLD analysis project Ga0184626, IMG submission 133142) | Groundwater sediment microbial communities from an aquifer in East River, Colorado, USA - PLM3_60_b1 | ecosystem: Environmental > Terrestrial > Soil > Riparian zone | place: USA: East River... | reverse complement strand
TCCGCTCACGGAGTGCAGGATGGGGTAGAGGTGGAGCGGTCTGCTTACTGGGTCCACCGGTGGCAGGGCCTAGCCACGGATCTGAGCGGGTTCGTCCCGAACCTGCGCCGACACCCATTGCTCTTGGTCCAGGTGCCACCGCTGATCGCTGCGCTCACGTGGCGGGCCCTCCGCCTGGCGCCAGCCTTCGACGTGATCCATGCCCACTGGCTCTACCCGGCCGGGATTGCGGGGGTCATTGCGGCCAGACAGTGGAAGATCCCCCTGGTAGTCACCAGCCATGGCGGCGACCTAAACCTTGCGCGTGATTGGTGGGCCCTCCGCTTCATAACCAGGCGAATCTGCCAGGCCGCCGATGCCTGGGTGGGAGTGAGTCGAACCCTATGCGAGCAGCTTGTGGCCCTTGGGGCCCTATCGGACAGGGTCGCGCATATCCCGTGTGGTGTTGATCTTCCCGATGCGTCGCCTCCATCGAACGATGAGGCCAGTACAGCCCATCAAGGTTTCAAGGCCTTCGAAGGGTTCCGGCTCGTGTACGTGGGGAGTCTCATTCCGCGGAAGTCGGTGGAGACGCTGCTCGAGGCCCATCATGAGCTAGTGCGACGAGGCCATTCAGTCGCCTGCGCAATCGTGGGATCAGGCCCCGCCGAAGACCGCCTGCAGAAGATAGTCCAAAGGCGCTCCCAACGAAATGTGGTGTTCGCAGGCGCCCAAGCGCCGTCTTCCATCCCAGGGTGGATGTCGGCCGGTCAGGTCCTTGTCCTGCCCTCACTATCTGAAGGGAGTCCAAGTGTGGTCATGGAAGCCATGGCCATGGGCCTGCCGGTAGTCGCCACCGACATCGCGGGCACGCGGGAACTGGTTAAGGAGGGTGAAACAGGATTCCTGTTCCCAACTAGGGACGCCGAGAGGTTGGCGGACTGCATTGAGCACCTCATGGGCAATGACGGCCTTCGGAAGGCAATGGGGCAGCGAGCGCGAGCGTACATCGAGGCGGGAGGCCTGACCACCCCTCAGGTGGCCCGCAAGCACATCGCCCTCTACGAGCAGGCGTGCGCTATGCGGAAGCGAGCACCTATGAGACACGCTCTATGATCCTTGACGAAGAAGGTATGTCCACCTCGCGCTATCTTGTGTAATTGAATCAGGTTCTCCATCTGCTCCAGGTGTACGAGCATGGGCGCTTCCTGGAGATCGGGCCGGGCGGAGTGATCTTCGTGAAAACCTTGCAAATTGGAATCAGTCCCGGCGATCTTGCACACAATAAGGGTGATGAGGCGATCGTCATGGCGATGATCGCTGAACTCCAGCGGCGAGGGCACCGTGTCCGTGTGGTGTTCTCGCGAGACCCTGCGAGAACAGAGCGACGCTTAGGTGTGGCGGCTGCGCCGGTCGTTCCCACGGCGGCTCACGGCAGCCGCGTCCTCCACCAACTCGACCTGCTCCTCTGGGGCGGCGGCCACCTCATTCACGATCATAGCAGCGCCCTCTATCTTCCCTATTTCTCGCTTCGTGCCATACAGGCCCTGCGGCGCCGCATCCCCGTGGCGTTGCTTGCGGTGGGCGCAGCTCCGATCCGCCGCCGATCCACGCAGAGGCTCGCGCGCTATCTGGTCAGCCGGTGCCACCTTCGGACTGTCAGAGACGAAGACGCCCTCACAGCGCTCAGAGAGTGTGGAATCGAGTCAGAGGTCCTTGTAACCGCCGACCCCGCCTTTCTCCTCTCCGCGTCCGGGTCCCCGAAGCCTCAACCGAAACACGTTGTGGTCTTTGCGGTGCGAGAATGGTTCGTCCATGACCATCGACTGCTGCCACGATCGTTCCTCATGCGCTCTGGTTTCAGACGGTCTAGCGACCGCTCCAGGGCACTCAGCTCGATGTATGCCGAAGCGGCTGATCGGTTAGTGGAGATGGGCTTGGAGGTCACCTTTGTCGCCATGTCAACCGGGTTTGGGAACAATGATCTCACAATAGCCTGCGAGATCGTAGCGAAGATGCGCCAGGCGGCCAACGTGCTCGACGATGACCTTACAGTTCCAGAGCTGCTTCAGATCTTCGCACGAGCGAATGTCGTTGTGGCCATGCGCATGCATGCGGCAATATTGACCCTTGTCGCCGGTTCGCGCCCGCTGATGATCACCTACAGCGCGAAGGGCGAGACAATGGCGAATCGCATGGGACTCCAGGGGTTCGCCCTCAGGATCGAGGAGTGCACGGCCGACCTGCTTGTGCAGAAGGTGCGCGATGCGCTTGTTGCTGATCGCTCCCTTGACCTGCATTTGGAAGCGGAGACAGGTCGTATGCGTCTCGAGGCGCTGCGGACCTTCGATCTCATCGACAACTTGGCCGCTCGTCTCCCGGGCAGGTTGTGAAACGAGACGAGCCGGAGTTCCTCGTTCTCCCTGCTCGCGCACGAGAGGTGCTGCGCATCGCGCGTCGCTTCCTGGCTCCCATCCTCACCGCTGTCGCTGTCGGCTATGTCGCCTGGATAGTAGTTTCCGATTCGGAGGAGTTCATCCGGGCCGTTAAAGCGACAAGCCCAATGGATATCGGCCTAGCGGCCTTGGCTTTCATCGGCTCAAACAGCTTGCTTGCACTGCAGTGGGTAAAGCTGCTCGAAGGGCTCGATCCAGAGGTGAAACGGAGGTCAGGTCTGTGGTGTGTCTATGGTCAGTCTTGGTTGGCTCGCTATGTGCCGGGAAGGATTGCTGGACCTATGACTCTTGTGGTCGGGGCACAGCACCTAGGCTATCCCCCTAGGTTGCTGGTTGTAAGCCTTGGGTACCAGGCAGCTCTCCAGGTGCCGACGTCGGTGGCCTTCGGCGCGCTGCTGATGCTCATCTTTCATCAAGCCGCTTCGAGGATTTTCCTTCTCCTCAAGCTGGCGCTACTGACAGCGCTCATCATCTTGGGTGTGGTCATTGCAGCGCCTCGACTACTGCCATGGGTTTTCCAGAACCCTCCTTCGCGCCTTCCAATGAGAACCACGATGGCAGTGATCAGCTTGCAGATGTGCGCGAATTCACTGGGAGGCCTCGCCGTTGCCATTCTTGCTTCCAGGGCATCTGGCCTGGACGCCATGTTATACATCGCGGCGGCGGAAATCATCTCCGCCGTCTTTGGGGCTCTCCTGGCGATCGCTCCCGCTGGCATCGGCGTCAGGGAAGGCTTGCTGACTTTCCTGCTTTCTTCTGAGATCGGCTCGACCGCCGGGCTCTCGGTGGCAGTGCTTTCGCGTGTGCTCCGGATCCTCAGCGATGTCGCATTCAGCGGGACATGCTTCCTGCTCGACCGTCCCAGGCCACACGATAAGAGCTGAGACCTACTCCCTTCTTGCGAAGAGGTTGATGGTTATGTAAAGATCCCTTGGCCGGGAATTTTCGAGACAGAGCAGTTTACTACGAATGGATTGGTGGACCGACGAACAGCGTGTGATCCTTGACCAGCGGCTGGTACGCGCGGATCTGCAGAGTCGAGAAATTCACACACCGCCCCGTTGAGAGATCAAATCTGAGACCGTGCCACGGGCAAATGACGACCTTTCCCTCACACCAACCATCCGCCAGCGAGGCCCCCCGATGGGGACACCTATCGTCAATAATGAAGAGCGCTCCGCCGCTATTGAATACTGAGAGTATGCCGCGAGAAGTATGCACCGAAACGGAAGATCCTGGTGGAAAGTTCCCGAGCGGCCCGAGTCGAACTGAGGGCTCACTCCCCTGCCCTGAATCTCCCGCATAGGCCCCTGGCTGAACACCGGGGGTCTGCCTCCTCCCGCGTGCTCGAATCTTGAACCGCTGCAATTTGTAGAAACGCGCGAGGAAACGGTAAATCGCACGGGATTCGCGAATCAGCCTACCCTTCCGCATGGCCTGGAATCGTCGCGGGTCAGAATGAAGAATGGTGCTGCTACGATACCAGCCGGACCACTTGGAACGCTTCGATAAACCCGGGGGATCCCCACTCAACCGTATAGTTACCACAACGCGGGTCTCCTGAGTGACATTGATGTGACTCGCATGGAGGTGTTCGCCTGCAAATACGAGCACACCTCCAGGGGAAAGGGTGTACACGTATGGACGGCCGATTTTTTGCCCACGGGCAAGGTAACGGTTCGCGTCGTGGCGAAGGGGTTGCTTGAACGCATCTTTGTAAATAATGAGGCCGTTGCCTTCCGTGACGTTTCCTATCGCGTACCACAGGTTGATTTCATCACGTGAGTGCCCGAACCAGCTTTCAACGTGCGGGCCGTGGACATCCAGGTATCCAGAAAACGCCTGGAGTTCGGCGCAATGCGCAAGCACGGTGGTTTGTGGCGGGTAGATTCGCGGGACTAATCTGCCGTCGATCCAGATCTCACTTCTGACGCCAAGCACATCCCTTGAGAATTCCGCAGCGAATCGGTAGAGAGTATAGGATGCCGCCAAGTCGTCCCTAAAGCCATCCACGACCATGGCAAAATCTGCCGGCCGCATAAATTCGTGCAATCGCTCAACCCCTTCTCGACTCGCCCGCTCGGCAAGGGCGGGACCGGCTACTCTCTCGATCGCCCCGAGGAAAGCTGCGAAGACCTCCCTGTGCAGAGAGTCCTTGTTGGGAAATTCAGAAACCACGTACACCTCGCCCTTGAGAACCCTGCGATAATCAGGGGCACCTACCGCGGGGCTGGTGGAAACGTCGAGCGCTGGGGTATTCACATTCACGATTTTCTCTTGTTTGATTGTCACGGTATCTCCCTCAGCCCTCTCCGATCACTGCTTGATTTTCTCGAAGCTTACTGCCGACCTCCCCATATCTCCCGCTCTCCTGAAATCCACTCTTAAATATTGCGTAGTCTTCGTCCGCATTCGGACCGGTTAAAAACAGATGTAACTACGTCCAATCTGCAACCGACAGACTCATATCAACGCTCGACCGCTTTCGACTGAGACACTTCCGGGCGTTTCACCAATACCCATAAATACCCTGGCAGAAAGCCATACAGGAGTCTTGCTATTGGAAGGAAGTATGGGGCCAATCTTGGATGTACCACGTCTTCAGCAGAGTATCTTTCCGGATGTGCAATGACCTTCAACGTGTAGTCATATAATTCAAAATCCGAGACCAAGTCACGAAGTTGCGAGGTGCCTAGGGGCTTCTCAAAATAACCCGAGGAGTGCCCTAACACGCGCAAGACGAGGCCGGCTAGATTTTTCGGCAGCCAATGAATGAAAGGGAGGTGGTAGTGAGATTCAATCGGCCACCTGGCGTTCACGGCGCTGAAATATACGATACCACCGGGCTTCAAGACTCGTTTGATCTCGCCAAATAACTTCAGTGCATTGGGGGTATACTTGTATGTGTGATTGCAGAGGATGACATCGATGCTATCACTTGCGACGGGCAGGACCATCGCGTCGCCGACCACCGCGATGCGTTGCTGCGTCGGCTTTGGCAGGACTCTGGCGTCCATGTCAATTCCCAGAGCAAGCTTCGGTTTAAGGCCTGCTACGACCACATCGAGCAGGACCCCGCTGGAACATCCTACATCAAGGATGTATTGAATGTCTTTTCCTTGTAGCACATCTCGTAGAATTGCTGAAACCTTAAGCCCTTTTTTGCGTCGAAGGCCGGCATCTGGCATGTCTCGATATGCTTTGTAGAATCTACGCCCAATATTAGGATGATCATCCGCCATGGGCTTATGTTCCTGCGTGTCTCTATCGCCTGTAGAGCTGTGTCGAGATTGGCCAATAGATCCTTCTATGGCCCCTTCAAGGACTAGACTGCCCTGAGGCAACTGCTCCTTAAACTTAGGTACTTGCTTGGTCCCTTGTCAACGGGAAAGAAGTTGGGCTCTACCGGGTTTCGTGTGGCTAAAGATCGAGGCCTCCAAAGTGAAAGCAGATCGCCGTCTTGATGTGTTCGACGTTCCCGAAGCCCTTGGCGGTTTTCTTCACCCGCTGGATCGTGGCGTTCACGGCCTCCATGCCGGCATTGGTGAGCCGGTGCAGGAGATAGGTCAGGCTGTTCGGGAAGGTGGCGCTGGATGAGCTTGCCCACCTCAGCCATCGGCTGCAGTCGGCCGTGGACATAAATCTTGTTGACTCTTAGGGGGCACTACACACCCTCTAATGATCGATAGGCTCACCTCGCGCGAGAAGCTCTACAATGTCAAGACTCGGAACTTTATGCCTCCCACTATCCTGCCCACCATAAAGGCATAACTCCTTACTAGATTGAGGAGTGGGAAAAGAATGAGCCATCTCTGTTGATTCGTCTTTCTGAGAACCTCCAGTGAGCTGCGCCAGGCACCCAGCGCCATGAGCCCTAGCACGGGGACTGAAAGGTACAGCAGCGGCGGGTACATGAACACTGCGATCATTGCCACCAGTGAGAGCGTAGCGAAATCCAGGGTTACCAACAGTTGGATCGGTAGCCTGCATCGGACCTCGTAGGAGGGAAACAGGTAGGTCTTGATCTTGATATACGAAAAGTGGCCTGGCTGTCTCTTCAGGAGCAGCGGCAAGTATTTCCCAAAAGAGAAGAATTGTTCGATCAGGCTAAAAACAGTGCGTCTTAGCTTATGGTACACGATCGCTTCGGGATCATAGATGACCTTATAACCGGCCCGTTGGACCCGCCAGCAGAGGTCATAGTCGCCACCAAAGAAGGCAAGATCCGGATCAAATCCCCGCACCTCCTTCAGAACGTCCAAGCGATACGACATATTGGCAGAACCCAAGGCGCCAGAGAGGAAGCGGTGCCGGTCCGGTCGTACAGTTCCCTTGCGAGAAGAATGAAAGATTGCCAAAGTGCCGAAGCCCAGAAACTGTTCCACCGCTGTGGAGGCCTTGAAGGGCAACAGATGTCCCCCGACACCGCCAACACGCTGATCGAGGTAATTCCTGACCAGGGTCTTGAGCCAATCTTCTTCTACAATGCAGTCAGAGTCGGTAAAGGCGATAATCTCTCCTGCGGCCATCCTCAGCCCGGTATTCCGTGCGATATACGCTCCCCTTTTCTGCTCAATAACCATTCGAACAGGGTATCGCGAGATGACTTCCAGGGTTCCATCGGTGGAACCGTTATCCACTACAACAATTTCAAATGACGGGTAGTCTAGCGCTAACAACGATTCGAGGCACCTCCCGATATCTCGATCGCGATTGAGAACCGGAACGACAACGGAGATGAAAGGCGCCTCTTCCATTACATGTTTCTCTTCACCTTGGACACGAGTGACCTGATTTTTTTTAATGGATCCGCAGGAATCGCCTCAAGAATCTGCACCGCCGTGTGCACGTCATGACCCATAATATTTCTCAACGTCCGCTCAACGTGCTCTCGTGTGGCTGGAGAAAACTGCTTGTTTGGGACAATCAAGGCGGTCAAGTCGGAGCGACTCTCCTGGATGATCTTGAATTGCTCGATGCCAGGTATGAGTTTGATTTGATTGACGATCACGGAGGGCGAGCACAGCGTGCCATCCGGCGCGACAAAGAAATCGTCAGCTCGGCCATCGATGCTCTTGAGTAGTGGCAAACCCCGGCCACATGCGCATGGCTCATCCGTGAGAGTGCCGATATCGCCGAGATCATATCTGATGAATGGCATGGCAAAGGAGTGCAGGGCTGTGCAGACGATTCTGCCGGCCTCTTCGGGCCTCGCCTTTCTTCCTTCTGTGATAGCCTCCAATATCAGGCTATCAGTATTAATGTGATACGCTCTCCGTTCGCGGCACTCCCACGCGATGCAACCAACTTCTGTAGCCCCATAAGAGTCGATCACCCTCGCTTGAAAGGCAGATTCGATAATCTCGCGAGCGTGTGCATCCAGCAGACTGCCCCTGGCGAACACCAACCGGGGGCTTATCCCCTTGACTTTGTTCAAAGTAATGTATCTGGCAATGTTCAAGAGTTCGAAAGGGTTCCCTGCGAGGATATCAGGGCTGATCAGTAGTAATCGAGCTACCTGTGTTGCTGGGCTATCCAAGAGGGAGATGATCTCCCTCCTCCATATCCCCAATGCTTCGTGCCAGACTCTGGCCGGATGGTGGAACTTGAAATATGCCGCTCTGTCGCGCAGCTTTCTCCCATTCTCGAGAGATACACGAGCCCACACCATGTCGTAATAATGACTGTCTCCTTTTCTCATCACGACGGTCAGGGGAGCCCCACTTGATCCCGCCGTCGTGATCTTCTTGCACATGGCTGTATCGATCCCCTTTGCTGTGATCTCTTCGAGGGACTGGCGTTGTAAGTCTGATCTGGATGTGATCGGGATCTTGGTCAGATCTGCGGGGCTGTTGATGTCTTCCGGTCTTACCGCGGCGGAATCAAACAGCTTGCGGTAGTACCTGACGTTCTCGTAGGCATGCCTGATGACTGTGAGGAGCTTTCTCCGCTGGATCTCAGCAAGTCTATTCGGGTCAAGCCATTGATTCTTTCGGAGCTGGTAGAGGTGAAGCAACGAAGGTATCAGCATGGCCTACTTGCCACGGCGCTCGAGCATCTGCTGGACATGGCGAACATTCGAGAGGGCCAGGTCATGTGCAGCCGTCCTTCTCGACTTGAGTTCCGCTTTGATCGTTCTTGCCTGTTCTGGGGCCATGCTGATCTTCTGAAACAGGCTGTGAAAACGAACCTCTTCAATAAGGATCAGTCGGGAATGACTTGTCGAATACTATCCAACATCGATAAGAGTATCGCCTGATTCCCCTTGTTCGGACCTAATCCGTCGTTCGCTATGACAATCCTTCGTGTCTTCATGGCATGATCAAATTAGGATGGAGACCGACAGTGTGCCACAAGCCCTAAACTCTATTCAGTGCCCGCATCCTGCTTGCATCCTCAGGACCGATCGGGGGTGCGTTCGTTGGGTGCGACTTGGGTATTGAACTTCGACGATCGGTCGATTATGATCTCTCTCGACTGGCAATTGTGCAAGCAGGACCATCCGATTGACACGGTTCTCTCCGGGCAATTCGACTGAGCCATTGTGCGGGGCGAAGTAGCGGGTGAAAAGCCCGGGAAGCAGCAAAGAGCATGCGCTCATTGCGAGCAACAAAACCGAATCTTTTCATTGTTGGACAACCGAGATCCGGGACCTCCGCTCTCTATCAGTTTTTGAAGGAGCACCCAGAGGTATTCATGTCAAAGATCAAGGAACCGGAGTACTTTTCCAAGGACATGGAATCTTTTCACTTTGAAAAGAGTAAGATCCGCAGAACCGATGAAAACTATATCAAGTTCTTTAAGGACTGCAAGCACGAAAGGATCGTTGGGGAGGCGTCCACAAATTATCTCTACTCCAAAGTTGCCGCTAAGGAAATCTGTCAATTTAACCCCTCGGCCAAGATAATAGTGATGATTCGAGAACCTGTCGCGTTCTTACGCTCTTATCATTCCTATCGTTTACGACCACTGTACGAACAAGAGAATATCCGGGATTTTGTCAAGGCGCTTGCATCAGAAACGGAGAGAAAGCTAGGAAAAAACATCCCGAAGAATTGCTTAAATCCTTCGATGCTCTATTATTCAGAGCGGGTGAAGTACAGTGAGCAGATCAGGAGATACTACAACACATTTGATAAGGCACAGGTCAAGATCATCGTGTACGACGACTTCAAAAAGGATAATGCGGAAGTTTATAAGGACGTATTACGCTTCGTTGGGATCCAGGAAGACTTTGCGCCGGAGTTTAAGATCGTCAACCCGAGTGCCACCGTCAGATTCAAGACATTAAAGGTCATCAGGGAAGCGGAGCACTATCTCAAGATACGGACAATTGCGAAATTGGTCATACCAAAGAAGGTTTTCCCTCTCCTCAAGAGGCTCTACGATAACACACTTCTGAACTTTCAGGCGCCACCATCGCTGGACCCGTCGGTACGAACACGACTGATGGGGAAATATAAGAAAGAGGTGGAAGAGGTAAGTAGGCTCCTAAACAGGGACTTAGTAAGACTTTGGGGATATGAGTAGAGAGCAAGGACGCTCATGTATCCGCTGAGACGGCTAGGTCAGTTGTTATCACGCATTGGCCTGTCCCTCTTTTTCGTTTTGATCATCGCCCCTTCGGGTTGGGCGCTGAACTGGGCGCATGTGGGCGAGGGCCGGTTACTCGCAGCGGAGATAGAACCAGAGAACTGGCTCATGGTGAACCGGACTTATGACAGCAAGCGATACAGCCCGCTCAATCGGATCAATACGAAGAATGTCAACACCCTCGTCCCGAAGTGGACCTTCTCCATGCGGATCCTTGCTAATCAAGAAACCACGCCGATCGTCAACAATGGGATCATGATCATCACCGGGGCCTGGAGCAAGCTCTATGTGCTTGACGCCCGCACCGGCGCGCTCCTCTGGATGCGTGAGGCCAAGCTGCCCCGAGACCTCCCGGCGGTCCTCTGCTGTGACGCGGTCAACCGGGGCGTCGCCGTGCTGGGCGACACCATCTACTGGGCCACGCTGGATGCCCATCTGGTGGCGCTGGAGGCGAGGACCGGGAGGGTGATCTGGGATGTGACGGTGGAGGACTACAAGGCGGGCCATACCTTAACAGCCGCCCCCCTGGTCGTGAAGGGAAAGGTCGTGATAGGGATCGCCGGGGGTGAGTTCGGCATTCGTGGTTTCCTCCAGGCCTTCGATGCCCACACCGGTCGAGGCCTGTGGAAGAGCTACACGGTTCCTGCTCCTGGCGAGGTCGGCAGTGAGACGTGGCCGAGCGATTCTGACGCCTGGAAACATGGCGGCGGCGCGACGTGGGTAACCGGCTCGTACGACCCAGAACTGAACCTGATCTACTGGGGGACCGGCAATCCCGGCCCCAACTTCAATGGCGACGTCCGGCCTGGGAACAACCTCTATACCGCAGGGGTCCTGGCACTGGACGCCGATACCGGGAAGATCAAGTGGTTTTATCAGTGGACCCCGCACGATGTCTGGGACTACGACGGCGTGAACGAGATGGTCCTGGTGGATAATGTGAAGCGCCCGAATGGCACTATGATCAAGAAAGGCCTCATTCATGCTGACAAGAATGGCCACTTCTACCTGCTCGACCGGACCAACGGCAAGTTCATCTACGCCAGGCCCTTTGTCTATGTTGACTCCATCAAGGTTGATCCCACCACAGGCAATGTGACCGCTCTGAAATGGCCCAAGGAAGGTCAACGAGTACTCGCCTGCCCCCATGGGTCAGCGGGGAAGAACTGGCAGCCGATGTCGTACAACCCTCAGACAGGACTGGTCTACGTGCCGGCCGTGGAGATGTGCGGCCGCTTTTTTAGCCGGCGCATGAACTACAGGAAAGGCAGGTACTACGGTGGCGGGGGTCATAAGATGCTGCCTCCAGCCTGGGGCCATCTTACGGCAATTGAGATCAGCAGTGGCCGGACGGTTTGGGAACGTGTGACTCAGTTTCCGATGTTCGCGGGAACAGTCACGACGGCCGGCGGCCTGGTTTTTTCGGGCAATTCCGAAGGGGAGCTGATAGCTCTGGACGCCTGGACGGGCGAGCTACTGTGGCAGTTCCGGACCAGCTCAGAACTGGTCTCGGCGCCGATGACCTTCGCTATTGACGGAAAACAGTATGTGGCCATGATGACCGGCATGGGGGTCCCTCAGTCTACCCGACTCGCTCGCCTCGCGCTTCACACGGATATGTCCAGGCTGGGGGAAGTGCCTGGAAGTCCGATGCTTTATGTTTTCGGACTTCCCGAATAGCCTCAGTCAACCGATCTGCACGCATCCGACCAGTCTCACGCCGATTATCGCGCTCGATCAACCGGCGCCTGGCAGGCTGCGAGGAGGGCATCCTTGGCGGATGCCACGTCTAATTCGCGAAGGCACTGCAGGTACGCCCCTGGGCATTGATAGCGAAGAGGGGTTTTCGCGCAGGGTGAGCAAGAGAGACCCAGGCGCAGCACCACTAGGTCTTCTGA
>Ga0184626_10000543_pt1 | contig 11926 bp, 14 predicted proteins | sample PLM3_60_b1_FD_133142 | JGI IMG/M metagenome (GOLD analysis project Ga0184626, IMG submission 133142) | Groundwater sediment microbial communities from an aquifer in East River, Colorado, USA - PLM3_60_b1 | ecosystem: Environmental > Terrestrial > Soil > Riparian zone | place: USA: East River... | reverse complement strand
TGCGGCGCTGCCGGTCCGCGGCGATGGCAGCGTCCACCTGGTCGCGGGGCCCGGTGCCCTAGGCAATGGCTCAGCGCCGGCCGGCGGAGCGGTGCCGGCCGGACGCATTCCTTTTGGTCAATGAAAGCATTTGGGCCGGGACGGGATTGCATCGGAGATCTCCGCATTTTCAGACTTAGGCCCGTGTTCGTGTAAGTATGCGTAACTGCTTGCTATGAAAAGAGAGGGCCCCGACGGCGTCGTGCGCTGGAATGCGCTAGAGTGCGCCTGAGTTAGGCACAATTTGGGCACAAACTTCCGGACCTACTGGATCACCTGGTCGGCGTGGCCGACGAGCAACTGCGGGAGCGTGAGCCCGAGAGCCTCCGCGATCTTCTTTAACCGTCTGCGAGAGCCGCCAGGCATCACCGGCACTCAGAAGAGGATCAAGGGATTGAGCGGCGGCAGCCCCACAGCATCCGCCCGGCGGACTCATACTGCAGGGGCGCCGCCCCGATATGCTGGGTCACCGCATGGATGTCCCGGAGCGCCCGCTGGAGCAGACTGCGCCGGTAATTCGCCGTGGCCCCGGCCGCGGTGAAGACGATGTCGACCGCCGCGGCTGCGCTTCGCGTCGCATTGGCCGCCGCCAGCAAGAGATCGGTGCGCTCGGCCAGGGAGACCTGCCCGTGGCACGGGGCGAAGTTCGACATCAGGACCGGGGCTGGCCGGGGGCCGCCCGCTGGGCAGGCAGTCAAGAGCTACCGGGTGAGGGTCACCGGCGCTGACATTGAGATCGAGGTGTGAGGCCGCCGATCTACTTGGACAATTTCGCTTGAACGGCTCGCCGATGCCCTGGAAATCCGACCCACACACGCGCCTACCGGGTATCCGGCGGCTTTGGCGGGAGCCACCTTCTGTCGACCTTGAGACGGGCGAGTTCGGCCGCCAGAGCCGGGAGGAGCTCGATTCTCCCGTCCGCCGCTCGGTATTCAATGAGGATGTTCTGACCCTCCACGTAGCCGTGTTCGCGCAGTCCGTGGCCGACCGAAAACCGCGGCGAACGAACATCCGATGAGCGCGCTGCCCCGTTTCATCGCTCTGTACGCGCTGATGTACGCCGCGTTCGGGGTCTCATCGCCGTTCATGCCGGCGTTCTTCGAAGCGCGAGGGCTTGTGCCAGAACAGCTTGGGCTTCTGTTCGCAACCGGCACGGCGATCCGGCTCATCTCCGGGCCGTTGTGCGGACGGCTCGCCGACCTCACGCAGGCGCTTCGCGCCGTCCTCGCCGTCTGCACGGCGCTGGCCGCGCTCGTTGCTCTTGGTCTGTTGCCGGCGGCTGGCTTCTGGACGCTGTTGATGATCAGTGTGCTCCACGCGGCTGCGCTCGCGCCAATCACGACGCTCGCCGATGCCCTCGCACTGGCCGCCGCCGTGCCGCGCGATGGAACGACGAGATTCGAGTACGGCTGGGCACGCGGAACAGGCTCGGCGGCCTTCATCGCGGGCACGCTGGTCAGTGGACAGGTGGTGACCGCCTGGGGACTCACCTCGATCATCGTGTCGCATGCGGCGCTGCTCTCCGCCGCGGCTTGTGCGGCGATGCTGCTGCCCGAACACGCACGGCCCGAACGCTTGCCCGCGGTCGCCGGGCATGCTCCTGCGGGGGGCGTGCTCGAACTCCTGCGGATGCGGCTGTTCCGGCGCGTGATGCTGGTGTCCGCTCTCGTGCTCGGCAGCCATGCGATGCACGACGCCTTCGCGGTCATCCGCTGGAGCGCGGCGGGCGTCACTCCGGCCATGGCAAGCGTGCTCTGGTCGGAGTCAGTTGCCGCCGAAGTGATCGTATTTTTCCTGATCGGTTCCCCGCTCGTGAAGCGCCTGAGTCCGGCCGGCGTCATGGCGCTCGCCGCCATCGCTGGCGTGCTGCGCTGGGTGGCCATGGCGCTGACCACCGACGTGATGGCTCTCGCCATGGTGCAGCCGCTGCATGGGCTCACCTTCGCGGCGCTGCATCTTGCCTGCATGCGCCTCATTGCGGCGATCGTCCCGCAACATCTGGCGGCGACGGCGCAAGCGATCTACGCGCTTGGTGCTGCGGCCACCACGGCGCTGCTGACACTCGCGTCGGGCTGGCTCTATGCGCGGCTCGGCGCTGAGGGGTTTCTGGTGATGGCGCTGCTCTGCGCGGCGGCCGCGCCGCTCACGTTGGGACTGCGCAGCGTCTACGCGAGGCCGGCCGGGTCCCGGTGACGTCAATAACGCAGGAAGCGCCTTACCCGTGTAGCGTCGAGGTCCAGAACGCGAGCATGCCGTCGCGGAACTCGGCGGCCTCCTCACCGTTGCTGCGCGCTGGCGCTATTCCCGCCGGACGCTGGTGGAAACGAACGTGCTGGCGGGGGAGCGCGGACAGTATCGGCTGATGCAACCGGCCCAGGCGATCCAGCTCCCGGCCACCGTCCAGGTGATGCCGCCAGCCCGCATCGACCGGCTTGCTCAGGAGGACAACGCCTCCTCCAGGTCGCCTCCGTCGTCGGCAAAGATGTCCCGTTCACGTTGCTCCAGCCGGTCGCCCAGACTCCCGCATGCGGCGCTCCGTCGTGGGCTCGACCACCTGCAGGCGGCCGAGTTCGTCTACGAGACGGGGCTGTTCCCGGATTGCGCATCCGGCGCCATATGGAGAGCCATTGCCGGCATGGGAATGACCGAGGGAGTATTGGGGGGGGGCATGCGTTGCGAACCCGACTCCCTTTACAAGTGCGCGAGCACACGCACTCCGTTTTCCACATGCTTCGCCGGCACAACGACGACTTCGGCGCCGATGCGGTGGAATTCCAGATCGATCCTGGCGTGATCGAACGGCAAGTCGCGTATGCAGAGTGACTCGATATCCGACGGCAGCATCGGCCGCCGGATGTGCACTTCATTGCGACGGCCGTCGATGCGAATCCCCAGGCTCGCCTGCAGCAACAGGAACACTGCGCCCGAGGACCAGGCCTGCGGCAGGCAGGCCACCGGATACGGCGCCGGACCCTGGCCGGGTATGCGCGGGAACCCGCAGTACAGCTCCGGCAGGCGCATGCCGAAGTGATTCGCCGTCTCGAAGAGTTCGCTCACGATCCGGACCACCTCGGCGCGCCCGCCGTAGCGTGAGATACCGGCAGCACACACCGATGTATCGTGCGGCCAGATCGAGCCATTGTGATAAGACATCGGGTTGTAGCGCGGTTCGCCCTCTGCCAGCGTCCTGATGCCCCAGCCGCTGGCAAAGCGGCTCGACAACAATTGCGCCGCGACGGCAGCGGCGCGCTCCTCGCTGGGAACACCGCAGAACAGCAAGTGTCCCGCATTCGATCCGTACACTTTGCACGGCTCGCCGTCGCCATCGATCGCGATCGCATAGTAGTTCATCTCCGGCACCCAGAATCTTTCCTCGATCGCCGCACGCAAACGCTGGCTACGCTGCATCCACCGATCGCTCCTTGCCTGATCACCGCGCGTCGCAGCCAGTTCCGACATTGCCTCGAGCGCGGCATAGGCGTAACCCTGGACCTCGACGACGGCGACCGGGCCGCGCGGAAAGCGCCCGTCCGCGTGGAACATCGAATCGTGACTGTCTTTCCAGGCCTGGTTCACCAGGCCGCTTTGCTCGCCGCGGGCGTAATCGAGAAATCCCGTGGGGCTGCCGTCCAGCCGCCGCTCGATCCAATCGGTCGCCGCGAGCAGGTGGGGCCAGATCCGATCGACGAGCGCGCGATCGCCGGTGCGCGCCTCGTAGGCGCCGGCGAGCATCACGAACAGCGGCGTGGTATCCACGCCGCCGTAATAGCAACCGAACGGAACCTCGCCCAGCGCCGCCATCTCCCCGCGCCGCGTCTCGTGCATGATCTTGCCCGGCTGAGCATCGCGAAAGGCAGAGTCCTCCTGGGCCTGAGTCGAGGCGAGAAAGCTCAGCACACCCGCGGCGAGTTGCGGGTTGATCCACAGGGTCTGCAACGAGGTGATGATCGCATCACGTCCGAACTGAGTGGCAAACCACGGGATGCCTGCGTACGGGTACGGACCGGTCGGCAGCTCGGTCGTCAGCAACGCGAGATCAGAACGCGATTTGTCGATCCACTGACTGAAGAGGCGCCCGGGCGTGCTGATCCATGCGCCTTGTCTCAAGCGCCCCTGCATGCTCGCTGACAACTCCGCCCCGGCCATGTTGAATCGTTCGGGCGAAGGTGCGCCGTCGTCTTCGGCGCCGATCTCGAGATACATCTGCGCGCTGGCGCCGCGTCGCAGCTCGATACGAAACTCCGCGTCGTGAGGCGATATCGACGCCGGAGCCAGGGAGAATGCTATTCCCGTCGTGCGCACGACCTCGTCACATCCACGGTACGACAACTGCACGGCTCGCTCGGTGACGAGCGCGGGCAGATGAACGCCGCGCTCCTTGCGCACGTGCCCCTGCACTTCGAATATGTCGGCGAAATCGGCGGCAAACCCCAGTTTCAGCGGGACTTCCGCGTCGTGCTCGCTGAAGTTCGTGAGCGTCAATCGCTCATACAGGCGGCTGCCCCACAGGAAGCGGCTGCGCTCGATATGAATGACGCCTTGCGGCAGCGCCAGCGCTCCGAGGGCCGCCAGTGGCCGGTTCGTGAGATGTGCCGTGAACACCGTGTTGTCCTGATTGATCGCTGCGCCGAGCAACGATGCCCGCCGGCCGGCAATGGCGAGCTCCAGGCGCGACAACACGCGCGTGTCGTTCGTGAACAGACCATCGTCGCTGCCCTGAATGTCACCCAGGGCATCGGCCAGCAGGAACGTGTTGGCATCCTTCAGGGTGTACCGCGGCAGCAAGCCGCGGCGGTCTGCGGGTTCGTCCGCCAGACTCATATCCGGTCTCCGTTGCCCTTACGACGCACGGCGTAACGGCCTGCGATTCAGCAACTGCGCATACACAGCCATATAGGCGCGCGCCATCATCGTCGCCGTAAAGCGCTGCTCGAAGACGGCGCGTATTCCGCGCCGCTCTATGGCAGTAATTCGCTCGATCGCCGCGAGCGCCTCTTCCTCGGAATTCACGATGAACCCGGTGAGGCCGTCCTCGATCACCTCGGGTATCGCGCCGCAATTCCAGGCAATGACCGGCGTCCCGCAAGCCATCGCTTCGATCATGACGAGCCCGAAAGGCTCCGGCCAATGCACCGGGAACAGCAGCGCGAGCGCGTTGCCGAGAAAGTCCGATTTGCGTTCATCGCCGATTTCGCCGACGAACTCGACCCCCGGGTCATCGAGCAAGGGTTTCACGACAGTCTCGAAGTACACGGTATCCGCAGCATCCACCTTCGCCGCCAGCTTGAGCGGAATGCGCGCGCGGCGTGCGACCTGGATCGCCACGTCCGGACGCTTTTCCGGTGAGATTCGTCCCAGGAAAGCGAGATACCGACCGGCCGGATGCTCGCGGAAGGCGTACTGACACAGCGGTACCCCGTGCGCCACGGTTGCCAGCCAGTTCGCGTTCGGCAAGGGTTTGCGCTGCTGATCGGAGATCGATACGAGCCCGAAGGACGGCCAACGGTCGTACGCGGCCGCCAAGTCCTTGAGATCCAGGCGCCCGTGCAACGTCGTCACAGTCTTGTGGGCCTGCTGTTCGAACATCGGGAAATGCACCATATCCACGTGGAAGTGCAGTACATCGAACTGCGCGGACCGCCGTTTGACTTCGTGCAGCATGACCAGATGTGCGGCGAGGTCCGATCGCAATACCGCGGCGTCGAGGCGGATCGCCTGATCGCGCACCGGGACAAGACGCGCTTTGGTACGGGCATCGGCCGCGGCGAACAAGGTGACCTCATGGCCCAGCTCGACCAGTGCGTCGCACAGATGTGCAACAACCCTTTCCGTGCCTCCGTACAACCTGGGGGGCACAGCCTCGTACAGCGGAGCGATCTGAGCGATTTTCATGTTTTCCTGTAACGCGACGGCACAACAAAAGTTTCGGCGCCGCGAAGGCTAGTCGCGTGACCGTCCGGGACCCGGCATCGGGCGACAGGCCAGGCCTGTTGCCGGCTCTTGAATTTCCACTCGCCATCCCTAGCTTGACGATCGAGCGCGAGTTGGGGGTCGCATAGGACGGACAAACGCTGCTCCCTCGGCGCCCTCGCCCCGCAACCGGGGTGGGCGCGGCCTCCCCCCGCGACTACCCGCTGCACCGGGGCGAAGGCGAGCGTCGGCACCGCGATCGCCCTGTGACCCCGAGCCATCCTGCGCCATCAGTAGGCTCGCGGTCAAGAAGCGCGCGGAGGGGTGCTGTTGGTCTATAGAAATGTCATCCCGTAACTGTTCAGGAAGAGTGTCACCCCATGGAGACATGGGAGACGCTCACGATGAGCCGAAAGGAAGTGCCCCGGGCCGGCCTGCTGACGGCGCATCGCCGCGCATTCCCCCCAAGCCAAGGGCCGCATCGAGCGCTTCTGGCAAACCCTGCAGGACCGCCTCGTGAGCGAGTTGCGTCTGCGCGGCATCGCCACGCTCGAGGCGACCAATGCCTTTCTCCCCGCCTTCCTCGCTGACCTCAACACGCGCTTCGCGTGGCGGCCCGCTGACCCCCGGGGCGCCTGGCGCCCGGCCCCGCGCGATCTCGCCGCCGGGCTGAACTGTCGGTACACGCGCCGCGTCGCCCACGACAACACCGTCCGCCTCGGCCCCCGCTGGGTGCAACTGCCCCGCCGCCGCTCCTACGCGGGCCGTCGCGTGGAACTTCGGGAGTGCCTCGACGGCCGCCTGCTCGTCTTCGCGGACGGTGCCTGCCTCGCCACCCAGCCCGCGCCTCCGGCGTTCATCCTCCGCCCGCGCCGCTCGCCCAACGGCGATCGCCCCCGGCGCCCCCGGCCCGCATCAGTCAGGACACAGTGGGAGCGGGAGGCCTTTGACACGCCCCCCGGACCCGCCTAGACTCTCGGCCAAAGCCCGCCCACCTTAGCGGGGAGCCTCCCTCATGAAGTCCCCTGATGCCCGGTGGATGCATCCCCCGCCGCACCAGGCGCTCTTGCGAGTTCGCTTCGGCTGAAGCGCTGGCAATCCAGCCGAGCGGAGGTCCAGATGGCGTTCCTCGTGCGGCTACTGATTAGCGCCGCGGCCTTGTTCGTTGCGGCGAGGGTAGTGCCGGGCATTCGTCTCGGGGAAGGCGACCGTCTCAATACGCCCAGTGATTGGATGACTCTCCTCGTCGTTGCCGTGATCTTCGGCGTGGTGAATGCGGTGGTTTGGCCGGTCGTATTCTGGTTGACTTTGCCCCTGCCCCTCGCCACGATTGGTCTGTTCGTGCTCGTCATTAACGCGCTCATGTTCATGCTCACGAGCCGGATCACCGGGGCCCTGGGGCTGGGCTTTCGCGTCGACGGATTCGTCCCTGCGGTCGCCGGTGCGCTGGTCATGTCCATCGTGAGCCTTCTTCTGAACTACTTCCTGGCGGCGAACTGGTAGCGAATGACCGATGATGATCACTTACTCTCGCTCGGAGGTATCACATGTAGAACGTGCAGATGACGGTCGAGGGGCACAAGCTGACCATCACGGTGGACCTCTCGAAAGAGTTTGTACCGTCCGCATACGGGAAGACCATTCTCATCGCCTCAACGGAGGGGAGTGTCTCCGTCCCTGACCGAGAGGAGAAGGTTGGCCTGAACGTCCTCGGAAGAAGTGAGGTCGGCCCTTCCCATACGCGACCGCCTCGACAATGTTCCGCGACATGGACATGCAGTCCTGGCTGGATAAGGCGGAGGCCGAGCTGCAGAGTCTGGCATGACGCCGAAGGAGGCCACGATGGCTGGACAAGACAACGTTCACATCGTTCGAGAGATATTCGCGAGGTGGAACGCTCATGACGTGGAAGGCCTCGTCAAGCGATTAGACACGAAGACGACGTGGAAATCGGATGCCTTTCCCGCGCTGTTCTCGGGTATGAAGGGGCTCGGCAGTTCTTCAAGCTCTACGTCACGGCGTTTCCCGATCTTCACTTTGACATCGAGCAGATCCTCCCCGCCGGCGACAGTCATGTGGTGGGCCGCTGGCGCTCTAAGGGACCCCACGACTGTTGGCACGGTCCTTCTTGAGAACGCAGGGGACGATCAGAGGCGGCTGGGGCGCGTGGAGGATCGTGGCCCCTGGCACTGCTCCTGGTCTCATGCTCGGTACAGGGAGGTATCGGAGATGGCAAAGCTCATGGAGTCGCTGAGGTTACTCCTTGCCAGGATCAGAAGACTGATCGTCGGAGGACGATAGGTTCCCTTCGTCCGGGCCGCTCAGGCTGCTGGAGACGACGGGAGGAAGCCCATGCCCAAGTAGAAGCATGTGTAAGCGCAGCCAGAGGGCTTTGAGCGGCTGCTCACATCGCGGAGCGGGCCGTCGCGAAGATTCGGTGCCCTTATGGGGCTGGGCACCCCGCTTTCGGCTCGCCCAACCGGCGAGTGGAAGACTCCCATCGAACTCTTTAGGAGGGCAGACGATGCAGCGGTATGTCTTCCTGGCCTTGCTGTCTCTCGCGCTGTCCGTTGCCCCAGCGGCATGGGCTGGGCCGGAGGATGAGATTCGGGCACTCTTTGAGCGGTTTGTCGCAGCTCAGAACGCTCACGACCTAAGCGCGGTGGGGGATCTGCTGTGGGACTCCGCGCGCTTTCTCTGGGTCACGCGCGGAACCCCGATCTGGGGCCGTGAGGCCGGGTTGAAGCGATTCGAAGCCCTCTATCATGGCACGTGGCATCTGGAGCCGAACGCGGCAGAACTCCAAGTGACCATGCTCAGTAGTGACGTGGCGCAACTGTACGTGCCCATCGTCTTCACGATCGGCTCGGCGGGGCAGGCGGCGCAGACCACGCGCTTTCTGATGAATCAGACGATCATCAAGACACCCGCCGGATGGAAGGTGGCGAGCATTCTGCCGATCCCAGTTCCTGTCCGGGCCGCGGGCATCCCCTCATCGGCTGGACCCGGAGCCCGCGCGTCGGTGGGTCAATAAGGGTGAAACTCGGAAGCTTAGCGTCGACCTCGGCGTTCCCACCGACGCCCTTCCGCTTGGACCGACGATCCCGCCCTACGAACGCCCCCGTCCTCATCGACGGCACCACATGCTATGCCCGCCTGCGGCGAGGTCACTCCTTCCTGCATCTCATCTCTGGGTCGAACTTCCGGTCAAGAGGAGAGCAAGACACGGGCCAGCCGTAACGCGCTACGGCTTCAATTGTGCGCGAATCTCCCCGCTCGGGTTGGCGGCGCTGTGCACGTTGACGTAGACGTTTCCCGCCCGTAGGCGTCATATTGGGCGCGCGTTAGCTGCGCATACGGTGGAACGGACCACACGTTGTCGGCCGTTTTGATCAATGTAATGATCACTGTGCCATTCTGCCCGCTCACAAGCACGAGGTTGCACAACGGTCAAGGGCTGTCAACGAACTACCGACGCCCTGGCTTGTAGCGCTCCTCCTGCCAGAGCTGCTCGCAGCGGCCGTGGAACGTGAACACGCGTCCATCGGGGTACGTGGACTCGAACGAGCCGTCGGCCGTACTCACGATGATCTCGCCGCAGACTGAACAGAGCCCGGTCGGCCTCCGTTGATCGTGATCGCCTCGACGCCCTATTGTCGTCCACGACTACATGCGCGGCATCGCACGTGGGCCACTCCTTCGACCACACGTCACGGACGGGAACAAGCGGGTGCTCGCGTTCTATGAGACCTGTCTCCGGTCAATACGCGGCCGCATGACCTCCGCTCAGGCCTTGCGCGATGTTTGAGTCAGGAACGAGCTAATCAGCTGGGTTAGCTTCTTGCTGCCGCACTTCGGACAGGCTTGACGAGCTTTCTCATGCTGGGTGACTGACAACCGGAGTGTGACCTTCCGATTGCACGCCTCGCAGTGGTACTCATACCTGGGCATGGCTGATCCTCCTGCCTCTCGGCGCTCCATTACCCGTCCCGCGCATCCCGGGTCCCGCTCTCTCTCGCAAATCGGAGATGTCGCCCGCGATAATCTGTCCCGGCACCAGCCGCTAACCTTCTCGCAACGAGACCTTCACCGTGCGACCCTGCTGGACAATAGATACCTTGCCCTCCCTGGCCAGCCAGCCCACGCCCATAAGGAGAAGCTGGTCGGAGAGCTTCGTGCCCTGCCTGAGCTTGCCCAGGGTCGTCTGGCCGTGCTCGTTCAGATACTGCCAGATCATCCCCGCGGCGTCTCCAATCTCTCCTTCCATCTCCACCCTCTTGAGTGCGGAACATCTCAGCCGTCGGGCGCCCTGGATCGAGCCAAACCGCTCGGGGAACGTAGGCCGTTGCGCCGGCCAGCGTCAGGTCGGATTCGTGCCACGGAGTATCGCGTGTACCGTCTGCTCGAGACGTCGCACGCGACGTGACAGGATCGTGAGAATCCGCCTGACCAGGTCCGGGGTCTCATCCAGCAGGCGCCAGAAGTGGGAGCGATCTACGATGAGCAGCCGGAGATCGGTCGTCGCCACGATCGTCGCTGATCGAGGCTCCCCATCGAGCAGGCTCATCTCGCCAAAGAAGTCACCCGGATGTAGCTCGCTACCAGCTCCGACCGGCGTTCGCACCCCCACCGCGCCGTCGATGATGATGAAGAATGAATCACCGGGCTCTCCAATCTGCGTCACAACAGTCCCCGCCGGAGCCTCGACGATCCTCGAGAGCTCGGCGACCCGACGAAGCTCGTCCTCGTTGAACCCGCTGAAGAGCGGAACTCGCTGCAGATGTCGGATTCGCGCATCGTGGGAGGGCGCCGTCGCGTCAGCGCAGGCTTGCTCTGCCTCGTCAGGATCATGGAAGGGTAAGCGATCGGTTCGCGGATCGAGCTCCATACCCGCCTCCTCGGTGTTCCGGTCCGCCTCCGCCTGCTCCAACCAGAACCGCCGGTCCATCTCGCGGTACATGCTCGTCGCGATGGTGAGATGGTCGCCGGGGGGATCAACCGTCTGCATGCCGGTAAATCGGAAGCCTCCCAGCAGGTCGGAGCCGGGACAGGTCGGACAGGTGGCGAGAATCCTAGTCTTGCGGCTTGGATGGGTCAAGGCCCCTCCGGGTCGGAACCGGACCGTTCCCCACTCGCGGGCAGAGCCCGAGGACTAAAACTCCTGCGCTCCTCCTGGCCAGCCATCGGTTAGCAGCACGCCGTCGGCAGGCCAGAATCCGGGATTCTCCGGTAAGTCCTCGGTTTGCTGCGCGAACTCCCACGCTGGAGTGGTCAGGAGTGTGCTGGAGTGGTCAGGAATGCGCTGGAATGCGCCAGATGATTTTCAGACCCGCCCTCATCTCCCCGCTCGGACGGATGACCTGTTGATATCCGTTACGATCCGTGGCCTTCGGGGCGTCGACCTAGCCCGTGCTTTCGGATCAGGACGGATAGCGACGCATGATTCGGTCCGAGTAGAGTTCGAGTCAACTAGGGCTGTGCGTACAGCTTGGATTTGTAGAAACCGGTAGGAAGCTCCGGGCAACGCGGATTCAAATCCCCAACGGGATCTGATAGACGGGCTAGTCTATTCGAGCTCGTAGAATCCTCGGACCTCGGGGTGGATGCCCATCTCTACCTTTCGGGTAGTAGTCCCCTTAAGAGAGTATTGACGTACTGAATGAGTTGAGCTACCTCACCGCGTTCTGTGCCGACGTGCGTGGCGGCAGCTCCCGGCTTGTACGTCGCGTTTACGACACTCGCCAGCCGCTCTTCCACCGAGGTGGTGTATCAGAGGCCGCGCACCGCGGGTCGCCGAGCGAGGAGAGTCAGCGGGTCGCCGCCAGCCAACCGGTGACGATGGAGACGAACTGGGCGGGATCGTCGAGGATGAGGTGGTGATAGGCGCCCTTCACCTCGGCGAACTGCCCTCGCTGCACGCTCGTGGCCACGCGCAGCCACGCCTCCTTGTCCATGATCGGGCTGCCCGCCCCGCGGA
>Ga0184626_10000542_pt1 | contig 11940 bp, 6 predicted proteins | sample PLM3_60_b1_FD_133142 | JGI IMG/M metagenome (GOLD analysis project Ga0184626, IMG submission 133142) | Groundwater sediment microbial communities from an aquifer in East River, Colorado, USA - PLM3_60_b1 | ecosystem: Environmental > Terrestrial > Soil > Riparian zone | place: USA: East River... | reverse complement strand
GCCGAAGTTCGCCTCGCCGCCGAGGCCGGCGAAGTAACCGGCGGCTGCTGGCAGTGGGAGTCGATAAAATCGATCTGGCGCCAGGGACTCGATTCCGGCAACGTGTTCATCGTCCTGCAGGTTAATGCGAAACCGCATCCCGAGTTAGCCAAAGTGGCCAATGCGATCGACTACGCGCCCAATGAAAATGGCAAACTACTCCTCAAGTTCGGCGGCCACGACCCCGCCGCGATCACCAGGCCCTACGCTTTGGCGCCCGGGACTCCGAAGGATCGTGTGCAGTTATTGCGCACGGCATTCGTCGAAGCCCTCAAGGATCCTGAGTTCATGGCGGATGCAAAGAAATCGCGTCTCGATACCGATCCGTTGACCGGCGAAGAGATCGAAAAAATCGTTCTGCAATTATTCAAGATGGATGCGACACTGGTGAGCCAGCTGAAAGAGATTCTCAAATAGACCGTCTAATGCTATGAGGTTCGGCATTCAACATTAAGGAGAAAACATGCCACACGCTGGATTAAAATCATCGGCTTACATGTTTCTGATCCTCAGTCTGTGGACAACCTCCGTCTTCGCCCAGGATGGTTTCTATAAGGGCAAGGCCGTCAGGATTATCGTCGGGGCATCGGCCGGCGGTGGCTATGACACTTACTCTCGAACCATCGCCCGGCACATGGGCAAACATATTCCCGGCAACCCCAGTTTGATCGTCGACAACATGCCGGGCGCTGGTTTTCTGATTTCGGCGAACTATATGTACAAAGTCGCCAAGCCGGATGGCTTGACTATCGGCCATTTCATCGGCGGTCTTTTCCTGCAGCAACTATTAGGTAAGGCGGGTGTCGAGTTCGACGCGCGTAAATTTGAATACGTCGGTGTGCCCGCGCAAGACAACTACATGCTCGGCGTGCATAAATCCACCGGCATCACCAGCATCGAGCAGTGGCTAACCGCCAAGACACTGGTCAAGTTTGGCGGCGTCGGCGTCGGTTCAGCCACCGATGATATACCAAAGGTTCTTGGCGCGGCCATTGGCCTGCCGTTTCAGTTGGTCTCAGGTTATAAAGGAACCGCCGACGTTCGGCTTGCGTTTAATAGCGGGGAAATAAACGGTATCTGCAACTCATGGGAGTCATTCAAAGCCACGTGGAGCAAGGAGCTTTCCGCCGGAGAGGTGGTTATCGTTCTGCAAAATGTTGCCAAGCCACATCCGGACCAACCGAAGCTACCCCTAGCCATCAACTACGCCAAAACCGAAGAAGGACAAAAACTCATTCGTGCACTCGTCCACAGCGTCGGGCCGACGGCGCGACCATACGTATTGCCTCCCGGCACGCCGAAAGACCGCGTGCAGATTCTCCGCAAAGCGTTCATCGATACAGTCAAGGACCCCGAATTTCTCGCCGACGCCAACAAAGCCAAACTCGACATCAACCCGCTCGACGGCGCCGAGCTAGAAAAAAACGTCCGCGAAGTTTTCAATCTCGACCCCAAGCTGATCCCGCGCGCGAAAGAAATTTTGAAATGACGGTCTCGTCGAGATGGTCATCCTTAGCGCCCGCGAAGGATCGATCACACTGAACGACCCTCGGCTCCAAGCCGAGGGGTTCTGAATTTGTCGAATGGAAGTCGACTCTTGTTTCCGTCATTCCGGCGGATGCCGGAAGGGAATCCAGGCGATCTTTGAAATTGAACCGCAAACGAACCTGGATGCCGGCGTTCGCCGGCATGACGAACTTTCTCTTCGCCTGAAGGCGAGGGATTTCAACCATCACTCCAGTTCCCCAATCCGAGACCCGGGCCCCTCATATTTTTCAGCATCTTTTTATTATCGCCGACGTGGCGAGAGGCAGGCAGATAACTTGTCGAAAACGATCGCGAGCGAACGGTTGCCGAGTCTGAGTATCGGCGCACCGACGCCGGATCGCGGTGGCATGATCATTTCACCGGACCCAAGGCGGAACAGCACGGAGATGTGGCGAACGATCAGGTTTTCGCGAACGGAAGCCGTCTCACGGAGCGTGGCTCACCGGCAGCGTGAATGTAAACGTGGAACCCTTGCCTACTTCACTCTCGGCCCAAATTTTTCCGCCGTGGGCTTCGACGATCATCTTGCAAATGACCAATCCCAATCCCGTTCCCTTATGTTCCGAGGTCTTCCCGCTGGTGGTCTGCTTGTATTTTTCGAAGAGCTTGCCGATCTCGTCGGAAGCAATACCTACACCCGTGTCTTTGATCCAAACCTTGGCTTCTGCGTCGGTCGAAGCGGCGCCCACTTCAATGACGCCATCCGGCGGTGTGAATTTTAAAGCATTGCTGAGCAGGTTGCTCAAAATCTGTTCGAGGCGCCGGCGATCTCCCTGAATCCGTAGTACTGAGTCGTTGATATTCTTGCGGATTACGACGCCTCTCTCACCGGCCAGGAAATGAAAATTATCGAGGCTGGCATCGAGAAGTTTTTCAAGATCGACATCATCGATCGTGAGGTCGATGCGGCCGGCTTCCAGCTTCGAGACGTCGAGAAAGTCATTGACCAAGTTGACCAATTGCCGCGCCGTTTCAGTCACTTTACCAAGCCATTTTTTCTGATCTTCGGTGACCGGACCGAAGACACTCTCGGTCATCAATTCACTGACGCCCAACACTTGATTTAGCGGTGAGCGCAAGTCATGGGCGATCATGGCCGTGAAATCGCAGATTTCTTTGTTTGCCTTCTCCAATTCGTCCGCCTGAGTCTTGATCTGTTCATAGAGCCGAGATTTGTGAATCGTCATCGCGACTTGACCCGCTAAGGTGCTTTGAAACTCAATCTCGTCTGGAGTGAATTCGTGCTCCTCTCGTGTCAGCAGAACCAAGACGCCCAAAACCTCGTCCTTCATGACAAAAGGGACGCCGAGATACGAGACAATTCCCTGTTTTTTGTAGAACCCGGGGTCCAGAATTCGCGGGTCCGTTTGAACGTTCTTCGATACGACGAAGAAACTGCTTTCTACCGCAACTCTCACCAGCCGAGGGATCTCCTTCAGCTCTCTCCTCATCCATTCGTCTTTGTCGATGTTTAAACATGTCGTCCGTTCCAATTTCCCGGTATCGATGTTTTTGAGCCAGATCTGCACGGCTGCGTAGGGCAGCAACGCAACGATTTTCTGCATCAGGGTTTCGAGGATGATGTCGAGCTCCAAGCTCGAGCTGGCGGCTTCGATAATTTCCTGAAGAGCGCGAATGCGTTCGTGGTTGCGACGTGCTCTTTCCTCGGCCTCTCTGCGTTGGGTGATGTCGATCATTACGCCGCGCAGTTTAATCGCCTTGTCGTTCTCGACGATTACGGTGACGATATCTCCAAACCATAGGATTCGTCCGTCAGCGGCGAACATGCGGTATTCGAACCGATGCGGTTTTTTTTCTCTCGTCGCTTTAGCGCAGAAGCGGATGGCCCATTCACGGTCCTCGGGGTGAATGTGGTTCGCCCAGAAGTCGGATTCCTCGGTCCAGCGTCCCCTCGGATACCCCAAAATTTGCTCCGCCTGCTCGCTGACAAAGGTAAATCGAAAAGTTTCCGCATCGGCTTCCCACACCATGCCGTCGATGGAGTTAATCAGGTCTTGGTACTGTTTCTGGCTCTGTCGGAGCGCCTCTGCCGCGTGCTCGCGCTCGGTCACGTCTTTGAAGCTCACCACCGCGCCGGTTACCTCGCCGCGTTCGATGATCGACGCACTGACGAAATCCGCTGGAAAACTGGTGCCGTCGCTGCGCCAAAACAGCTCGTGGCCTTCTTTGTAATTCGATCCTTCCTGGAGAGCTGCAAGAATCGGATGAGCGCCGGCGGGGATTTGAATTCCGTTCGTCGGCGCATGGTTAAGGAGTTGATGGATCGGCTTTCCGACTATTTCATGAATGCCGAGGCCGAGCGTCTTCGCGGCGGCGGGATTTGCGAACATGACGCGCCCTTCCCGGTTCAATCCGTAAATGCCTTCACCCACGGAATTCAATATAAGCTCATTTTGAGCGGCGGCTTTCTCCGTGAAACGCCATGCGATGATGCTGCCGACGCACTGAAACAAAATAAAAAACGCGTGGATTCCGGCCCAGGTCCAGGGCGCGTTCAGGGCTGCGGCATGGTTGAAAACTTCCTCGGGCCACAGCGTTCCGACGATCCCGTGGTGAATCGCGACGTAGCCGATGGCGAGCAGATACGGCACCCAATCTTGGTAAAGCGCCAAAAAGACCAGCATGACAAAAAAGTGAAAATGCAGCTCGATATAGCCGCCGGAAAGATGCACCAGGATAGCCGATGAGCTGATCAGGCCGAAGCTAACTGCGCAAGCGCGAAGCGTGCGGCTGCCCTTGCCGGATGAACCTACGAGGGCGAAGACGGCGACGATTACACCCTCAAAAATAGTGTGGAGAACCGTGCCATCGCGGAACACAGCTCCCCAATCGAGCTCCCAACTATAACCACTGAACGGGCCGATAAGCGCAATCACCAGAGCATGAAACCAAGTCAATCCCGTTAGAAACCTGTGCCTCGAAAGCCAGACATCTTCCGGCAAGGACCGGCCCACCGGCACAACGGACCAGAGACGGCGCATCAGCGCACCCGCAGAGATATTTTTCGCCGTGGGATTCATAGCCGTACTCGAATTGAAATGTTGGCTTCTAGTCAGATGTTATCGCTCCCGTCAAACGGAATCGCACCGTAAACGACGAGCCCTTTCCTGGTTCGCTCTCCACTTGAACCGTTCCGCCGAGTAGCTCGCTGTATTTTTTCACGATGTAAAGTCCCAGCCCCACGCCTTCGAAAGCCCGAGTGGTCGAGCTGTCGCCTTGTTTGAACATATCGAAAATGATCGGGATCCTCTCGGCGGCTATGCCGATGCCGGTATCTTGCACCGTGAATTCAAGATGACGCGTATCTCGTCGTTCGTTGTTCGTATCTCGGATCTCGTGTCCCGTATCTCGTGGCTCGTTCACGAGCGACGCTTCACGCTTCAAAAGCCGCGCCGATATCGTCACGGTTCCGCTCTCGGTAAACTTGATGGCATTATTGATCAGATTTTGCAGGATGCGTTTGAGTTTCTCGTAATCGGTCGTAAGCATGGGAAGACGATCGGACGCCTCCCAAATCAAAACGAGAGCATTTTTCCTGGCGACGTCATACTCTGATTGCAGCTGCTTCAACAAGTCGCCGACATCGACTTGCTGTTTCGCGACGGCGACGGTTCCCGACTCGATTCTGGTTGCCTCCATGATCGCATTGATCATGGCGAGCAAATTCTCCGCCTGCAATTCGATCTTTTGCAAGGATTGTCGGTGTGGTTCATCGGCGTCGCGAACCAGGTCGTCTTTAACTACTGCCGCGTATCCCATGATGACGTTCAACGGAGTTCTCAGCTCGTGCGACATCACGCTCAAGAACTCGGATTTGATCTTGTCGGACTTTTCCAGATTCTTGTAGAGCTGCTCATTCTCGATGGCGATGGCGGCGCCATTGGCGAGCTGTTCGAACAAATTGATCTCTTGCACGGTGAAAGTTCTCGGCTGTTTCGATAAGGCGCGAATCACGCCGATGACCTCGCCGCTCTTCGACAGCAGTGGCGCGGCGAGAAATCCCCGGATGCCGAACATCTTAGCAACCCTGCCGGGAGGGAATTCGGGTTGTTCAGTATGGTCGCGGATCGTGAGAGAGCGCCGATTGTTGACGACCCAGAGATTTGCTCCCCGGCCGAACTCACCGCCTTCGGGAAGCCACTTGACGAACTGATCGCCGGAGATGAGCACTCTTTCCCATCTTTGGGAGCCGAGAAAGCGCACGTCGGAGATATCGACGTTGAAGATTTGTCTTATGGTAGCCGTAAGCTTCTCAAAAAGCTGATCGACACTCATCGTAGTGATGTCCTGGCTCAGCTCTTTCAAAATGCGCTGGATCCGTTCCTGCTCTATCAACGCACTATGTTGTTTTGTCGTTTGCTCATAAAGCTGGGCGTTATGGATCGCGATCGCTGCCTGCCCCGCGACCGTGATGAGAAGCTCGCTCTCCGCTTTACTAAATTCATGCTCATGGTTTGTATAGAGACTTAGGACGCCGAGGATTTTCTCCTTGGCGATCAACGGCACTCCCAGATATGAAACCAGTCCGTGTTTACGGAAGATATCCGAGTTGTAGGTGTCTCGATCATCAACAATCTTGCGGACGGCTACCGGAGCCCTGGTCTCGACAATCCTTTTGGCCCGTCCGCCCGGCGTTGTTCGTTGCTGCCGTCTCCATTCCTCCTCGTCCAGGCCCCGACACGCCAGGGACTCCAGCTCGCCGGTCTCGCCGTTCAAAAGTCTCACTGTCGTGGCTGCGGCAATCGGCAAGAAGATCTCGATTTTTTCCAGCAGAAGGTGAAGAACGGTGCGCAGATCCAACGTGGAAGTGATGGCGATGTTTATTTCATGCAGCGCTCTGATGCGCTCAAGATTGCGCCGGATAAGATCGTCTGCCTTACGCTTTTCATCACGTAATATTTTTTCCTCCAAAGCGCGCCTAACGGCCGGTCCAAGTCGCGCCATCCGATCCTTGAGGATATAGTCCGATGCGCCTTCCTTGATGCGCGCTACGGCTACTTCTTCGCTAATGCTTCCTGTGACCATAATCAAAGGAACATCCATTCCGGTATTTTTCAGTAGACTAAGAGCCCGTGGTGCGTCGAAATTGGGCAGTGTGTGGTCCGCCAAAATCACGTCCGGGGCGCTTTGGAGTTCCTTAAGATAATCTTCCTCAGTGTCCACGCGCGTCCATTTCGGCTCGAATCCCGAGCGGCTTAACTCGTACACCATGAGCTCGGCATCGGCAGGTCGGTCTTCGGCGATTAAAACGCGAAGCGGTGTAGGCATGGTCCACTTCCTATTGTATTGGGGCTTGGTTCATCACCATCCAGTAGAGTCCCAACTGTCGGACAGCCTCACTGAACTGTTGAAAATCTACCGGCTTGACGATGTAACTATTGACTCCCAAGTCATAACTCTTGACGATGTCGCTCTCTTCACCGGACGAAGTCAGCATGATTACGGGGATAGATCGGGTTCGCGGATCGCCCTTAAGGCGCCTCAAGACTTCTAACCCATCTACCTTGGGCAGCTTGAGATCAAGCAAGACCATCTTTGGACGTTGCTCGCTTGGCCCACCGGAACTGCTGTCTTTGCCGAAGATGAAATCCAAAGCTTCCTCGCCATCGCGTACGACCTGAATTCGGTTCGAAACTTTGTTTTTCTTTAAAGCGTGCAGCGCAAGGTCGACATCATTGGGATTATCTTCCACCAACAGGATTTCCACGGGCTCATTATCAGGCATGGGCGTTCACTCCGTCGAGAGTAAAGTAAAAGCTCGCTCCCTTATCGATAGCCGCCTCGGCCCATATCCGGCCGCCATGACGGTGAACGACGCGCTGGACGATCGCGAGACCGACGCCCGTACCCTCATATTCTTCGGACCGGTGGAGTCTCTGAAAGACAGCGAAAAGTTTGTCCGCGTACTTCATGTTAAAACCAGCCCCATTGTCTTTGACAAAGTAAACTGTTTCGCCGTTGATATTTTCTGAGCCGACTTCGATTCGAGCGACCTCGCGTTTACGGGTATATTTAAAAGCATTGGAAAGAAGGTTGACGAAGACCTGCTTGAGCAATTTGGGATCCCCCTCGCACTGCGGAAGATCAGCAACCGAGGCGTCGATCCGCCGACCATTTTGTTCTTGCTTCAATTCATCGAGCACCTGCCGCGCTAGGTCAGCCGTCACTACGTTTTGTTTTTTAAGGGGCTGTCGGCTCAGGCGGGAAAAGGTCAGCAAGTCATCGATCAACTGACCCATGTTGACCGCATTTTCACGTACACGCCTCAGAAAACCTTGCCCTTGCTCAGATAGTTGAGAAGCGTGTTCGTCAAGAAGAATTCGGGAAAACCCATCTACAGCCCGCAGCGGCGCCCGCAGATCGTGCGAGACCGAATAAGAGAAGGCTTCGAGTTCTTTATTGGCGGCTTCGACTTCAAGGGACCTGTCGGCCAAGTTTTTATTCAGATTCCTGATTTCGTTCTCGGATTGCCTGCGCTCCGTAATAAACCGCAAAATGAGATAAGCCAAAGCGCAACTGATAAGACCAATCAAGGCATACGCGGTCAACAGACGTTTCAGGTTTTCATCACGGGCGGCAAAAGCATCGCTCACAGGCTGCTCGACAATAGCGCGCCAGCCATATACCGGAACCGACTGATAAGTGACGAGTTCCTCCTCTCTTCCCAAGAGATTGGAGAGATGCGCAGCGCCTTTGTCCTCGCGAGGCGACTTCTGGACAGCGGGAATTTTTGAGTAAGTCACAAGTTCGCCTTGAGGTGGGAACTTGGGATGCGCGGCAATTTTTCCTCGTCTGTCTACGATAACGACAAAGCCATTGGGGCCTACCTCGATATTCTTTGTCCATTGGAGGAGAAAATCCACTTTAACTTGCAGCACGAGTATTCCGGTTATCGATCCGTCCTCAGCCGTGATCGGTGCCGCTACCGCGAATACGTTGTAACGAGGCTGCGCCGCTCTCTGATAGACCTCGGAGACATACGGCTTCCAGTTCTGACTCACACCCCGATACCAATCCCGACTTGCGAAATTTTTTCCTCGTACATCGAGAAGCGCGGGCGTATCCGCCCAAAGCGTCCCATCAGGACCAGATAAGAAAAGCCGATCGAAGAATGGAAAATCCTTGGGCACGCTCTTTAGGATCTGGACCGCTTCTTCCCATTTGCCTTCACTGACCAATTGGCGAAATCGCACGCGAGAAGCGAGTGAGACACTAATATCCGTCAATCGATCGAGCTTTTCCTTGAGCGTTGTCGCTGCCAGGTAAGCAATGGCTTGTCTTTGCGATACGGCGAACGCGGTTGCTTCTTGGCGCGATTTAAAATACGTAAGCGCCGCCAAAAAAATGACAGGGAAAAGGATGATGAGAAAGATGGCTACAATTACTGGCCAGTTTTTCTTGTTGTCTTTAACGAGGAGGTTGGCTAGTTCGTCTGAGAGTGCCTTAAATGTCAAGGTTCGGCCTCGCTACCGGCTAGGCCAGAACGCAACGAATATGCCACCGCCTGGTAGGCACTAACTAATTGATCTAAATAGCTTTTATGAACCTGTGACGTCCGGGCGTGGACTAGAAGATGACAACATCAGCGAATAATGGCAAAACCTGCACTCTATCGCACAAATATTTCCTTGCATCCCCATATGCCACGAAGACCAAAATTGCCAGGGAGAGGCTACAAAAGAAGCCAACCACCTGCTGAGCTAACTCTAGCTCCGTCAATCAGCAACAGGCTTGAAAGCTTTAAAGCAGCGTACGCTATGTATTTTTGCTTCTATAACTTCATGCGGTTTCAGCATACACTTCGCATGACATCAGCGATGCAAGCGGGTTTGATTCGGGGTCCGCTTACCATTCATATTTTGGTTGAAATGTCTCAATGAACGATATTGGACGGCTGCAAAAAGCGATTCTGAATTTGCACGGTTGCGATAGCAGGCATGCGGCGTCGATTGCAGTGCATGAAACTTTCCAGGATAAGACCGCCTGGAAAGGAGTTGTTGAAGTGTTTCAGTTGGTGAACCATCCACAAGCAAAGGAAGCATATGCATGGAGTTATGAGACCGACGCGGGCGAGACGCGTCATGTCGCCGTTTTAATAATACCGCCGATCAACTCTCCCGCCGATGCCGTGAGAGCCGCTATAATTGCGGAATCACAGAAGTCAAAATAGCTTCTGAAACCCAAATTAGGACACTACCCTCTTATCCTTTTGCTTTTATCCTTTAGCCAAGCCCCGCCCCCGTCCCTTGTCAGAAAGCCACCGATTCCAGTAGACTACGAAAAATTTTGGCCAAGTTCTGACGCCGAGTTAACGACTTGAACGGAGCGAAGCGGTATACCAATAACTCCGCTCATGGTGAGATTAGCCTGTCCTGAGGCTGCTCGAAGGATCGAACCATTGGAACGCTTTGAATCGGCGGAGGTGGATGTAGTGTGGAGGAACCTCGGCCGAATCAGACCCGACATCAACGCGGAGCGCCACGGCAGCGACAGAGGTTATTTCTAAGGAAGTTTAGTTTTCTACAACGCCTTAAAGAGCAAATCATTGCTCCAGTAATCTAGAATAATCGCAGAAAATGCCCGACCCCGAGGAACTCGCCCGCCAAGAAATCGACGCGCTGCTAAAGCCGTGCGGTTGGGACGTTCAGGACAAGAGCGCTGTGAATCTCGCCGCATCGCGCGGCGTCGCCGTGCGCGAGCTTTCCTTTAAGACCGGCGAGCCGGATTACACGCTCTTCGTTGATGGCAAAGCGATCGGCACGGTGGAGGCCAAGCCGTCGGGTCATTCGCTGACCGGCGTCGAAGAGCAGTCCGAGAAATATGTGAAGGGCGTGCCCTTCGGCATTCCGGCTTGGCGCTCGCCTCTGCCCTTCTCCTACGAATCCACCGGGACGGAGACCCGCTTCACCAACCGTCTCGATCCTGTGCCGCGCAGCCGCAACGTCTTTGCATTTCCCCGTCCTGAAACTTTGCTCGCGTGGGTAGAAAACCACGCTCCGCCTCGGGCTGTCGACACGATCACCGATTATGCCAACCGCAACGGCAACTTGCTCAGCCGCATTCAGCACATGCCCCCGCTGATCGATGAGCTTTGGCCGCCCAAACCGCAAGCGATCATGAACCTCGAGCAATCCTTGCGCGACAACCGGCCGCGTTCGCTCGTGCAGATGGCCACCGGCTCCGGCAAAACGCTGCTCGCGATCGTCTTGAGTTACCGTCTGATCAAGTTCGCCGGCGCCAAGCGCGTGCTGTTTTTGGTCGACCGCGGCAACTTGGGAAAGCAGACGCTCAAAGAGTTTCAGCAGTATGTGTCGCCGTACAACAACTATAAATTCCACGAAGAGTACGTCCTCCAGCGCTTGACCTCGAATACCCTCGATACCACGGCGCGCGTTTGTATCGGCACGATTCAGCGCCTCTACTCGATGCTCAAGGGGCAGGAGCTTGATGAGGAAGCTGACGAGCGCTCGGTCCAAGGGCTGGAGTCACTCTTCAAAGAAGCGCCGCCCGTAGAATACAACCCGGCCATCCCCATCGAGACCTTCGACATCATCATTACAGACGAGTGCCACCGTTCGATTTACAATCTCTGGCGTCAGGTGCTGGAATACTTCGACGCCCATCTTATCGGCCTTACCGCAACCCCGTCGAAACAGACTTTCGGCTTTTTCAATCAGAACCTGGTGATGGAGTACAACCACGAGCGGGCGGTCGCCGACGGCGTCAACGTCAACTACGACGTCTATCGCATCCAGACCGAGATCACTGCACAAGGCGCCAAAATCGACGCCGGCTTCTACGTCGACAAGCGCGACCGCCAGACGCGTAAGAAACGCTGGGAGCAGCTCGACGAAGATTTCCAATACGACGCCAACCAGCTCGACCGCGACGTCGTCGCCGAGGACCAGATCCGCACGGTGCTGCAGACCTTTCGGGACAAGCTCTTCACCGAGATCTTTCCCGGTCGCGATCAAGTCCCCAAGACACTGATCTTTGCCAAAGACGACTCGCACGCCGACGATATCGTGCGCATCTGCCGTGAGGTTTTCGACAAAGGCAACGACTTTTGCCAGAAGATTACTTACCGGACCGGTTTCGTGCGCGATGTCGAAAAGAAAACCGGACCCGATGGGAAGGAGGTAGAAGAAGTCGTTTGGAAAAAGGTGTCGATCCTCTCGCCGGACCAACTCCTTCAGGCCTTCCGCAACAGCTACAACCCGCGCATCGCCGTCACCGTCGACATGATCGCCACCGGCACCGATGTGAAGCCATTGGAGTGCGTGTTCTTCCTGCGCGACGTGCGCTCGGCAGCGTACTTCGAGCAAATGAAGG
>Ga0184626_10000541_pt1 | contig 11940 bp, 14 predicted proteins | sample PLM3_60_b1_FD_133142 | JGI IMG/M metagenome (GOLD analysis project Ga0184626, IMG submission 133142) | Groundwater sediment microbial communities from an aquifer in East River, Colorado, USA - PLM3_60_b1 | ecosystem: Environmental > Terrestrial > Soil > Riparian zone | place: USA: East River... | reverse complement strand
CTGTGGGAGAGCAGCGACCCCGGAGCTACGCTGACCGCGGCCAATCCAGCCGCTTCCGCAACCTTCACCACCGGTCCGGGGCCTGCCCGTCGGCGGGTGCCGAAGGGCGTGGCGGAGAGGTACGCGGGCGCCGAGCAGGCGCTCGCGGTGGAATGCGCGGAGAGCCCGAACCCACGCAACCCACAGGCTTTCCTGGCGCTTGACGCCCTCACCTACGAGCGCGCCGGCGATATCGGCCCGGTCCTGGCTGTGGAATGACGAGCCGTGCGCCAGCTGGCCGGCCGCCGCCGCCGACCGCTATGCCGGGCCGTGGAACCGACCCACCGCCAACCCGATCCTGGTCGTCGGCAACACCTTTGATCCGGAGACCCCGTACGAGGGCGCGGTCGCCATGGCCAATGAGCTCGCCAGCGCGCGGCTGCTCACCGTGGACGGCTACGGCCACACCGCCCTCCTGATCCCGAGCTCCTGCGCAAGCACCTACGAAAGCCGCTACCTCGTCGAAGGGACGTTGCCGCCACCGGGGACCGTGTGCCGACAGGACAAGCAGCCGTTCACCACGAGCCCAGCCCCCTGAGATCGGAGGGCCAGCACAGCGGGAGACCGGCCACGTTGCGGGGGTCGCCACGCGACATCTCGGTGGTCGGGTTTGGCCTAACAACGCCTTGCAGCCGACGCCTTACAGCGTACGCTGCGCTCCCGCTTCCAGGCGCGGCTGAACGCTGGCGTTAGCCAGATGAAAAAATGCCGACAGTTGATACAAACAGGTTGAAAGGAAACTTCGGTGCTGCCTATGTCTTGGCTTGTCTGAGCAGCGAGTGTTTGATTCGGCCAGTTGCTGCAGAAACCGATGTCGGCATCGATCTCTACTGCGAGACTATCGAGAATGGTAGCCCCTTTCTCCATTTTTGGGTCCAAGTAAAAGCGGGAGCGCAGTGTCGGGTTTCTCAGAATCAAAGTTCGGCCGCCTGCTCCTTCAATGTCTCGCATCTGAGTTACTGGTATCGTCAGCCAGTTCCGGTATTTGCCGCTTTAGTCCCCGTGGACTGGCCGGTTGCACAGAATCCGGTCGTCTATGTGATTGACGTTACATCTCACCTGCTAGGCGGGGTGCCTGATGATACAGACTCCCTGACTCTTGAATCCAACTACATCTGGAGACCAGGTATTCGTGAGGACGTGAAGCAGTTCCTAAGAGAGGCCGTACCAATTAGCGCTGCGCGTCTCCAGTGCAGGAACGGAGTGGTCGCTCCGATTCCAACGCTTCGTCCGAGTTACGAGTATCAGACTCCACTCGTTCCCGTAACACGGTTCAAGGTGCCTATTCTTCATCAGATCAGGACGACTGCGGCTTTCTCAATTCTCTTCCTGCACTCACTTGGTGAATTGAACAGCGACTCCAGTTTCAGGAGAATACTGGCATCTATAATTGATCAGTTCGGAGACGACCCTCATTGGGAGAACTTTATGGCCAAAGCTCTTTCATGCCACGCCGATGAACGCTTTCCTCTTGCCGTTGATTTCTATGACAAAGCGAAGCAATGCATTGAGAATGACTCTAACGTTTCGCACCTTCAGTCGTGGCAAGAGAGGGTGAAAAACATAGAAAGACTTCGTGACAAAGCAATGCGCAAAGAAGGTTTGTAACTGAAAGTAAATGGGTCAGAGAACGTTTTTTGCCGACACTCGCGTCGAGCAGTGGGCAGCGGCAACTCTTAATGGAGTTGCGAGGCCGGGAAGACTCTCGGCGCCTAGCATGCTTATTGACTTTAGGCGGCTTTGAGACGGCGACGGGACGGTTTGATGACGAGCCGAACACGCACACCCAGGCGGGCGAGCATGTCGATGAGTGCGTCGGTGCTGAACAAGTCAATCCGGCCTCGAAGCAGGTCACTCACCCGAGGCTGGGACACGCGGAGAATCTTTGCCACTTCGGCCTGCTTGAGACGTCGGGACGCGATCAGCTTCTGGACTTTAATAAGGAGGTCTGACCGAACGAGCAGATGCTCGGCCTCATCCGGGGGAAATCCCAGATCGCGGAAGACGTTGCCGGTCGATCGAGTTATCTTAGTTTTCATTTTGAATCTACCTCCCCGTCGAAAGGTCAATTGTTCGTTTCATGACCAGGGTACGAAACCGGTCTCGAGCGACTTCCAAGTCACGTTTCGGCGTTTTCCTGGTTCGCTTCTCGAAGGCGTGCAACACACAGATGCCCTCTGTAAACTTGGCCACATAAAAGACTCGGTATTCGAGTCCAGTGTGGATACGGATTTCCCAAACACCGGGTCCCACCGTGGGCACTGGCTTCCAGTCATTGGGTTCAAGTCCCTGCTGCACGCGCCGTAGCTGGAACCCCGCGACGCGGCGCGCATCTGCCGGGAACGCCTGGAGGTCGCTCCGAGAAGAGCCGAGCCAAAATAGAGGCTTGTCCGGCACGGTTCCTTATGCAAGTATTAGTATATCTTGTCAAGCCGTAGGAAAAAAGGGATAACTCCAATCATCGACGAGATAAAGATACATTGAAGACTCCCCTCAATCTGTCGAATGGAAGTCGTCGCTCGAGGGACGTTCGATTCTAATGTCTGCTTGGATCTGGGGTTTTCTTGTTGTTGGAATGGCCGTGTGCTCGGCGATCGGGGGTATGCTCCTGGTGCGCCGTTCCGTAACGCTGTCCACACTGGAGAGCCATAATCAAGTTGCCGGCTTCATCTATAGCGTGGTGGGTGTGGTCTATGCGGTGCTGCTGGCCTTCATTGCCATCGTCGTTTGGCAACAACACACGAGTGTCCAAACCCAAGTCGAGCAGGAGGCGAATCAACTTGGAGACCTTTACCGCAATGCTCAGGTGTTTCCGGAAGAAGTTCGGACGCGGCTGCAGAATCAAATTCGCGCCTATAGCCGAATCGTGGTGGAGAAAGAATGGCCGGCGATGGCCAAAGGTGAGACAAGTGCCGATGGTTGGGCCGCTTTCAATCAGTTATGGCGAGCCTACCAACAGGTTGAGCCGAGGAATGGGCACGAAAGTCTCTGGTACGCGAAGTCAGTCGATCGGCTAGACGAATTGGGAGATTATCGCCGGCTTCGGCTGCTCAGCAATCGAGCTGCGGTGCCCGCGCTCATGTGGGTGGTGCTGCTCGCGACCGGAATCATCACGATTGGCTTCAGCTTTTTCTTCGGCGCGCAAAACACCTATGCGCAAGCGCTCATGATCGGCGCGCTGTCAGCGACCATCGCACTGGTCCTGTTCTTGATCTGGGCCTTAAATCATCCTTTCGCCGGTTTGGTTCGCGTTGAGCCGGCCGCTTTTCACCAGCTGTGGAACATCATCGACCAATGGGCGCAACAGTAGGTGAATAGGCGGTAGCCATCACCAGTGCTAGTGAAGAGCCTGATGACCGGACACGACGAACCCAAGAGCGAACCGACGCCGGCGTCCAAACGGCAACGAACTCCTCTTCCTCCAGGTTACCGGGAGGGGATCATAACCGCGATCACAGTGCTATTGGGTTTCTCGCTCGCCTTCTTCCGATTCTGGGGATTCGAGGCGGAAGGCCAATGGACCGGTCGCTCAGTCTTCGCCGCCAGCATTTTGACCGTGTCTGTTGTAATGCAGATTATCGCCCTATTTCGATCTCTGCGGATTGCAGATGACGACGAGATCGAGTATGGAAAGACCGTTGGTTGGTTCGTTGCTTCCGCCGTCGTACTGTTCATTGCGGTGTTGATCGCAGTTGTGGTGTTCTCGGGTGTGTTTGATCCTGAACGCTGATGGCCCTGGCCGCGGAAAATTTTGTTCACGCCTAACGTTGCGCTGCAACCCTTAACCGTTATCCCTTTTCAGAGGAGGCAAGAATGACTGAGCAATCAAACAGTCTTTATACGCGTCTCGGCGGCTACGATGCGATTACTGCCGTCGTGGAGAATCTTCTTCCCCGGCTCGTGAGCGATGCGCAGCTGGGGCGATTCTGGCAAAACCGGAGTGCGGATGGAATGCGCCGTGAAAAACAGCTCCTGATCGATTTTCTTTGCGCCAGCGCCGGGGGACCGTTGTACTACACCGGGCGGGATATGGCTTTATCACACAGAGGGATGAGAATCAGCGGGAGTGATTGGGCGACTTTCGTTCGTCACCTGAATGCTACGTTCGACACGTTCCAAGTTCCTCAGCAGGAACGGAGCGAGGTGTTAGCTTTTATAGAAAGCACCCAGGCGGACATTGTCGAGGTCTAGGGAGATAACAAAGCGCTCAACCGATCGCTCGAACGCGCTGCAATCGCGTAATATTACAATGTAAGGATCGCTGCTCAACATCAAAGTCTTTCCTGGAGATCACCATGATTCGGTAGTATGGGGGTTGGGCAGCCGAAATAAGGAGGCTATCCGATGCTGATTCAACATCCTGATCCGACCGTCGCTCATGTCCTGGCAACGTGGGCGCCGCGCATGATTGTCCAAGGCGTCGATTACAACGATCTGGTAACGACCAGCGCGCGGATTCGCGTCTGGGACGATTGGTGCCGCGAGTGGTGCGTAACCGCAGCAGGGCACGAGGAGTTCGCGTTGCAGGCCGAGGCTAAGGGCAACCGGCAGAGCGCCACTGAGGCCTATCTTCTCGCCGCCATGGCTTACCACTTCGGCTGCAACAATTCTCCCCAGGATCTAGAGCAGTATGTGCCGGCACATCACAAACGAGTGGAGTGCTATGCGAAGGCCGCCCCTTATCTCGATCCGCCTGCCGAACGGCACGAAGTACCGTTCGAAAACTTTCGCATGCCGGCTTACCTGCGGGTTCCCTCCAGTGTCGAGAAGCCATCGGTGGTGGTGATTATTTCTGGTCTCGAATCGACTAAAGAGGAAGCCCGCACGATGGAGGATGGCTTCCTGCGTCGCGGGATGGCGACTTTCACCTTCGATGGTCCCGGCCAGGGCGAGACCTGGTTTCAGGGCGGCATGATCGTCGATTTCGAGCGGGCAACATCCGCCGTGATCGACTACCTCGAAAAATTACCTCAAGTCGATGCGAATCGGCTCGGCCTTTTTGGTCCCAGAATGGGTGGTTATCTCGCGCCTCGCTCGGCGGCCTGTGACACGCGCATCAAGGCCTGCACCTTTGCAGGAGGTATGTACGATCGCTCGCGGGTGTTGAACCGTTTGGACGATCCATTCGAATTCGCCCGCATATCTCATATCTGGAAGGTCTACGACAAAGAGAAGTTGGTTGAGCTGCACCGCCAGTGCACACTTGAAGGGCTGGCTCCCAAAATCCGCTGTCCGCTGTTGGTGGTCCACGGCACCAAAGACTTCGTGCCGGTCGAGCAAGCGAAACGGACCTATGATGAAGCCTCAGGCCCCAAGGAATGGGTCTTATTGGAAGGCGGCAACCACGTCTGCAACAATATGCCTTTTCGTTACCGTCCGCTCATCGGCGATTTTCTCGCCAGACACTTGGGGCCGGAGACAGTCTGACAATTTTAGATTTAAATTGTTTCAAAAATCTCACATCGGAGTCGTCTCTCTTCGAAGCATATCGCTTTCACTCATGACATGTGGTTGCGGGTAAGGGCACCCTCACTCCCGTCGAGGGAGAGGAAGAAGAAAAAAGAATATGTCAAAGAACTGAGGTTGACATGGATAAAATCGCAGTGTTATTCGCGTGGAAGCATTTGAACCGAGAAGAAAGGATTTGTTCATGGAGACAGAGAGAAAGTACATGCTTGTCGAGAAGCGCGGCGCTGTCGCGAAAATTACGATTAACCGGCCGGAGAAGAGAAATGCTTTGAGCCGGGCTGCGATCCGCGAAATGTTGGGCGCCTTCGAAGAGCTGAGAGGCGATGACTCCATCGCAGTGGTGCTGACAACCGGCGCCGGTGATGTGGCTTACTGCGCGGGTCGTGATTTGTCCGAGTTCCCAACGGAGGGCGGTAAGAACAGGGGAACGGATCGTCGCTCCGAGCCGCGCGCTTATCACGTGGCGGAAATGATTCGGACTTTTCCCAAGGTAACCGTGGCAGTCGTAAACGGCTATTGCCTGGGTGGAGGGATCACACTGTTGCTGCCCCATGATCTAGCCATCGCGTCGGACAAGGCTCAGTTCGGCTTGCCGGAAATCATGCGAGGATTCTTGCCGTATCCCATCATCGCTACTATGTTCAAAACGCTCATTCCAACGAAACTTGCATTTGAAATGATACTGACCGGCAAAAACTGGGACGCGAAAAAATCCATGGAGGCTGGATTGATCAACCGCGTGGTGCCGCACGAGCGGTTGCAAGACGAGGCGTGGAAGTGGGGCGAGGAGATCGGAAAATTCGACAAGACGACATTGAAATACTGTAAGATGGCCGCCCATGCTTCCATGGAAGCCGCCACCGTGCCGGCGGCGGCCGAGATTGCGTGGCTAATGCAAGAAGAGCACGCTTTGGTCAATCCGCGAGCCTACGCTGGAACGCGGGAGTTTCATAAAGACAAATAGTCCAAAGAAAAGAAAGCCAGAGTGAAGGGTAAACCGTTGACGACGGATCGTGTCTCGGGAGCAGTCCTTTTTCTCTTTGCGCTTCTGGTGATTTTGGAAAGCCGCCATTATCCACTTGGAACATTCCGTCTCCCGGGACCCGCATTCGTACCCGTCCTACTCGCCTGGCTACTTCTGATCTTCGGAGTTTTGCTTGTGTTCACGTCGAGCCGCGCTCCACGGCTCTCCTCGGTTAGCTGGACCGAGTGGCGCCATGCCGCGGCAATTCTGGCAGCATGCGTGTTCGCTGTTTTTGCAACCGAGCGTCTCGGCTACCGCCTCACGGTGCTGCTCATACTGGGTTTTTTGATCAAAGTTGTGGAACGCCGTGGTTGGGTGCAGACCCTAGTGTTTGCCTTTGGCCTAGCGTTTGGGTCGTTCTACTTGTTCTACACGCTGCTTCGAGTGCCGCTGCCTGAGGGGCCGTTGGGTTTCTGATGTTTAACATCGATCGAAAAGATTCAAACGGTTCAAGCCGTTCAAATCGTTCAAGTCGTTTAGGCACTCACTAATTTTAACCGCAGCCCATATGGCCGAAACTCTGCACAATCTGTATATCGGGTTTTCGGTCGCGCTGTCGCCGAACGTCCTGCTCTACGCGTTTGTTGGTTGTGTCATCGGCACTCTCGTGGGAGTCCTGCCAGGCGTAGGTCCGCTCGCGGGCATCAGTTTGCTTCTTCCCGCCTCCTTCGGTCTTGATGCGACATCTGCAATCGTTTTACTGGCCGGAATTTACTACGGGGCCATGTATGGCGGATCGACGACATCGATATTGATGCGCATACCCGGCGAGGCGGCTTCCGTTATGACGTGCATCGACGGCTATGAGATGACGCGCAAGGGCCGAGCCGGAGCGGCTTTGGCCATAGCAGCGGTGGGCTCCTATGTTGCCGGGACGGTTAGTGTTGTGGCCCTCATGCTTTTGGCGCCGCCGCTGGCAAGCTTTGCCCTGCGCTTCGGACCACCGGAATATTTCGCCCTTTTGCTGCTAGGTCTCCTAGCGCTCGCCTACATGAGTGGCGGCTCGATCCTCAAGTCCCTGGCCATGGCAACGTTGGGACTCCTCCTGGGTATGATCGGCATCGATCCTATGACGGGATTTTTTCGCTTTAGTTATGGTTTGATGGAGCTGGGTGACGGAATTGGAGTCGTTCCAGTCGCCGTGGGACTGTTCGGTCTTTCGGAAATTCTACTGACCGCCGGGCAGCCGACTCCACCTGAGGTCAAGAAGCCACGGTTAAGGGAGCTTCTCCCCTCGCGTGAAGAGTGGCGCGATTCGCTCTGGCCCATAGGCCGAGGAACGGTTCTTGGCTTTTTGATCGGTATTATACCGGGCTCGGCTCACATTATATCGTCCTTCGTTTCGTATGCAGTGGAGCGGCGCCTTTCCAAGCATCCGGAGCGCTTTGGACATGGCGCCATTGAGGGCGTCGCCGGGCCCGAATCCGCCAACAACTCGGCGACCTCAGGAGCTTTTGTTCCCATGCTCGCCTTGGGCGTCCCGTCCGGACCCATCCCCGCCGTGATGATCGCGGCCATGATGGTCCACGGAATCTCGCCGGGACCTCTCTTAATCGCTCAACAACCAGAGCTCTTCTGGGGTTTCATCGCGAGCATGTACGTGGGGAATGTGGTGCTGTTAATCCTCAATCTTCCGTTGGTAGGGATTTTCGTCAATGTCTTGAAGGTCCCTTATCCATTGCTTTATCCGGCGATTCTGATCTTCTGCGTTCTCGGCGTCTATGCCGTTAACGGCAGCGTCGTCGACGTCGGGATCATGACGGTGATGGGGGCACTCGGATACGTGCTTCGCAAGTTTGACTTCGAGACCGCGCCGGTAGTATTGGGGCTGATATTGGCGCCGATGATGGAGATGAGCCTTCGCCAGTCGCTTTCGATGTCCTCAGGCAGCTACGGTATTTTTATCAACCGGCCCATCGCGCTGGTGATGCTGACTGTTGGGCTGGCTCTCCTCTTATTAAGCGTTGCGCCATGGCTGATGAAAACGTTGGATTGGCGGCAGAGATTCGGACTTGCAAGTGGGCAGGAGAAGGAAGGCATGTGATTATCCGGCACGCGGGAGGTGAAAAATGAGAGAGATTTACAGTCCAGATGGGCTATGGTTACATCGACAAATCTATTTTTTCGTGGCTCTGTTTATTTTGTTTATTTTACTTTTCAGCCTCACTGCCGAATCTTTCGGTCAAGAGAAATTCCCAAATCGCCCGATCACGATTGTAGCTCCGTTTCCTCCTGGCGGGGTGGCCGACTTGACGGCACGGCCCGTCGCGGCAGCAATGGAGAAGGTGCTAAAAAATCCGGTCGTGGTCGTGAACAAGACCGGAGCAGCGGGCGCGGTTGGGATGTCGTTCGTCGCCAATGCCAAACCTGACGGCTACACGCTCCTGATGGCACTTTCCAGTATCTCGATCATTCCCGAGGCGGACAAGCTCTTCGACCGTAAGCCCGCGTACACCATGGACCAGCTTGTTCCGATCGCCCTGATTTCCGCTGATCCCACGATATTCGTCGTCAATGCGGACCGTCCATGGAAAAGCGTGAAGGAGTTCGTGGAAGACGCGAAGAAACGTCCGGGCGAGATTTCTTACTCGTCCTCCGGCGTATACGGCACGTTGCATATGGCGATGGAGATGCTTTCGCATTCCGCGGGAATTAACCTGAAGCATGTTCCGTACGCAGGAGCGGGCCCGGCTCTCACTGCAATCTTGGGCGGTCATGTGGACACGCTTGCGTCTGGACCAGCCGTGGTCATCCCGCACATCAAGGCGGGCAAACTACGACCCTTGGCGGGATGGGGGGCAAACCGCGTAGCTTCTCTGCCCGATGTCCCCACCTTCAAGGAGCTGGGATACGATATCGAATTTTATATCTGGGCAGGTCTGTTCGCGCCGCGAGGGACGCCGGCTCCCGTGATGCAAAGAGTCCGCGAGTCAGTTAAGCAGGCAGTGAATACTCCGGAATTCAAGTCAGCCATGGAAAAACTTGAGACCCCGATTGCCTATCTTGATGCTCCTGAGTTCCAGAAGTTTTGGCAGAAGGACGCAAAGATGCTCGCCGATGCAATCAAGCGCGTAGGAAAGGTCGAGATCCCAGAAGCGAAATAAAGCACTCGAGTCATCGTCGACGAGATCAACAGGATGAACGCATTGGTGTTTTTGCGGGCAGGCTAAGCTAGTGTCGTGTATCAGAAGGTCATTTAGAAACTCCAAACGATGGCAGCAGCTGAAGTCGCACTCAAATCCCCCTTTGTCCCCCTTTTTTCAAAGGGGGAATTTTCTCGGCAGGACTCTAACCCCTCTTTGGAAAGAGGGGAAGGGGAGATTTTTGGGTGGAATGGGGTGGAAATTATGTGGCGAATTTCTGAGACAGGACGTTGGCGAGGCATAAAAATGACTTGCACTCGATTTCTGAAACAGCAGACAGCCGAGAAACGAATCTTGATCCTGCTAGTCGCATTCTGGTTGTTGGTAGCGAATAATGCCGGGGCCGCGACTAAGCCTGCCGTACCGCTCCGCGTGGCGTACAGCTCCATTTCGGGGTCCGCCATTGTGCCGTGGATCGCCATGGACAAAGGACTCTTCGCGAAATACGATCTCGATGTCGAGTTGATCTACGTCGCCGGCTCTCAGGCGATGCAGTCCCTCCTCAGCGGCACGACGCCGATCGGCATCCAAGGCATTGAGCCCGTTTTCCGAGTCAACGTACACGGCGGTGACACCGTCATGATCTTGGGTTTGGTGACGAAGCCGCCTTTCTCAATCATCGTGCGTCCCGAAATCAGAGACTTCCGGGAGTTAAAAGGCAAGCCGATGGGCATCACTCGTTACGGCTCGTCGACGGATCTGCTCCTCCGCCTCACTTTGGAAAAGTGGGGTTTCAAGTCCGAGACCGATGTACCCATTCTACAAATGGGAGGGGTCCCGCCCATCTTGGCCGGAATGCAATCGAAAAGGATCTTTGGCGGCCCACTTTCGCTGCCTACCCTGGCGACGGCGAAGCGAGAAGGTTATCGCGAATTGGCGGACGTGGCGGATCTAGTTCCCGATTACCAGGTCGCTGGGGTTGTTACGCGACGCTCGTTCATCAAGCAGAATGCCGACGTGGTTCGTGGCTTCATCAAAGCGATCGCGGAGGCCACGGCGACATTCAAAAATGAACCTTCTTATGTGAAGAAGGTCATGAGGGAACGACTCAAAATCGATGACCCGCTGGTTATCGAAGAAACACAGAAAAATTATCCACGTTACATGCCCAATGTCCCATACCCGAGTCGGGCGGGCATCGCGGTTATCAAAACGTTCCTGGAAAGGACCGAGCCGGCGCTTCGGCAACTGTCCATCGATGATCAGATAGACATTCAGTTGGTGCGCGAGCTCGAGCAGAGCGGTTTTTTTAACAGTCTCTATCACGCCAAGTGACGGGACAGAGAAAAAAACGAGTAACGAGTAGTTGATATCTCGGTCAGCACGGATGCGGTGTACTCGATCCTCGGCCGATAACAATTGATTAGCGTGGCTGTAATTGGAAAGTTTCGTTTCCCGTCGACGGGGGAAGATCAAGATAGGGTATGCGCTTCTGTGGATGCTCTGTACCCCCTCTCTAGGCCTCTCCGTTGGTCAATTCCCAACCGGAGCAAACAATTCACTCAGCTGCGGACGATAGGGAATATATCCCTGCTCTTCGGCGTACTGGACGAATTTGTCGAGGACGACCTGGTTCTGAGGAGTCAATCCGTGAGCCCACGGATCTTTGCCGAAGATTTCTTCCTCTTCTTCCAGGATCAGAACCGCACTCGGAAACGCCGAACGCTTGGCGTAGTCATAGGATTTTCGGCAGACCTTCTCTGCTTCGGTAAACGCATTCAAGAGGCTTGAGACCAGCCACGGATATTCGTCGAATAGCGATTGCCGGACGACAAGGGTATGGGTGATCGGAAAGATTTGCGTCTTGCGAAAGTATTCGTTCACGGTGGTTCTTGGGTCCTTGAAAACGCGGCGGATACGAGGATCCTTAGCTCGAAATGATGGCACGATGTTGGGCGGAATGAGCGCGTCGATTTCGCCGCGCAGCAATAGCGCTTCAGTGGGCTCGTCCACAACCGTTATGTTGACGCCCGCGGGTGGTTGATATCCGGCCCGTTCGGGCGCCGACGTGAACCACTCGCATTCTTCCGGCCGCACCCCGTAGTATTCCCGTAGAATTCCCCTGGCCCAAAGACCGACAGTCAAGCGGTACTCATCCATGCCGATTTTCTTTCCTTTGAGATCTTCCGGCCCCTCGATTCGCGAAGCAGCCGAGCAAAAGATGTAAGGATGAATCTGCATGCGCAGCGGAAAAATCGGCAGCGCAATAACCGGCTCGTTGCGGCAGCGCGCCATCATGTACCAGGAGAGCGACATCTCGGCGAT
>Ga0184626_10000539_pt1 | contig 11944 bp, 15 predicted proteins | sample PLM3_60_b1_FD_133142 | JGI IMG/M metagenome (GOLD analysis project Ga0184626, IMG submission 133142) | Groundwater sediment microbial communities from an aquifer in East River, Colorado, USA - PLM3_60_b1 | ecosystem: Environmental > Terrestrial > Soil > Riparian zone | place: USA: East River... | reverse complement strand
GCGACCAGGATCCCTTCGCCACCGGCGGCCATCGGTGAACGACAGGGAGCCGGGTCCGTCGCCGCCCGATGCTGCGGCACGACGGCGCCGTCGCGGGCGTCATCTCCGTCTGCGGCCCCATCGAGCGCTTCCGCGGCGAGGTGGAAGCCTGCGCCGGCCACTTGCTCGACGTCACCGGTTCGCTCAGCGTGCAGCTCGGCCACCAAGCCTGAGGAAGTCCCGTTCGGCGTCGGTGGGCGCCATGGCGGCTGCACGCTGGTAGGCGGCCTCGGCCTCGCTGTGCCGGCCCAGCCGCCGAAGCAGATCGGCTCGGGTGGCGTGGTCTCCGGGCAACAGCGCCGCCACCTCGCTGAGCAACTCCCGTCCACGCGACTCGCGGCGCAGGCGGTCCAGGGCACGGTTGCGGGCGGCGGTCGTGATCCAGCCGCCCGGGTTGGGCGGCAGGCCGTCGCGCGGCCACGTGCGCAGAGCGACGGCGAACGCCTCCTGGACCGCATCCTCGGCCAGGTCGATGTCACCAAAGACTCGGATCAAGGTGGCGACGGATCGGCCGGACTCCTCGCGGAAGATCCGGCCGACCCCGGCCTGGTCGAGCTTGGCTGCGGCGTCGCTGTCGCCCACCCGGTCAGGCCTCGGCGGCGGCGAACGGACGGACCTCGATCGGCTTCCCGACCGCCGCGGTGGCCTTGGACGCCCAGACCAGCGCGGCATCCAGATCCTCCGCCTGGATGATGGAGAAGCCGCCCAGGTGTTCCCGCGACTCCACAAAGGGCCCGTCGGTGGTCACCGCCTCGCCGTCGGAGATGCGCACCACGGTGGCGGTGTCGGGTTCGTGGAGGCGGCCGGAGAAGACCCAGGCGCCGGTCGACCTCAGCTCCTCGTTGAGGACCTGGATCTGCTTCCAGGACTGCTGCATCTCCTCGTCGGTCATCGGGTCGCGGACCTCGCCCTCGACGCTGTGGACCGACAACAGGTACTGCGCCACGGTGGACCTCCCCCCGCAGGGCCGCAGCAAAGTGCCGGAGTCTCGGGTTCATCGGCTGGTGATGCCAAGCAGGTGCAGGACTCGGTTTAGCGAGGCGAGAGGTCGAGCTAGGACTGCCGGGACTGCTACGACGCCCCCAGCGTCGGAGTCACATCAGCGGGACCGGACCCACCCCTCGTCTCGACCTCTCGCCTCGCTGCATGGACCTTACCCAGGGTTTCCGTCACCAACCTCACGGTGGTGCCTTCGTCGGCGCCAAGGTCGATCATCGCCACCTGGCGGCTCCGCCTGATCACACCGCAGATGCCGCTTGGGCTTGCTCACGTTAGGAGGAACCTCATGAGGGTAAGCCGTCCTGCAGCCGGAAGGGTGTGTCCCATGGAGCTTTCTCTGCCTCCCTCCCCGGTCCACCTCGCTGGGCTGCGGCGAGCCGCGCGAGCGTGCCTGGGTGGGGTGGCCTGTGAGGCCGCCGACGATGTCGTCCTGGCGCTCAACGAGGCGGCGACCAACGCGATCCTGTACGGGTCAAGCGGGGGGCAGCCGGTCCAGGTGGTGGTCCACGTCAACGACGACGTGATCGAGGCGTCGGTGCTTGATCACGGTCCGGACCTGCCGACGCAGCCCCCATCCGAGGCCGACACCGACGCGCTGGCTGTTCGCGGCCGCGGGCTGTGGCTGCTGCGCCGGCTCGTAGACGAGGTGCGGCTTGAGCGCGTCCAGCTCGGAACCCGAGTGACGCTGCGTCGGGAGAAGAGGGCGCGCGCCGGCTGAGTTCCTGGTCACGCCTCGCCGTGAGCGACCACGGCGGCGAAACAGCCAGGGCACTTCTCGACAAAGAACGCCGCTTCCCAGTCCTGGTCCAGCACATCCAGCCCGTGGCCCTTGATCCCGCACGCGACGGCGCCGGTCGCGGCGTCCACCGCATGGGTTGCGCCGACCGGGGCGGTCCTGGCCGACCTGAAGACCCCGTCGGGACGATGCGCCAAGGACGGGATCTGCTCCATCTGCTCGGCGCCGACCTTGTACCGCATGCGCGGCCCCCTCCGTTTGACCCGGGCAGCATCCTCCCAGATCTCCCCGCGTGTCCATCGGGCTTCCCGTCAGGCCGGGCGTCGCCCAGCAGCTCGTCCAGACGGCCTGCTGCTCCCTGGCGAACCGGAGCCCGGCCGCGGCCCTCCGAGCGGTCATGACTGGCTGCATCGCGACGGCGGGCACGCCGGTTCGCACGGCGCGCCGCAGCCGGAAGGCAGGTCGGGGAGGCGCCACCCAGACTTCCAGCTACTGCCCGCTGCCGGCGTTGCGGCCGTCCTGCCCCGGTAGGGGGTCCTGCAGGCCCGGGTAGTGCAGGTCCGTCATCGGAAGGGCGTAGCGGCGGCGTGGCACCACCCCAGCTGCCCCCTGCGGCAGCGCCTGCCAGCCGCCACCATCATGGCCCGCTCCTTGCCTGGCGGTGCCGCCGCCCCTCAGCGTCCCCCTGCCCCGCCACAGCCGCTCCAGCTCCGCCGCCAGCGGCCCACTGCCGTGCTCCAGATACTGCAAGTCGCCGTAACTGTAGAACGGCCGGCCGTGGATGCGGCACGCCCGGCAGCGCCAGTCGCAGGTCTGCGGGGTGCACGGACGGGCATCGTCGGGCGTCGGCCAGCAGCTGCACTTGCAGCCCTTGTCGAACCCCGATCCGGGCGGGATGGTGATCTCCCCGGGCCGACGCGTCGTCCGGCGGCTCACGAGCCGTCACCGCCCTTGGCCTGGTTGCCAGGCTCCGACCAACCCGCCAAGCAGGCGGGCACGGCCAAGCCGGGGCCGCATGGCGCTCATCCACCGTACTCCCCGGCGGCAGGGAGGGGCCCGCTGGGCACGGGCTGGTCCGGCGACCTGAGGGCGCGACGGCCGCGCGTCCTCGATCACGGGTTCTGCTACCCGAACGACGGCCCGGCGCCGGGCCGCGCTGTCTGCGTTCGCGTCGACCTTGAGATCGCTGGCCTGCTCCCGGATGGGCTACTGGGTCTCGCTGGACGCCCCGCGCGGCCCCACCAGCGCGCCGGGGCGCTGCGTGCCCTCCAACTCCTTGCGGAGGCGGGCGTTGTCGCGCTCCAGCTCGGCGACCCTGCCCTCCACCTCGCGTCGTGCCGCCCGCAGCCCCCGACGCTTGGCACGCCGTGCGCTGGAGGAACCCCAGGCAATCCGCAGAAACAGCGCAAGCAGCAGGCCGAGCCCGGCGGCCAGCAGCAGCATTTCGCCCTGGGTCAAACTGGCCATCGACTGGTCGAAGACCGACAGCGAGCTGGCGCTGGTGTTGGTGAGGGCGACGTTGGCGAGCAACGCGGCGTCCACCACAGCGAGCGCCAGGAAGATCGCGGCCATCATGCCTCCAATGGCGTTGGGGGCTCCCGCGTGGAGCCACCCCCGGTTCCTTGCTCGCCTGTGACCTTCCCCGCAGCGCCGACGCTCCAAACCGGGCAAGCAGTCAGGACCATCCGGATTCTGTGATCGGCCGGGTTGCGCGTGCTTGGCAGCGCCCCTACTCGGCGGCAGCAACCAGGCCGCTCAGGCCGTCGCCTCCTCGCGGAGCTGGTTGGCGAGCTCGCGGATCTCCGCCTCCGGGTAGCGGCGGTGGCCGCCCAGCGTCCTCAGGAATGGCAGCTTGCCCTCCTTGGCCCAGCGGGACACGGACTTGGGCGACACATACAGAATGTCGGCCACCTCGGCGGTCCGCAGGTAGCTGGGACTCTCGGTTGTGGCCTGGCCGCTGCGCTTCGCTGCCACCGTGCGTCCTTTCATCCGTCCGGACCCGCCGGCTGTGCCGGCGCCCGGAATGGACCGGCTGATCGTCGACCACGACAGTGACGACATGCGGCGGGGACGGTCGTGTCGGCCGCTGCTGGACGCAGTACGAACCGAACGATTATCCACCGGTCCAAGCGCCCACCAAACCCAGCGCGCCGCTCAACGCCAGCTCCCAGGCACCCACGACCCAGCACCGACCAGCCACCGACCTCAGCACCCGCCATAACGGATGAAGCCTCGCCGCTCACTCTACGCTCGACCCTAAATCGTCCGAGGACAGCAACGCACCACGGCTGCGTTGCTCGCTCCAACGGCGGCGAGGCTGGAGGACTGCCCAGGCGAGCTCGCCAACAGCCCGAGCGCGCGGTTCCTGAGCTGGCGGAGGGACTCGAACCCCCAACCTGCTGTTTACAAGTCGACCCACAGCCGTCCACGCCGTCGCGCAAGCTGTCGTCCTCGCACCCATGAGGTCGGGCCCTGTCAAGGGGGCGTGAGGGATCCGGCCTGGCTGGAGGGCTGTGGGTTGGCTGGCTTCTCGTGTCGGCGGTGGATGCCGGGCCGCAGCCGGGGGCAAGGTGGAGCGCCCGTTGGACGAACGACCTTGCCGTCGGCCAGGACCGGCGCAGGATCATGGGACGGGAAGGCCCGGACAGCGTTTCGGAGTTGGCTCGCATGCACCCATTCGGGCCCCGGGTGGGGTCCGCATGACGGTGAGTCCGGACCCGGGCTGCTCAGCCAGGCCGGGCGGCCGTGTTGCAGGCTCATGCGAAAACGCGAGCGCGCCCGGTAGTGGCCTTCTCCGGTGTGTTCTGCTGGGCCTCCAGCTGGGTCAGGATATGGAAGCAGCGGGCCAGCAGCCGCCTGGCGATCGCCACGGTGGCGATCTGCTTGCCGCGGCGGCGGGCCAGCTGGGCGTAGGCGGGGGCGAACATGGGGCTGCGCTTGGCCGTCTGGGCGGCTTCCTGCAGGATCCCACGCACCCATGGTGAGCCCTGCTTGGTGATGTGGCCGTGGCGGACCTTGCGGTCGCAAGTTGCGCACCTGGGGAGTCAGCCCGGCCCAGGCGCACAGCTTCCGGGCGGTCGGGAACCGGGCGATGTCGCCGATCTCGGCGACCAACGTCATCGCGGTGAGCTTGCCGACGCCGGGTAGGACCATGAGCGCCTGGACCCTGGGGTCGGGCTTGGCCAGCGCGGCGATCTGGCGCTCCAGCCGTCCGATCGGTACAGCCAGGGCGTCCAGCAGCCCGCAGCAGTCCTCCACGATCGCCCGTGGCATCGGTGGCAGGGCAAGGCCGGCCAGCCAGGCCCGCCCGGGACCAGTCCACAGGCCCCGGTCCTCGCCGATCCCACGATCGGCCAACACCGCATGCACCCGGTTCTTCAGCGAGGTCGACAGCCGCACCAGGCTGGCCCGATGGCGCAGCAGCGCCCGCAGATCGCGGGTGGCCTGCGGCGCGATCCAGGCCTCGGGCAGCAGATCAGCGCGGAGCAGTTGCGCCAGCGTGGCCGCGTCGACCTTGTCGTTCTCCCGTCCTGGCCGAGGCGATCGCCTTGCAGCGGCTGGGATGGACCAGGTGCGGCTCCAGCTCCAGTTCCTCCAGCAGGTCGACCAGCCAGCCCCAGCCGTAGGCGGCCTCGAACGCGACCGGGGTGCCCGGCGGCAGCGTGCCAAGGATCGGCACCAGCTTGACCGGATCGTTGGCGACGTTGCGGTTGCGCTGCTGGGCGCCGGCGTCATCCACGACGGCGACCTGGGAGCGCTTGCGATGCACGTCCATCCCGACGTACACATTCATCAGGGCCTCCTTCCCCGAGCTCGTCGATCCCCCGAAGCCTATGGCTGTCGGGCTGAGCAGGGGACGGGGGCCCGACCTACATAGCGTCAGGTCGCGCTCGACCGTAGACCGCCAAGTAATGTGCTCTCAGGCGACTCGTAACCACACGTAGCGACTTCGATCGTGGGCCGAGGTGTGAGCGCCCGATGCCACCTTCAAGCTTGGTCGGTGTGGCCTCCCGGCGAAGAGGTTGCTATTGCCCGAACTGGGCCAAGCGTTCCGTCCTGATCCGCAACAGCGAGGGTGTCGAAGAGCCGCAACGCATCCCCGACCACACCGGGAGCCCGGCTGATGGCCCTCGCGGCCTGCATCGCGGCGATTGCCTCAGGCAGTCGAGCGGTGTCACCCAGCAGCGCCAGCCCGCACAGCGCGATCGCCTTGGTATCAAGCGCATGGTAGTTGTCACTGGTCTGCTCGAGCAGGGCGTCGGCCTGGACGACCGCCTCGCTGAAGGCCGCCCGAGCCTGCTCGGTTGTCCCCTCGCGCAGGAGCACCACGCCAAGGATCGCCGAGAGGTCGGCGGTGTTGGGTGTGTAGTCGTAAGTGCGGGCGGCTTCCGCCGCCTCGCGGGCCGACGACAGCGCACCCTGAAACAGGCGCACCCTAGCCAGGCCGGAGCGGCCTTCGCTCTGGCCCTGGACAAGACCGACCTCGTCAGCGATCCGGATCGCCTGGTCGTAACGCTGGATCGCCTGGTCCCACACTTCACGGCTTGCGTCGCCGTCGCCAAGGTTGACGAGGTGGATGGCTTCGCCCTGCCGGTCGCCGATCTCTCGGGCGATGGCCAGCGCCTGCTCGTAGAGGTCGATCGCCCGCCGCAGCTCCCCCAGGCTGGCATAGCACAGGCCCAGGTTGCCCAGTTGGTTGGCTTCGCTCTGCCGGTTGCCGATCTCTCGGGCGATGGCCAGCGTCTGCTCGTAGAGGTCGATCGCCCGCCGCAGCTCCCCCAGGCCGGCATAGCAGTTGCCCAGGTTGCCCAGCAGGCTGGCTTCGCCCAGCCGGTCGCCGATCTCTCGGGCGATGGCCAGCGCCTGCTCGTAGAGGTCGATCGCCCGCCGCAGCTCCCCCAAGTCGGCATAGCACAGGCCCAGGTTGCCCAGCTGGTGGGCTTCGCCCTGCCGGTTGCCGATCTCCCGGGCGATGGCCAGCGCCTGCTCAAGATGGTCGATCGCCCGCTGCAGCTCCCCCAGGCGCAAGTAGCAGGTGCCCAGGTTGCCCAGCTGGTTGGTTTCGCCCTGCCGGTCGCCGATCTCCCGGGCGATGGCCAGCGCCTGCTCATGATGGTCGATCGCCTGCGGCAACTCCCCCAAGTCGGCGTAGCACACGCCTAGGTTTCCCAGCCAGACGCTCTCCGCCTGGCGGTCCGCGCGCATCCGGACGAGCTCCAGGGCTTTCTCGTAGCACTGAATTGCACGTGGATACTGACCCATCCGAAGGAGGGCACTGCCGAGGTTGCCCATGCTTTGCTGGGCGAAGTCCGGGTCGATGAGTTTGCCGTCCAGCCGCTCGTGTAGCTCCACCATCAGGCGGTAGTGGCCCCACAACAGCAGGTACTCGAAGTCGATCTCAAGGAGCACACTAGCGGCGCTGTCGTAATCCTCGCCCCGATAGCGCAGCTCGAACTCGGCCAGCTGGGCCGCCAGATCATCTAGCTTTTTCCAGGACTCTCGTGGCGTGCGGGTCTGCTCGAAGTACTCGGCACCGCGGGCCAGCAGTGCATAGCGGCTGAACGGCCGCTCAAGGCCCTGGCGATCGGTTGGTTGGCCGGGTGGGATGCGGCTGAGGGCGTAGTCGCGGTCGACCTGGTGTAGGTAGTAGCGGCCGGCGTCACGGCGTACGAACTGCATGTTGACCAGTCGGCCCAGGATCGGGGCGCTGTCGACGGCCAGTAGGTAGGGGTGCAGCAGGTAGTCCACCGCCACCGGGGGGACCGGCAGGCCGTAGATGGCCAGGGCCTGCATGACCTGCTGGGCCAGGGGGTCAAGCCGGTTGAACGCCTCCCCGACCAGCGCCTCGACCACGTTCTTGGGCAGCAGCTGGTCGGTTTCGGCCAGCAGCTCGGGCAGGGAGGTGTTGCGGTCGGCGGCCAGGATGGCAACCAGAGCTTCAGCGCGCGCGGGTAGCCGCGGGTGCGCTCCCGAGCCTCGGCGAGCTGTGCATCGGTGGCGGTCGCGGGCCCGAGCGTCCCGTCGCGGTCCATCGCCCGCAGGATGTTCTCCGCATATGGCGACGGCAGGCCCTCGTCGAGGTTCAGCCGCTGTTGCCTTGCTGGCTGGACCAGCAGCAGCTCGTGGGGGGCGACCCGGGTGGTCAGGATGACCTTGACCCCGTGCCCGGGTGCGCTGAGCACGGTCTGCAGTGCCTCATCCAGCTCAGCGTCGGCCACGCCGAGGGTCTGGGGGTCGACCACGTCCTCGAAGTTGTCCAGCAGCAGCACCGTCCGGCCGCCCGGGAAGGCCTCCAGCAAAGCCAGCGTCTGGTCCCTGGGGCTGTGCTGGGGGTCCTGGTAGAGCTGGTCCAGCCGCTGCGCCTTCTCCTCGGGCAGTAGCCGGGTGAGGTCGGCGAACAGGTTGGGGAAGGTGACCTTGTGGGTCCCGATTGGGCTGAGGTAGACGATGCCGTCCACCTCCAGTGGCCCCAGGTCGTCGGGGAGCTGGCCGCCTTCTAGGGCCTTGAGCAGCCGGCAGATCATGGCCGTCTTGCCGACGCCGCCGCGGCCGACCACGGTCAGCAGCCGCAGGCCGTCATCGTTGAGGAAGTCCCCGACCATCTCGGTTTCCACGTGGCGGTCCTGGAACCAGGTGGGCGCTATCACCGGCGGTGGGTTGACGAACTTCGCGCGGCGGACGACCACCGGCCGCTCGGGCGCGCGTTCGCGCTCCAGGCCACTTGCGATCCGCTGCTGGGTGTGCTGGCTGGCGGCATGGGGATCTGCGAGCAGCTGCCGCTGCTCGGCGATCTGGCGGCGCAGCTCCTCAAGCTCTCGCGCGGTTCTGGCTTGCTGGGCCTGGTCCCGGGCGCGTGGGAGTTCGCGCTCGGCGTCCTCCAGGCGCTCCACCAGCGCCTGCAGCACGCCTTCGGGGCTGTCCATCCAAGCAAGATGCTGGCGTAGCCGCGCAAGGCCCTCCTCGAAGGAGTCGGTGAAGTCGATGTACTGGCGTGGCTCCAACTGAAATGGCAGCTCGGCCTCCGGATCGATCAGAAGCGGGATGACCGGCTTCTTGTACTTCAGCGCCCGGACCCACTCGCGCTTGCAGACCGAGGAGTCCAGGACGCTATCTCGGGTCATCACAAACAGCGCCGCCCGGCACCCACGAATGGCCTCCACCAGCTGCCGGTCCCACGCCTCACCCGGCCGCAGCTTCCGCTGGTCGAACCAGACCGAGAACGGGGGTGGCCCGGCGGTCAGCGGGTCAACCAGGCCCAGGACAAACTCCGACCCGTCGACCCTGGAATAGCTAACAAAGACATGGTCATCCACGACAGCCCCCAACCAGCTCGAGCCACCGAGCTCGTGCGCCGCTCCGATGCCCAGACGGGAGCGTGAAGCGCAGCCGCATGGGGCCGGAGTGGACCTTGACCATCGATGCCCCGGGTCGCCAGTGCGTCCTCTGCAGACGCTAGTATGCCGTGAACGCCGCGTATGCCACACTCCTTTCCAGCGACGAGCTAAAAGGGGGTGGCGTGGCCGACGACGACCGGCCAACGCACGAGCCGACGAGCCGTGCACGGCTTGCATCGGTTGCCGATGGCGACACCGTCGAAGCTCGTGTCCTGGACCGGCTGTCGGAGTACCTCGACTACTACGAGGCCCGAAGCCGCACCAACCAGCGCTGGTACCGAATCCTCAAGATCGCCCAGCTGGTGGCGGCTGCCCTGATCCCGGTCGTCGTCAGCGTCAACGTCTCGGGGTGGGTGACCGGCGGGCTGGGCAGCCTGGTCGTGGTCGTGGAAGGCATCCAGCAGCTGTACCAGTTCCAGGAGCTGTGGCTCGCCTACCGCTCCACCGCCGAGGCGCTTCGCCGCGAACAGCACTTGTACCAGATCCGCGCGGGCGACTACGCCACCAGCGGGGACGCTCCCCGGGTGCTGGCTGAACGGGTGGAGGCACTCCTCAACCAGGAACATGCCCGTTGGACCACCGCCCAAGCGGCCGCACGCCAGCAGCCCCCAGCCGCCCGCTAGACAGACCCAGTCAGCGAACGAGCAAACCGTGCCTTGCCCGGTCGCGGGTAGGTCGTCGGTGGGCTCCCTTTGGGGAGGGCGGCCACGGCGCCTTCTCGGCACCAAGGCAACCACAATTACCTTCGGTGCAATGGCCCATCCGCGCCGCGCCACTACTCCACCCTCACAACACCGCCACACCATCCGGACTCATCTCCAACCTTGCTGGCGCCAGCATCACCTGCTCGTATCCACCGCCATAACGGATGACAGCCCTCCGCCCGCTCTACTCTCGACCCCTAATCGTCCGAGGACAGCAGTGCACGACGGGGCTTGCTGGTGGCAGGCAGAGTAGGGAGCTGGCGGAGGGACTCGAACTCCCAACCTGCTGTTTACAAGACAGCGGGCAACCGTCCACGGCGTACTGGCGTGTGCTGTCCTTGCAGGTCGAGTCCGGCGGGTCGTCCAGCCAGTGCGGTCCTGTAGGGCCGAGTACTGGCAGGTGGAATGACAGGCAGAATGACATCGCCGAGCTGGCCTCCGCGCCGCAGCCCTCGGAGGCAGGCTGGCTTTTGGCGGGCGAGGGCGATGCGGACCTTGGCTTCATGGTCGGTGACGGGTTCGCGAGAGACGTCGTCGACCACGCGGTGGAGGATGCCGGCGAACGGGCATGGCGGGTGTATACGTCAGTCACGGGGGGCGCGGGCGCCGCGCCCGGCGCTCTGGACGAGTCGGCGGGAGGTCGAGGTGGAGACGTGGGATGCGATCAGATCCCGGCGCAACGTGCGGTCCTACGCCGCGGGGGCGATCGCGCCCGCGGACCTGGACCGGATCCTGGAGGCCGCGCGGCGCGCACCCTCTGCCGGCAACCAGCAGGCGTGGGATTTCGTGGTCTGCACTGACCGGGAGCAGCTCACCCAGCTTGCCAGGGTATGGCGTGCCGCCCGGCACGTCGCCAGCTCGGCGGCGACGATCGCGCTGGTGGCCCCGAAGTCCGACGACGCCCAGCTGCGCGACCTGATCCAGTTCGACCTGGGCCAGGCGACGATGAGCGTCATGCTGGCCGCCGCCGATCTCGGCATCGGCAGCGCCCATGCGGGGGTGCATGACCAGGAGCTCGCGCGGCGCCTCCTGGGCTTTCCCGAGGACCGGTTCTGCGCCTTGCTGATCACGCTCGGGACCCCCGCCGACCGTCCGCTCACGCCGATCCAGCGGCCCAACCGGCGCCCGTTCACCGACGTGGTGCATCGCGGGCGCTGGTAGCGGGCCGCGTCCTCGTGGTAGGTGCCATCCGGGCCGGTGACGGTCTGCATCCACGCGGCGAGGGATTCGAAGCCCCAACCGCCAGATCCGTAGGCTGGTGCTCAGGGTCCACGCAGTCGTCCTGAGTGCTGTCTGTGCAGCTCAGGCCAGATGCCGAATCAGCCAGACCCCAGAGTCCGGTCTGGTACTGACTGGTGGACTGACACCGGGACTGACACAAGCGGCGCCTGAGCCTGTCGATGGTGGGCGGTGGGCCGGGCAACGGCGCCCGCCCCGAGAGGTGTGGAGGGAGCCCAGGAACAGCGTCAGGTGCAGATGGCAGAGTTCGCTGCCGCACTTGGGATCTCCGACCCAGATCGCCTGGAGCTGCTCCAGTAGCAGGGCGACGTGCCCGACCTCGATGTCGGGATGGAGGGCACCGGCCGCCCCGCCCTCCGGCCGACCCTCATCGGCCCAGCGGACCCACGGCCAACCCTCAGGCTTGGTCCGACACCAGGATCAGCTTCCCGCGAGCCCCTGACTCGAGGATCCGGCGGTGCGCGACCGCCGCCTCGCGCAGGGGTAGCTCCTCGCCGACCACCGGCACGAGGGCGCCGCTGCGCAGCTTGGCCGCCACCGCCGCGAGCGCGCCCGCCATCTCCGCCTCCGAGGCGTTCCACAGGGCGGTCCCCATGACGGTCGCCTCCTTGATCATGGTGAGCCGCGGAGTGAACTCCAGGCGTCCCCGGCTACCGACAACCACCACCCGCCCGCCGGCCGCCAGCACGCCCAGGTCATGCTCCAGGTTCACATCCGCCAGCATCTCCACCACCACCGAGACCCCCCGGCCACCGGTGATGCCAGACAGCTCGTCCAGGTACCCAGGCGCCGAATGGTCGAGGACGTGGCCGGCGCCGGCCCGGCGACCACCT
>Ga0184626_10000536_pt1 | contig 11966 bp, 5 predicted proteins | sample PLM3_60_b1_FD_133142 | JGI IMG/M metagenome (GOLD analysis project Ga0184626, IMG submission 133142) | Groundwater sediment microbial communities from an aquifer in East River, Colorado, USA - PLM3_60_b1 | ecosystem: Environmental > Terrestrial > Soil > Riparian zone | place: USA: East River... | reverse complement strand
GAGACTGCAGCTCGCTCAATGCTAGCCGGGATTGCTCGAACAGGCGGGCATTGTCAATTGTGACCGCTACGTGGTCTGCAAGGATGCCTAAGGTGTTTGCATCAGACTCGTTAAACGCACCTGATTTTAGGCTTTGTACATCAAGAACTCCAACCGTTTGACCCCGTAGGTTGAGAGGCAAAGCCATTTCGGAACGGGTGTTTGGCAGGTCTGGGTTATCAAAGTAAACCGCGTCAGAACCAACGTCCAGCGCAATGCGAGTTTTGGCAGTCTGGGCGACATTGCCAACAATACCTGTCTGACCAACCCCAAGCTTATGTCCACGCTCAAGCATCCGTTGGCCACCTTCACTATTCGCAGCTTGCAAAACGGCGAATTGCTGTGCATTATCAATCAGAAAGATGCCTACGTGATAAAAATCAAATCTTTCGCTGACCAGGCGGGTGATGAGGGGGAGGAGGATATCCGGCCTTTGTTCGGTGGAGATGACGCGTGAGATTTCGCTGATGGTTTGTAATTCCTGAGCGCGCTTCTCGGTTTGCTGGCGGGAAATTTCGAGGTCGGCGGTGCGTTCGGCGACACGTTGCTCGAGGCCAGAAAGATTGTCGCGCAACTGCGCGGTCATCTGATTAAAAGCACGGGAGAGTATTCCTATTTCATCTGTGGAGTCGGCTAAAGCGCGGGCCCGAAGATTGCCACTGGTGATTTGACCGGCTACCAAGGTTAACTGACTGACCGGCGTAATAACCGAGTTAGCAACATATACACCGAGGGCAATAGCAAGTATTGCCGTTAGTAAGCCTAATATAATAAGAAGCGTCGTGGAGCTGGATACTAATGATTGAGCTGAAGACTCGTTTTCTTGAATCGCTGCCCGCTGTAATTGAACCACCTGGTCAAGGGCTGCGCGGTGAGCGTCATAGGCTGGTGTAAGTGTTTCGTGAAGGATGGTATGGGCTTCATCCAGGCGGCCAGCTTGAATCGCAGGCACGAATTCTTCCTTGAAGGCCCTATAGAATTCACGAGCAGGTTGATAAGAGTCGACGAGGAGACTTTGCCGAACTTCATTGTTTCCATTCTCTGTTAATGTGTCTGTCCAGTATTCGTGGCGTGCCTCGTATTCGTGTTCCAATGAGGAGGACCGTTCGATCAAGCCATTCACTAATGCGGTATTGCTATCTTCTGCAGCATCCAGCATTTGCAGCGGTATAAGGTAGGACTCGATGATGTAAGCTGGAGGCGGTGAAATGTCGGCCACCAGAACCTGGCCTTGTGCGAGCCCCAAGTAGAGTGGACCATTTACCTGAACGATTCCCAGTACATAAAATGCGTAAGCCGCGAAGCCCGCCAGACCAACGACGCCAATAGCGATCAGCATGGATAATTTGGTTCCGATGCGGAGGTTTTTAAAGGCTAATGTCGAAGCCAGCCAGCGCAAAAGCAGGAGACCGTATACGGAAACTAGGGCGCCGACTGCAATTGCCGCCCATCCGAGCACGGAAGTTTGAATGGCTCCGGGAAGCGCGGCAGGTACGGTTTCATCCGCGATGAATATTGACCCGAACATGCCAGTATAGTGCATGCTTGCAATTGCGAAACCCATAACGACAGCAGCGAGCACTTTCCATACAAGATCTCTGCGCGCAGTGGCAGCCCTCAGACGGAACTGAAGCCATAATGCGGCCATGGACGCCCCGATCGCGATAGCGATTGAGAGGACAAATGGAATCATTTCGTAGCGGAGTATGAAGGGCCCGCGCATGGCTTCCATTCCGATATAGTGCATTCCAGCAATTGCTATTCCCATGACAGTTCCGCCCACAACTACTTGTGGTACACCGACACGTGTCTGAGTGGTAATCTCAAGGGCGAGTCCAGAAGCAACGACAGCAGTAACCCATGAAGCAAGAACCAACGTTACATCATAGCTCACTGGGACTGGGAGTTGAAACGCCAGCATTGCTACGAAGTGCATGGACCAAATGCCGGTTCCCATGGCAATTGCACCGCCTACCAGCCATATGTATCGTTCCTGTCCGCGTCTCAGAGCCACCTGCGCCGCCATATCCAGCGCGGTATACGATGCGAGGATAGCGATCACAATTGAGAGTGCCACAAGCACTGTATTATGGGCGTGGGGTAAAATCGTGGCCAGCTGATGTGAATGCAGAAAGTCGGGCATATAGAGATTCCTTAATCTTGCTTCGCGGGAAATTCTTCGAACGCATCAGGCTGGATCTGCACCAGCACCTCAGAGCCACCCAGTACGCGGCTCAGTTCTTCTGCGGCAGTTCGCAATATGAAATCGAATTGAGTCGAAGCGCTGATCTTGCTGGATATTTCCGATGTTGCACGTTCTATCTGCGCGCGTCTTTGTGTGGTTTGCAGAAGCAAAGAGGTTTCCAGCGCCAGAGACAGGCGCTCTGCCACCGCTTGCGCGATATCCACTTCATCAGGGTCCCAATTATGTTCTTCAGAAATGTGAATGTCTATCACACCAATTACTTCGTCGCGCAGGCGGATCGGAATGGCAAGTGCTGGCGTCATTCCGCTCTCGGCTACGATTTCCTTGCTTGAGATCGCCCTGTTGATCTGTGTCGATGTGATGAGTTTATTCAGAGGCTTCAAAGTGTTGTCTGACATGAGATAGCCGAGATGTTCTTCCCGTGATTGCAGGGCGCGCCATGAATCACGCAGATATGCGCCTGATGTCTTTTGTGCTTCTTTCAGCAGTCCCTGAGTGGTTTCATAAGAATGCCCGTTTTGAATGGCAATCACTACCTGGTCTGCGAGTGTGGAGAGTACGTCCGTATCTTCCTCTTGAAAGACGTTTTGTTCCGTGCTTTGGACATCCAGCACGCCGATGATCTCATTTGCCACGCGTAAAGGCAGAGCCAGTTCGGAGCGGGTAAGTGGAAGGTCGGGGTTGTCAAAAAAAACGGCATCAGCCCCAACGTCCAGTGCGATGCGGGAGGTTCCTGCTGCAGAGACGAAGCCTACGATGCCTGTCTGTCCAATACCAAGTTTATGACCGCGTTTGAGCATGCGCTGACCTCCTTCACTGTTGGCGGCCATTAAAACGGCAAATTCACGGTTTTCGTCCCACATGAATATTCCTACATGATAGAAACCGAATTGTTGGCTAATTACCTGGGTGATGCGCGGCAAAAGAGAGTCAAGGTCCTGTATAGTTGCAATAACCCGGGCCACTTGAGCAATGGCTTCAAACTGCCTGGCCCGGCGCTCATTACGTCGGTTGGTTGTCACAAGTTCGGCTGTGCTATCTGCGATACGATCTTCAAGGGATAAGTTTAGTTTGTATAAATCCTCGTTACTCCTTAGTAATTTTTTTTCGCTTTCCTTTGCCCGGTTGATTGCGTTCTGCAGGTTTATTGTGCTGAAATAAATGAGGGCCGAAATGATTAATAAAATGAATGTCAGGTCGCGGGCAAAGGTGTAGGGCGCTGAGACGGTGGGAGTGATCAGGAGATTAGTTTCAAGGCTGGCAAGTAACCATGCAACCAGGATACTGGCGAGAATTGTTAGGCCGCCTGCCCACCACCCAATAAGGATGCTTGCAAAAAGCGCTGTTGCAATAAAGCCGATGATGATCACGTCGTGTATGCCATCGGCTGTATAGGCTTGAAAGAATATCCCCAGCCAGGTTAGCATAACTACCATGATCGAACTCAGATTCAGCAGTCGGTATCGAAGCAGGACTATTGTTAAGGCAAAAACCAACGCGAGCCCTATCAACACATACAACGTAAAATCTGTGAAGCCTGTCGCGGCGACGACAACAGCAACAATGCTGATTAAGATCATCGCTATCCAGGCGAATCCATTAACGAATTTCGCTCGGAAATCCTGTTCCAGATCATCAAATCGGGGAGCGCTCAATAATCTTCTGATCATCCAGTTTCCTCCTCTTTTTTGAATTGGATCGAGATATTGGCCTTTGGAAGTGTGCGGCCCAATTCCTGGACCGCCGTTTTAAGCAGCTCATCGATGTCACTCTGCGCGCTGATCTTTGCTGAAATTTCACCGATAGTGCGCTCCTTGGCAGCCCGTTTTTGACTCTCTGTCAGCAAGCGGGCGTTTTCCAATGCTACCGCGGCGCGTTCGATGATGGCGGTCACGATATCCAGTTCGTCCTGTTCCCATTCGCGATTGCCTGGGGAACGTACGTTGACCGTACCAATCACTTCATCTCGCAATTTGACTGGCAGAACCAGCAATGCTCCTTTGTGCTGTGTCAGGGTCTGGGGTTTGGCCGCCAGATTTTCTTCTGCATCCCCATTTTTTGAATATAAGAGCGTGGCCCTGGCACCTGTGTGGCGGATGCCAGCAAGGTTTCGATTTCTGGTGAATTCCTGCCATCCCTGCCGGACGAATTGTCTTGAGAGTGTTTCAGATTCCGCCAGTGCCCTGTGTGTTTCTTCATATTGCCTTGAGTTCTGGATGGCAATGCCCACTTGCTCCGATAAAATGGATAGGATGCTAACGTCTTCCTCTGCAAAAGCGTTTGCCTCTTTACTTTGAACATCCAATGCACCGATGACCAGTGCACCCACTTTAAAGGGCAGGGCCATCTCGGAGCGTGTATGAGGCAAATCGGGGTTATTAAAGAAGACCACATCTGAGCCGGTATCAAGCGCAACCCGCGCATTACCTGTGGATGTGACGTAGCCAACAATGCCAGTCTCGCCAACTCTGAGTCTATGGCCGCGAGCTAACATTTTTTGCCCGCCCTCGCTGTTAGCCACACTCAGAACCGCATACTCGTTCTTTGTATCCAGAAGGAAAATCCCAACATGATAGAACCCAAATAAACGGCTGATCACAGATGTGATTTGAGGCAGCAGGGTATTCAAGTCTTGTGTTGAACTGATGGTGCGCGAGACTTGAGCGATTGCTTCAAACTGGGCGGCACGACGCTCGTTCTTTGCATTTGCCGATCCGAGTTCGCTGGTGCGTTCAGCCACGCGTTGCTCCAGAGAAGAACTAAGCGCCTGAAGTTCGCGGTTGCTGAATTGCAGGTTCTTTTCACCCTCGCGAATCTGATCCACCACTACCTGAATGCGCACAATGGCCAGCCGAAGCAGGAACCCGATCAATAAATAACTGACAGAAGTAACAATGATATTTTGTGTCGGCGTTGGAGGCGTTCCCTGCGGAGTGATCACTCCATTCGCGTGCAGCGAAACGATAATTGCATGTTGAATCATGAGCAATATAGCTGTGATAATGGGAGCCCGGCTTCCCAATAATAGCCCGCTCATCATGATTGCAATCACAGTTAATAACACTAATGGTCGAGGCTCACCCCCGGTGTTATAGTTCAGGTAAGTAAAGACAGTTATCAGCATTCCAACCATGATTAGGCTGGCTAGATTCCACCTGCCAGCATGGTTCAAGATCATCAGAATTGGCAAAGTTATCGTGAGGACGAATCCCGCTGGAATGAGAAAGCGACTTGTTGTAGGATTAAAAAGGATAACAATTACTGCTAGAGCGGGTAGACTCCACATGGCGAGCAGAATTTGATGAAGTAATTTCGCGATGCGCGTTTTTTCCTCGTCTTTCGGGAAGACAGGAGATGTAAAGAAGTTAGAGAATAATTTCCACATATTTAATGAGCCTTCTGCTATTCAGATGCGTCCTGCTTATCGCTCTCAAATTGGATCACGATTTCGGAGCCGCTAAGCACGCGTTCCAGTTCCTGGGCAGTAGCGTACAAGATATTCTCGACGTTAAGAGCCGATCCGATCCGCGCTGTGGCTTCGGAAATAGAGTGCTCTTTGGCAGCTCGCCGGCGGGCATCCTGGAACAGGCGAGCGTTTTCCATGGCGACTGCGGCCCGTTCAGCCACTGCCGCCACCAACCCGACTTCATCTTTCTCCCATTCCCGGGACGCATCGTTGGATTCGATATGCAGTACGCCAATGACTTCGCCTCGTAATTTGACCGGGATCGCCACTGTGGGCCGCCTCTCTTCTGACCCGTTGGGGTGATCCGCCACGATCTCACCCTGCTCCACTGCTGCCGAAACTTCCGGGCTTTGGATCGCACTTTCCATCATTTCGATTCGCCCTGTCCGATAACGGAAGCCGGGTTGCTCAATATTTGACACTGTGCGGCTCCATTCTGCCCTTGTGTATTCGTTATAAACTTCCTGCACTTGCGCCAGCGCTGCGCGTGTTTCAGTTAACAGGCGGGCATTTTCAAGCGCTATGGACACCTGATTGGCAAGAGCTGTTAGAACTTGCAGATCTTCATTTGTGAAAGCACCTGCCTCTGTACTCTGAACATCCAACACGCCAATCGTTTCGCCTCTTACTTTCAAGGGCAGAGCAACTTCAGAGCGAGTGTTTGGGAGGTCAGGATTGTCAAAGAAAACGGCATCAGCCCCAACGTCCAGGGCGATGCGAGGCTGGCCAGTTTGCGCAGCAAGGCCCACAATGCCTGTTCCTAATCTAAGCCGATGCCTGCGTTCAAGCATCCGTTTTCCGCCTTCACTGTTCGCAGCTTGCAGGATCGCGTATTCACGGTTTTGGTCCACAAGGAAGATGCCAACGTGATAAAAGCCGAAGCGCTCGCTAATGAGGCTTGTCGCAGTGGGGAAGATCTCGTTCAAATCCTCCAATTGCGCGATGGTTTCCGAGAGTTCAGCGATGGTTTGTAGTTGCGTTGCGCGGCGTTCACTTTGTTGTTGGGCAATTTCAAGATCACGTGTGCGGGCTTCAATTGCGCTTCGGTCTACTTGTAATTCCTGCGCCATTAGGTTAAAGGAATGGGCAACCTGCCCTACTTCGTCGTTTCTTGCAATCGGAACGCGCGCGGTCATTTCACCAGCAGCCAACCGTTCTGTTGCCGAAATCAATTGTACAAGCGGGCCGCTGATTGCGCGCATGGTAAGCAAACCAATTACGAACGCAACCAAAAAACTCAATATGGCGATGCTTGCCACAGTGTAGAGGCGGGCGCTCAAGTTCGTAATGCGAGTATGTATGCCGATTTCAAGTGCCTGTGATGCGCTCTCGTAAAAAGCGTCGGCGGCCTGGCGCGCCTCAAAGTAGGAAGAGTCGAGAGTCTCAGCGCTGACCTGAGTCAGCTGGTCTCCAAGTAGATTGGTTTTTATGAGGTTTGCAAATGACAGGGATGAGTTGATGTAGTTTTGCCTGGGCGCATCTACCAGCGGTTGCATAGTCCCTGAGGGGTTATTTTGTAATGCCGTTTGAATGTTGAGATCCAGAACATTAAGATTGGTTTCCAGTCGGCCTATCAAAACAACGAGCTGGGCTTCCCTTTCAGGCGTTGAAGCCTGGTTGTCTATTGCCTCATCTGTTATAAGTAATATTTGAAACAGCAGGGCTTGATTTTCAGGCATCTTGAGAAGGACCGTATCCATCATATAGTATGTGTCCAAGTCAGGATCAAGGATGAGGTAGGATGCGTCTCCTACTTCTTTCGTCAACCGGCCAATGCTGGAAATTAAATCGGCGATATTCTCCGTTCTTGGATCATCCTGAAGGTTAGCTTTCAAGTCCTGCCATTGAACTTTTGGTTCGTTGATATCAAAGTCAAGCGCCAGTGAACCGCCATATTGCTGATGAACGGTTTCGAGCGCTTGAAAGTCAGCTTCGGTATCGGCTCGAGCTTCCTCCACAGCGGTGAATGAGCCTATGCCCTCAGAATATTCGCCGCTGGCGTGCTGAAGCGTTTGCAGGCTGTTTGTCAATTGCCAAAGGCCTCGCAGATAAATGGTTCCCTGGGCCTCCTTGCGCCCATACCGATCAATGTATGTGGACTGCTCGAAGACAAGCGGCAGGAAGGCAATTAACGGCAAAGTAAAAATGAGCGCAATTAGTACGAATTTTTGCGGATAAGTGAGCTTGCCAATACCAGTCGCTAGCTGCGCAAGGCGGGACGATTTGCGCTCATCAGGTTTTCTTTCAGAAAAACGGAGAGACTGATTACTCATCTTGATTACCTTGGACTTCCAAAGATTCTGTAGTATTGGACAAGGGATTTACCAGTTGGAAGGAGACCGTAGAATTTTTTAGGGTCTGTCCCAATTCCTCAACCGTGTCTCGCAGGATGGAATCCAAATTGAACGATGTTCCAAGTTTTGCTGCCATATCCGAAAGAAAAGTTTCACGGGTAGCACGCTTTTGCGCGTCTTCCAACAGGCGGGCGCCCTCCAGTGCCAGCGCAACACGTTCGATGGTTGCATCCACGATGGCGAGTTCGTCTTCCGTCCATTTGCGTGAAGAATTGGATGCCTTCAGTTGTAAGCGGCCGATCGTCTGACCGCGCAATAGGAGCGGAAGTAACATTGCACCGTTTTCACTACTGGATGGAAGCGCTTCTTTCAAAGGCTCGGGCCTGATTCCGTCATAGCGATAGCCTTTTGTCTGCATCTTCTCCGCGTACCCCTTCCAAGCCAGACCAGAAGCCTGACTCGATACAATTTCTGCATCGCGCAATGCACGCTGCGACTGTTCATATAAGCGCGCGTTTTGAATGGCGATGGCCACTTGATCTGCAAGCACGGAAAGAGTCGATATGTCATCCTCTGTAAACGCATCTGGTTCCATCGATTGGATATCCAACGCGCCGATAACTATTTCTCCTACCTTAAGCGGAAGTGCCAATTCAGAACGGGTCTCTGGAAGATCTGGATTATCCCGGAATACAGTGTCTGACCCGGTATCCATGGCAATGCGAGGCTGGCCGGAGCGCGTTACATAGCCAACCACGCCTTCCTGTCCCACCAACAGACGATGACCGCGAGCAAGCATTTTTAATCCACTGTCTGTGTTTGCAGAGCGCAGGATGGCATATTGTCCCTGTTCATTCACCAAAAAGATGCCTACATGGTAATAACCAAGATGATTGCTGATAATTTGGGTGATCGAAGAAAGCAGACGATCAAAATTTGGTATGGATACGGCAATGTGAGCCACTTCTGCAACCGTGCGAAGTCTTTCAGTACGATTTTCCAACAGCTGGTTTGAGCTTAAGAGCTCGGTAGACCGGGACTGCAGATCGTCTTGAGCGCGCGTGAGATCGGTATTGATAACTTTCAGTTCTTTTGCATTGGTTTGGGCGCGCTTTATGGCGCTTTCCAAACCATTGATCAACAAGTAAATAAGGACTGCATTCAGACCAAAGACAAAGGTCATATCCTGGGCAAAAGAAGCGGCTGGGTAGTCTCTGCTGCCCAGCAATCCGCTTTGCTCGATGTAAGCGAGTCCGAAGCCGGCAAAAATACTTAGCAATGTGATGACCACAGATGCCTGCCAGCCGAGCAATAAACCAGCCATCAAGATGATGGATAAGTTTATGATAAAGGAGGTGTCTCTGATCCCAAAGCTGGTGGCGGCAGCGCCATTTGACGCAAGCCATATCAGAAAGACAAGCAAAATGGAGGCGAGTCGTACATACCCTCGTCTTAACAAGCTCAAGCCTGCCATAATGGTTATGACAACCGCGAATATGATTAAGTCAAACAGGCCCAGTTTCGTACTGCCACTGGTAAGCCGAGCGACCACCTCATATCCAAGTATGATCACGATCAACGCCAATGCAATCGCGTTGGCATACCTGGCTTTACGTGTTTTGTCTTCATCTTCAGGGAAGACGGGGGCGGCAAATACCGCGCGCAGTAGTTTTAACATGATCGCCTATCGAACATCCTGTTCAATCTTTGGGCTGCTGAGTTCAAGTGTCACTTCCGCGGCACCGCTGATATTCCGGCCCAGCTCTTCCACTGCTGTTTGCAGGATGGCATCTACGTTACTTGCTGTTCCAATCCGCGCGGAAATCTCTCCAATTGCACGCTCGCGCGCGGCGCGGCGTTGGGCGCTATCTACAAGGCGGGCATTTTCCAGCGCTAGAGCCGCTCGTTCGGCCGCGGCTTCGAGCATGGAGATCTCATCGCGGGTCCATTCGCGTTGACCGCTTTTGGAACGTACATCCAGCACGCCGATCATTTGGCCGCGTAATCTGATAGGAATGGCAATCGTGGAGGCGGCTCTTTCCAATGAAAGCCTGCCTGTTTCCATGGCGGCTTTGATCTGTTCTCGCCTTGCTCCCTTTTCCAAGGGGACAACCTGTTTTCCGTCAAAAACAAAGCCCGTGTGTTTCATTTGTTGTGAAAAACTTCCCCAGGCTTGTTTAACATATTTTTCTATTGTGTTTTGAGATTCTGATAACGCGCTGCGTGACTCGCCGAATAGACGGGCATTTTCGATAGCGATGGCCACCTGGTCTGCCAGTGTGGCGAGGACACTGATATCTTCCTGTGAGAATGCATTTGTGTCCGTGCTTTGCACGTCCAAAGCTCCAATTGTCTGCCTGCCTGCCCGAAGCGGCAGCGCCATTTCTGAGCGAGTGTCAGGGAGGTCTGGGTTGTTGAAGTAAACGGCATCCGCTCCCACGTCCAGAGCGATGCGAGGCTCGCCGCGCGAAGTTGCATATCCAACAATGCTGTTTGAGTCCAGGCGCAATTGGTGGTGACGGTCAAGCATCCGCCTGCCGCCTTCGCTGTTGGCCGCCTGAAGGACCGCATATTCATTGGACTCATCGACGAGGAAAATGCCGGTGTGATAAAAGCCAAATTGTTCGCTGACCAGTTTTGTTATTTCAGGAAGAAGCGAATCCAGATCCTTGAGGGCAACGATGGTGCGCGCCACACTTGCGACAGTTTGGAGTTGTGCGGCACGTTTTTCCAATGCCGCTGTGCGTTCCTGAACACGGAGTTCCAGAAGGTCACGAAGTTCGGTCAATTGTTGATTGCTGCCACGCAGTTCGCTGGAATTTGCCTGCGCTCTTTGTACCGCCTTCTGCAGGCTGCTGATAATTAGATAAAGGAAAATGGCTCCAAAAATGAACAGAACAGTGCCTTCAATGGCAGCCCCGAAAGTTTCTGAGTTGGCAAGACGGAACGCGGCTAGGATGCTGAGGAAAGTAAACCCAATTGCAGGCCGCCAGCCGAGCAATAAGCCTGCCATGAGCATCACTACAAAATAGCTTGTGAAGGTGGTGCTATTAATTCCGCCGCTCAGGAGCGCGATCATAGTGCTGGCAAGCCAGATTGTTGTGACGTGCAAGTATCCTGCGAGCCGTACCCAGCCTGCCTTCATTAAAAGCCACACAATTGAAAGTGTTGCAATAATTGCGGCTAATATTAGATTTGCAGGTCCAAATAACTCGCCTGATCCCGTGGCCACTCGGATGATGATGAATAGAACCAGGATGGGTATATTGGTTAGAACAATCGCATTAATAAAGCCTGCAGAGCGTGTCTTTTCTTCGTCTTCTGGAAAGACAGGTGGAGCAAGGAATCTACTGAGTGAGCTTTTCATATTGTTGCCCTCTCACTCTTCCTGTTTGTCATCGGCAGGATCGCCGATGATTTGAATGGCCACTTCTGCATCTTTCAGCATTTTGCCGACTTCCCTGACTGTGGTCTGCAGGATTTCGTCATATTCGGTTGGTGTGCTAATGGCGGTTGTGACTCGTGAAATGGATTGTTCGCGATCAGCGCGCAGACGGGCTTCTTCGTAAAGCCGTGCGCTTTCCATGGACAATGCGAGGCGTTCAGTGGCAGATTCAATTGTGGGGATCGTGCTTCCACTATAGTCATCCTTGAGTTTTAGCGTGACGACTCCGATTGTTTGTCCGCGCAATTTTATCGGTATGGCAACTGTGTTTTGTTGTTCTGATTTTTGATGATTTCCCCTGGAAGTGATGGTTTTCCCTGCTGTGAAGGCCTCTTTTCCAAGGTCCGTCAGTTCCGTGATGGATTGAATTCGGATATTATCGAAACGATAGCCTCGATTGCCGTTCTGAATCCCTTCAGCGGACCCACTCCAGCTTTCCAGGGTGTACTGTCCATAGGCTCCTTCAAGTTCTTTCAGGTTTCTTTCGACGGTTTGTAACAGGCGAGTACGCTCTAT
>Ga0184626_10000534_pt1 | contig 11987 bp, 12 predicted proteins | sample PLM3_60_b1_FD_133142 | JGI IMG/M metagenome (GOLD analysis project Ga0184626, IMG submission 133142) | Groundwater sediment microbial communities from an aquifer in East River, Colorado, USA - PLM3_60_b1 | ecosystem: Environmental > Terrestrial > Soil > Riparian zone | place: USA: East River... | reverse complement strand
GTTTTGAAGAGCATACTTCTCGATCAGAGCGGGGCGGCTGCGGGTGCGGCGCAAACACTTGCCCAGGCAGGATCGGGCAAATCTTTTGGATCACTGAGTGTTTCCACCAATCAGAAAAATGGAAACCTTGTCGTAATCGTACTGGAACAGAGCGCCGGTGGTTCCGAACTGGTCGGTTTTTTGGTGAAACCAAACGGGACGCTTCTCAAGAGTAAACCGGTCACTTTGCAGCCGAATCAAGCGGGATTGTTCACCGTAGGAGACGCCAGCTTCGCAGATAGCGGCAAGGGCTTCGGATTTTGGAGCGCACAAACTCTGATCAAGTATCGAACTTTGAGCTCGAAAGGAAAATTAGGAGGCGAGAAAAACATTCCCGATGCAGCGGACTCAAGCAGTTTGCAAACAAGTATGCTCTTTGACCAGCGGAACAACCAGTTCATCGGATGCTGGGGCCAGGGGAACAAGATCTCATCCGTTGTTTTGAATGCAAGCGGCGATATCAAGGATGGCCCTTTTGTTGTTTCTTCGAACAATGGAGCCTCGGCCTCCATCAATGTCGCTACTTCCTATGATGCGCAGTTGGGAAATGCGATCGTTGTCTGGGATGATCAATTTGGAAACGGATCGGGCGCCAAATTTCAGGCGCGCGCAGCACTTTTCTTTGTTGAAAGCACGGCGACTGCTCGAGGAATCAGCATCGGCGACAACTTCTACACTTCCAGTAACGGTACGGGAAATATCTCCATCCAGGTGGGAGACACAGTTACCTGGACTAATCAGGGTGGAATGGTTCATACGGTTACAAGCGGCACCGAATCTTCTTCCCCGGGTTCGCTGTTTGACAGCAACAACTTGTCGCCGGGTCAGACGTTTTCGTTCCGGTTTGTGGATGAAGGGTCGTTTCCATATTTCTGCACAGTCCACGGTAGCTCGGTGATGAAAGGGACCATTACAGTTGTGGCTGAAGGCGAAGATCCTCCTAAATATTGATGATGCCGGCTGTCTGGCTTCTTCTTTGTGTTCTGCTGGTTTTTAGCGGATGCGCTGGAAACGGCACAGGCCTGGATGAAAACGGGAATCCGGTTGGATCGGATGGAAACGGATTGCCTGATGCGCCCACATTTTCCAGTATTCAGAACCACGTTTTCAGCGCAATTTGTATTGAATGCCACACCGGCGTATCCGCTCCGCAAGGTCTTCAGTTAGATGCATCCGTTTCTTACGATCATCTGGTAAACGCGCGATCAGTGGAACACCCTGAGCTGTTTCGTGTTTTACCGGGAGATCCGGACAACTCCTATCTGATCCGGAAGCTGGAAGGAGGCCCGGACATTGAGGGAGCACAAATGCCCTTAAACCGCCCTCCTCTTTCGAGAGAAACAATCAACGCAATTCGCTTGTGGATCGCAATGGGAGCACAGCGCAACTGAAGGATGAAGGCGGAAGGATGAAGGATGAAGGATGAAGGATGAATGTAGGGGCGCACGGCGTGCGCCCTTTCTGGCGGTTGTAGTTCTGTTCACCATTGCTTCACTGTCACAGGCAGAATCGTATCTTGCAGTGCGTGAAGGACTGAGTTGTGGAAGCTGTCACGTGAATCGCACGGGCGGAGGGCAACGAACCCGCATGGGCGCCGGATACGGCGCACATGAAATGCCCTGGAAGAAAATCGATCTTGAGGCAAAGAAGGTCCCCTTTTTCCTGTCCTTTCATGATGACCTCATCGCAATTGGAGGCGATTTCCGTTTTACAAATCAAAGTACGTTTGTAGAAGATCGCACCTCCAACACTTTTCAAACCGACAAGTCAAATCTTTATCTACGGATCAACCTGATTCCAGATCGCGTGACCTTTTACCTGGATGAGAGTGTTGCCCCCGGTGGCGCGCAATCGCGTGAAATATTCGGAATGCTTCAGGGACTGCCCGGCAGAGGTTGGCTAAAAGCCGGGGAGTTTGTGCTTCCCTACGGAATCCGTCTGGAAGATGACCGCGCGTTCATTCGAGAAGTTTCAGGCTTTAACTTTAATAACGCGGATCAGGGAGTCGAAATCGGGTTTGCACCAGGCGCCTGGAACTTTGCGGCATCCGTTACCAATGGGACTCCTGGAAGTTCGGATGACAATGCGGGTAAACTTCTGGCAGGGTCGATCTACTACTTAAATAGTAGGTTTCGTGTAGGAATATCCGGATCTCACAATCCGTCGGATTCCGGCGATCGAAACAGCGGTGCACTCTGGGCGGGATTGAGAGTCGGACCGGCAGTTCTGCAAGGGGAAATCGATACGATCCGCGATGACTCGGTCCCCGGACAATCCCGCGATCTTTTGGTCACCTACGCGGAACTGGATTACTTGATTGCACCGGGCTGGAATGTCAAAGCCGCTTATGAGTATTTTGATCCAAGCCGTGATATCGATGAAAACGAGAGGGACCGGGTCTTGATCGGCATCGAGCCGGTTTTTTGTACCTTTTTGCAGTTGCAGATTTTTTATCGTTTCAATCAAAGTATTCCCCAGAACAAACTGCAAAATGCCGACGATTTGACGGTTCGACTGCATATATATTTCTGATTTCCGGCGATCGGGCCCACCATTTTGGGGTAATCTTTCGCTTCCTGCGGGCACGGAGGCCCGCGGCTCCAAAACTTGGTAATTTAGGCGACGACAAGGGTCGTTCCTAGGAGTTTCCTGCGCTACAATAGAATTCAGCAGAATTCAGTATGGCTTTTCTGGATCATTTTTCCGCCAGGTCTGAGTCATACGCGCGGTTTCGTCCACACTATCCTGATGCACTGTTTGAGTATTTATCGTCGGTATCGGAGCAGCGCGACCTGGTATGGGACTGCGCTACTGGAAACGGACAGGCTGCTGAAGCGCTATCGCGATTCTTTCGGGTGGTAACGGCCACTGATGCCAGCCGGCAACAAATCCAAAATGCTTTCCGGAATCGTCCCGTTCACTACAGTGTTGCGGTCGCGGAACACGCGCCGTTTCGGTCAAACATTGCTAATCTTGTCACGGTTGCGCAGGCGCTTCACTGGCTGCAACCGGCCTCCTTTTTTGCCGAGGTACATCGGGTACTGAAGATGCGCGGAGTGATCGCCGTCTGGTGTTACAACTTGCTCGAGATTAATTCCGCGACAAACGCGCTTCTACTTCACTATTATAGAGATATAGTGGGACCGTTCTGGTCACCCGAAAGGAAATTGCTCGAGGAGGGGTACCGCACAATTGTTTTTCCGTTTGAAGAAATGCTCGTCCCCCAATTTCATATGAAGGCGGAATGGAACTTTGCGGATCTCACCGGCTATCTGGCAACGTGGTCGGCCAGTCAAACTTATCTCAAGGTGAACGGATCTGATCCGCTCATCCTTATCCGGAAGGAGCTTCAGGATCTATGGGGAGAACCGGATCGACGCAGAAATATTCGATGGCCACTCAGCCTTCGCGTGGGTCGCAAATGAAGAGCTTCAGCAGGAGCAGATGAATTTTCCATCGAAAGTGAAACGAATTCCGGGCCTCGGTGTTTTCTTGCTCGCCCTAGCTCTTTCTGGAGCGATCGCTTTTCTGGATTACATCACCAAAGAAGATATCTCAGCGTATGTGTTTTACTCGTTGCCGATCTTCATTGCTGCCTGGTATGGTGGCAAATTAGCCGGGGTCACAATTGGAATTCTCAGCGCCATTGCATGGCTGATTATCGACCTCTTCGAAAATGCGATTCCATATAACGCCCACATGTTCTGGAATTTTTTTGTAAGGCTGGTGTTTTTTTCGTGTATTGCATATTTGATGAACGCATTGCAATCTACTCTGGAACGGGAAAAATCGCTGGCCCGCCGCGATGATTTGACCGGAGTGGCAAATCGCAGGACTTTCTTTGACCTGGGCAATCAAGAAATTCAGCGCGCGCAACGATATCCTCATTCGTTTACTGTTGTATTTCTGGATCTGGACAATTTCAAGGCGATCAATGATTGCCTGGGGCATCGCATCGGTGATTCATTGCTGCGAGCCGTGGCGGAAACGCTGGAATCCAATACCCGCTCTACCGATTTGGTTGCACGGCTTGGGGGTGACGAGTTTGTCATGCTGTTGACTGAAACCGGTCCCGAAGAAGCTCTGGTCGTTGTAGAGAAATTGCGAGACCTCTTGATTCAAACGATGAAATCGAATCAATGGGAGGTCACGTTTAGTATCGGGGTGACAACATATCTGACACCACCCATATCGGTGGATGAAATGTTGGCCAACCCCGACCGTCTCATGTATCAAGCGAAACAAAGCGGAAAAAACGCTCTCAAACACGAAGTGGTTACCCCTTCCGGATCACGCATTATGTAACCGATTGGTAATGCCCGCGAGACCGTCTAAAAACTCATGTGGTGCGGACGATCCGTCCGCATAGCCGGCAGAATGCCGGCGAACATTTATGCCGGCTAAAAGCCGGCGCTCATCTCGAGTTGGGATAGATGAGCGCCAGCCTCCGGCTGGCATAACAGACCGCCGGCATCCCTGCCGGCGGTGTTTACAATAGCGACTATATTCGTCGAATGTATCGCGAATCCGTTTAGCCAGTTTTCCGCTCGCTTTTGAACCTTTGTGTTACAGTGCACTAGATGTTCAAATTCTTGTTTCTATTTCTTGTGGCGATCGCTACCGTAATTCTCATGATCCGGCACAGCAGGCGGCAAAGCATTGTGGGCACAAAGAGCCGCAATCGCTATTTCAGAAAGATAGCAGCCGAACTTTCCTTTAGAACCGCGGGCGACGACTACTTTATTCAACTGGAAGGAACCTGGAAAGATACTCCCGTGGTTCTTTACCCGCATAATTTTCATGGACCGGGTTCAATCACTCTGTTCTACGCTGATACGGGAGTTCCGGTTCGCGATCGAACCTGGATTGAGCCCAACTTAAGTCTTGGAAGAGCCATCCTGGAATGGAAACGTGGAGAACGATTCGGCTTTGATGTCTCCGGAAATCCTCCGCTGAGTGAGAATGTTGTGGCAAGTTACCAATCAAGATTTCCTTTCGTTGCGTGTACTCTCCCGACGCGCTTCATTTTTTCACAATATCTTTCCCAAACTCTCGGATCATGGAAGAACTTTATTGTGCTGCTGGTCCTGGATGCCGGTCGCAAACCCCATCTTGATGAGATTCGCAGCGCATTGGAGGCTGTCAGTGAATTAGTGCAGAGCATAAAAGTAGAGAGGATGGAGAATGGAGGATAGAGGATCGAAGTGCACCGCTATCCTTCATCTTCCATCCTCCATCTTCACACCGACATGGCAAAATCTCTGTGCTATTCCAAATCTTGGTTATAATTCCACCTGATGTCTCCCCAACCCGCGCTTGCACGTACTCTACGCACCACCGAATATTTTGCGCTTGCTTTCGGGACCATGGTCGGAGTCGGATGGCTGCTTGTCATCGATGATTGGCTCACGCGGGGAGGTCCGGGCGGAGCGATGCTCGGCTTTCTGATTGGCGGCGTGGCCTTGATTCCGGTTGCGTTTGTCTACGGCAAATTTGTCCGCGAAATTCCCGATGCAGCCAGCGAGCTGGCATATGCTGCCACTGTATTTCCGCCTGCGATCGGGTTTGCCGCATCCTGGCTGATGACCCTGGCATATTTGATTGTCTGTCCTTGGGAAGCAGTCGCTGTAGGGAGACTTTTGGGTTATCTCTTTCCCGCAATTCAAACGATTGAGATCTATCATGTTGGGGGCTACGCGGTATATCTTCCATCGTTACTGCTTGGTTTTGCGGTAACGCTGTTGATTATTTTGTTGAACTATCGCGGCATTCGGATCAGCTCGCGTTTTCAAAACTACACCACCTTTGGACTGCTTGCGCTCTTTACCATATTTACGTTGCTTGGAATCGGCCGCTCCCGGATCGAAAACTTCGAACCGTTCTTTGCAAGTGCCGGCGCTCTGGGAGGTTTGGTTTCCATCATTCTCGTTTTGCAAATCGTTCCTTACTTTCTGACCGGCTTTGAAGCAGTTCCCAAGTGTTGTGAAGAAGCTGATGAAGGATTTCAGTCCGGTGGTTTTGTAAAGGCCATCTTTCTTGGACTGGCAGTTGGCACACTTTTCTACGTTGCGATCATCGGAGTCGTTTCCGGATTGGCCCCATGGAAGATGCTGACACAGCAATCGTTTGCCACAGCCGTTGCCTTTGAGAGCGCATTTGGATCTCGATGGATCGTCCGGCTGATTTTTGCAGCGGCGCTTGTTTCCCTCTTGAAAGTGTTCAACGCAAACTTTCTCACTGCCTCTCGTCTCGTATTTTCCCTTGGCCGCCGTAAGCTGATTCCTGCAGCGATGGGCGACATCCATCCGCGCTTCCAGACTCCTACAATCGCTGTGCTGTTTTGCGGCGCAGTTACCGTCATCGGCGCTTTACTGGGCAGGTCCATCCTCGTTCCCATCACAGAAGTAGGTTCGCTTTGTTCGGCGTTTGGTTGGTCCGTGACCTGTTTCGCATTTACAAGATGGCGGAAGAATGCAGGCGCAGATACATTTCGAAAGCGTGAAATTCTCATTGCGTATACGGGCGCGCTGGTAGCAGTCGTGTTTGTCCTATTGAAACTCATTCCAACCATTCCGGGAAGTTTTCGCATATGGGAATACGTGGCTCTTGCAACGTGGCTTGCGTTGGGATTGTTTCTGCGTAAAATTACCCGCTTATGAGAATCGCGCTTGCTCCGGTCGGCGGGCATGGGGATGTGCTGCCTTTGCTGGCGCTGGGATCGACATTGCACGCCCGCGGTCATTCTGTTCTTGTTTGCGCTCCTGAAATCTATCGATCCCGGATCATGAAGCTCGGGTTTCAAATGGTATCGATCGGTTCGGGATTTCAGGATCTGCTTGAAGGACATACGGATGTAAAAAACAGGGAAGAAGTTTTGCTTCGCGCTGTCAGTACCGAAGTGCCCGTCCAGTTTGTTTCCCTTCGGGACTCTCTGCGAGAAGCGGATGTCCTGATTGGCTCGATGCTCCAGATAGCGGGACCTTCCATGTGTGAACAACTGGGACTTCCCTACTTTTATGTTGCCACCACACCTGTGCTTTTAGACAAATCTCAGTATCCGAGCATTGGTGTTTCTGCCGGCGGCGTTTTCAAATCGATCTCCCGCGCCAGACTTGCCAATCACTGGGAGCAAGTACTGGGTGAAGCGATCAATCGGGAACGTAAACTCTGTGGCCAGCCGCCGGTGACAGATCTGTTTCAGCACCTGTTTTGTTCAGGATATCAGGTGATCGCTGTAGATCCTGATATGGCTCCGGTGCCTGCAAATTCGAAACGAACGGTCACCGGGTTCTTGTTTCATGATTCCAGCGAGCCATTAGGTACGGAGTGGCACGAGTATTTTACCGCCGGACCTCCGCCCATTTATCTCGCTCCCGTGCGCATCCGCCGGCATGCGGGTATCGAGCTCATCAAGATGGTTGCGGAGGTTGTTCCACGATTGCTTGTGGGCTGGGGTTGGAGCGGAATTGATCCAAAGCAGCTACCGGCAAATTCCAGTTTTCTCGATTCGGATGCATTTTCCCTGATCTTTCCAAATGTTGCGCTGGTTGTTCATCAAGGTGGCACTGAATTGACCGCAGCTGCGGCGCGAGCGGGCGTGCCCCAGGTAATTGTTCCTCATCTCGTTGATCAGAATTACTGGGCTGATCGCGTCGAGGCATTGAAACTTGGTCCGCCGGCGGCAAGAAGCGAACTGGCGGATACGGTGAGGAAAACTATGGGCGATGCAAGCCTGCGCGCAAGCGCTCAAAAATATGGGGAAACGATCCGTTCCAGGGATGGTCTTACCACTGCCGCAGAAACAATCGAGAAAAACGTCCAGCCAAAAATCTAAGAGTAGACTACCCTTTTCGCGCCGCCAGCATTCTTGCATAAAAAATGTAAATCAGGCCGAGAAAGAGTTCCAGGACAGCAAACAACACGATTACGCGGACCAGATTATACTGAACCACATACAGCGTCATCATGCTGCCAAATAGCACCCGGCCAAAACCATCCAGAAGAATAAACATCAGATAACGGCCAGGATCTCGAAAGCTGACGATTAATGTTGCGCCCAGAATCATCGCAGCCGCGCCAAATCCGTGGATTAACAACATGTGTACCGGATCCTGAGGAACAAACATCACTGCAGTGCGGCCAAATAGGGAAGACTCTAACCGGACAGCAGTTTGCAAGAAGGCCCCCACGAACCGGTTGCTGAAGAAAATCAACCCCATTACAAAATTGAATATGCCACCCAGTAGAAGCGTCCACCTCATCGTGATTTCTATTGTCTCACAATAAGGTGAGAGGATAGAGAATGGAAGATAGAGGATAGAAGTGCACCGCGATCCTCTATCCTCCATCCTCCATTCTCGATCCTCCATCCTCGCACTTATGGTAGTATCCATCCTTATGAAAGCCGTGGTGGTCACTTATGTCGTCAAGAAGGGCCACGAAAAAGAATTTGAACGGACCCTGCGCCGGCACTGGAAAGTGTTGCGTAGCGAAAGACTAACCACCGATCAGCTTCCGTACTTGCTGCGCGACCCCGAAAACCCGATGGTTTACAAAGAGATCTTTGAATGGAGAAGCAGAGACTCCTTCCAAAAGGCTCAGGAATCGGAAAAAGTTCAAAAGATCTGGAAGAAAATGACCGAGCTCACGCTGGATGGTGGAATCGAGCCCTACCACTTCAAGAAAATCTGATTCATTCCCGTCGAGTTGTTTACTTCGTGAAGTTTCCTGATCCACCTACAGTGGCTGAACGTGCGTCGATCAGACTGATATTATGCGATACGTTCGAAGCGATTCCGCTGTCCGAAACAGTTCCTGTCAGGCGAACAGATGCGCGTCCGAGAGGATGCTGTGCTTCGCCAGTCAAAACGAGCATTGTATCGGCTAGATCTCCGGAAACATTCGCGTTGATTCCCAGTCCTTGATACGTGTAAGTCCCGTCCACTCTGTTTCCGTTTTGACGAAGATCCATGATTGCGATCACTGTCTGGCCGGGTGTAAAACCGGCTGAAGAACAGACATCGGACGGGGAACAACTTTGCACTGTGATGTTTGCTGTCCAGCGTCCCGCAACATTAATACCCGAGGAATCATCCTTCGTGTTGCAGCCGGCGGCCAGCAAAAGAAAGACAAATACCCATTTGAAAGATACCCCTATTCTCATTACAATCATCTCCCAATAGATTCAGTTTAACACGGCAGGTACCAAATGAATTCATCGATGCGATTGCGATTTGCACCGAGTCCCACCGGATTCTTGCATGTAGGAGGAGCCCGAACAGCGCTCTATAACTGGCTCTACGCCCGCAAGCTCAATGGCATTTTTGTCCTGCGTATCGAAGATACGGATGTGCAGCGCTCTTCGCAAGAAATGGTCGATGTCATCTTGAACAGTATGAAATGGCTAGGTCTCAACTGGGATGAAGGTCCGTTTTATCAATCTGAGCGACTTCATTTGTACCGGGAAGCCGCGATGAAATTGGTGGAACAGGGAAAAGCGTACCGTTGTTTTTGCAAGCCGGAAGAAATCGAGCTGCGCCGGCGAACCGGCATGAAAGAGAAAGGCGCCTGGAAATACGAACGCATTTGTCTTGGTCTATCCAGTGATCAATTGGAACAAAAGTTGAATCATGATGATCCCTTTGCTGTGCGATTTCTGGTGCCTGCCGGCAAGACTGTTTTTGCGGATCTGGTGCATGAAGAAATTTCGCTGGATCACGGATCCGTGGATGATTTTGTTCTGCTTCGGTCCGATTCGCATCCCACTTACCATCTTTCGGTAGTGGTGGATGACATCGATATGAAAATTTCCCATGTGATTCGTGGAGATGATCACATCTCCAATACACCCAAACAGATTCTGTTGTACGATGCTTTTGGATCGCCGGCTCCGCAGTTTGGCCATCTCCCTCTCATCCTGGGTCCCGATAAAAAACGACTGAGCAAGCGTCATGGATCGGTCGCTGTTGAGGAATATCGTAACCAGGGAATCCTGCCCGAGGCGCTCGTGAATTTTCTGGCTCTCCTTGGATGGAATCCGGGCGATGAACGTGAACTCTTTTCCCTCCAGGAACTGGTAACCGAATTCGACCTGAAGCGAGTTGGAAGCAGCAATGCCGTTTTTGATCTCAAGAAGCTCCAGTGGATGAACGGAAAATACCTTTCGCTTGTTCCGCTGACTCGCGTTGTGGAACTTTTGGATCCTTTTTTGCCTGACAGGGAATGGGAAAAAGATCCTTTGTTTTCGCAGCGAGTGGAGTTGATGCGTTCCCGCGCGGTATCGCTGGTCGAACTTGCGCAGATGCTGACTCCCTTCTATACAATGGACTTTGCATACGACCTGGCCGGTTTTGAAAAACTCAAAAAGGATCCTGCGCTTTCCGGTTTGATCCAAGAATTTATCGCCCGGTTGGTGTCACTGAAAACCTGGAATCATGAGAGTCTGGAAACCACTCTTCGCGAATTTACGGACCAGCGCGGGATCAAGGCAGCTGTGATCATTCATCCATTTCGATTTGCGCTTACTGGCAAATCGGCTGGACCGGGTTTATTTGAGCTCGTGGAAGCGATGGGCAAGGAGAACTCGATCGCCAGACTCTATCGCTTCGTTTCTGAATTGAAAGAAAGTTAAAAACTCATGCAGTCCTTGCGTGTCTCCTGAGGACATAACTTGAACGCCACTTCAGAACCAGCGGATGGTAAGGATCTTTCTAAATCATCCGCCATGCGGTTTGTTGTTCTTCTGGGTGTCGTTAGTTTGCTTGCAGATGTTACCTATGAAGGAGCACGAAGCATCTCCGGCCCGTTTCTGGCTTTACTTGGTGCAAGCGGCGTTGCGGTCGGGCTGGTTGCCGGGTTTGGCGAACTGATCGGTTACGGTTTGAGGCTGGTGTCCGGTTATGTTACGGAACGGACCGGGAAACACTGGGCCATCACGATCTTTGGTTACGCCGTGAACCTGCTTGCGGTTCCTGCGCTGGCGCTAGCAGGACGCTGGGAATTCGCTGCGTTGTTGCTGGTTGTCGAACGTGTTGGAAAAGCGATTCGCACGCCTGCGCGCGACGTCATGCTCTCTCACGCCACGAGCCGCATGGGGCGTGGATGGGGATTTGGGTTGCACGAAGCGATGGATCAAATCGGCGCAGTCCTTGGACCGATGATTGTTGCGGCCATACTTTTTGCAAAAGAAGGCTATCAGACTGCATTCGCATGGTTGCTTGTTCCGGCTCTGCTAGCCCTGTCAGTACTGGCTTTTGCGCGATTCTTATATCCCAAACCGCGCGATTTCGAATTCAGCATTCCTGTCTTGATAGGAAAAGGTTTTCCGCGATCCTACTGGATGTATATGATTGCCGTTTGTCTGGTGGCGGCAGGTTATGCTGATTTTCCGCTGATCGCATTTCATTTGAAAAAAGTATCTGCTGCTTCCGATGGCTCGATTCCCGTGTTGTATGCAATCGCTATGGGTGTAGATGCTGTTGCTGCTCTGGTATTTGGCCGAATGTTTGACCGGAAGGGTCTGCCGGTTCTTGCAGCTGCATTTTCTGGTTTCGCTTTCCTTGCGCCCCTTGGGTTTGGGCGGTCGTTCGGTTTTGCCATCGCCCGAATGGCGGCGTGGGGGAATGGAATGGGGGCGCAGGAATCGGTCATGCGAGCGGCCATCGCAAACATGGTCCCGCCGGACAAACGCGGATCGGCGTACGGCATCTTCAATGCAACGTTTGGAATCGCCTGGTTTCTGGGCAGCGCGTTGATGGGCTTGCTGTACGATGTTTCAATCCCGGCTCTCATATTCTTTTCCATGATCGTTCAGCTCTGTGCTGTCCCGATACTCTTACGACTGCGAAGTCCGAAGAAATCGGACTAACCACGAAGGAAACAAGCACCAAATCTCAAATCACAAATTCCAACAAATTCTAACTACCAATGTTCCAAAGTCTCTCGGACCG
>Ga0184626_10000533_pt1 | contig 12007 bp, 10 predicted proteins | sample PLM3_60_b1_FD_133142 | JGI IMG/M metagenome (GOLD analysis project Ga0184626, IMG submission 133142) | Groundwater sediment microbial communities from an aquifer in East River, Colorado, USA - PLM3_60_b1 | ecosystem: Environmental > Terrestrial > Soil > Riparian zone | place: USA: East River... | reverse complement strand
TCGGGCGGCAAAGTATGGTGCGACTGGCCCGCGAGTGCCGCGCATATCTTGATCGATTGACAGGCGCATAGAGGGGGACTTCGATTCATGGCACGGAAGACCAAGCGGAAGGCGACGAAGAGCGCGCGCAGCAAACGCACTGCCAAGCTCAAGGCCAGAGTAAGAAAAGTGGCCAAGCGGGCAGCGCCCAAGACGCGCAAGAAATCGGTAAACCGTGCCGCCGCCAAGTCGCGCAGGAAAGCGGCGCCGAAACGCAAGGCCGCCGCGAGGAAGAAGGCGGTAAAGCGTCCGCCCCGGTCCACAGCCTCGAAGCCGAAGAAAGCCGCAAAGTCGGCAAGAGCGAAGGCAACGAAACCGAAGGTGGCGTCCAAGGCAAAGCCCGCCGGCAAGACGATCGTTCTATTCCCCGAAGCGGCCTTCGGCCCGGCGCTCAATTGCGTGGGCATCGCCCAGCGGTTGAGGGAGATGGGGCACAATCCGGTCTTTGTCTGCGACCGCGGCTTCAAGGGCGTGTTCGAGGGCTACGGCTTCGAAGAGAACCTGGTGGACATGTCCGGCGGCATGTCGGACGAGGAAATCGCGAACTTCTGGGCCAACTTCATCGCCGGCCATCTGCCTCATTTCCGCCTGTCGCCGATCGAGCAGCTGCCCACCTATGTGATCCCGGTGTGGGAAGCGATCGTCGACTCCGCCATCATCGCCGAGGACGGCCTCAACACCCATCTGCAGCGCATCAAGCCGGATATCGTCTGCGTCGACAATGTGATCCTGTTTCCGGCGATCAAGCGCACCGGACGGCCCTGGATACGCATCATCTCCTGCTCGGAGAACGAGATCCCCGATCCGGACATCCCGCCCCATCTCTCCGGCTGCAGCGAGGGCGATCACGCGGGCTATAAGGCGTTCGAGGATGAGTTCCTGCGGCTGGTGAAACCGACCCATGACCGTTTCAATGACTTCCTGAAGAAGATCGGTCATGCGCCCTATCCCCTGGGCGAGTTCTTCGAGGCCTCGCCGCACATGAATCTGCTGCTCTATCCGCGGCAACTGCAGTTCAAGCGCCGGAAGCCGCTGGATCCCAGGCAGTTCCAGTATCTCGAGGGCTGCGTGCGCAGCGAGGGTACTTACAAAGTGCCGGCTTTCGGCGCCAACAGCGACAAGCCGCTGATCTATGTCAGCTTCGGCAGCCTGGGTGCCGCCGATGTGGATCTCTATAAGCGCATGATCGCGCTGTTCGCCCGGTTGCCCTACCGTTTCCTGATGAATGTGGGCGACTATATCAGCCAATACAGCGACACGCCGCCCAACGTGCATCTGGAGAAATGGTATCCGCAGCCGGCGGTGATCCCCCATGTGCAGCTGTTCATCCATCACGGCGGCAACAACAGCTTCAACGAGGCGCTCTATTTCGGCAAGCCGGCGATCATCATGCCCTATTGCTGGGATGGCCTCGATAACGCAACGCGCATCGACGACACCGGCTATGGCGCCAAGCTGCCGCGCTATGACTGGACCGATGAACAGTTCGCCGGCACCATCAAGCGGCTGGTCGAGGATAGGGCGATGCAAGGGCGGCTCTCCGCCGTGGCCAAGAGCATGCAGGCAGCCAAAGGCACCGATAAAGCCGCGCGCATCATCGCCGAAATCGCCAGCCGGCCAGCATGAGTGGAGGTAGGTTATCGTGACCCAGGCAGCAGCAACGGCGGCGGATCAGAGCTCGGCGCCCCATATCTATGACGCCAAGGCTCTCGGCGATCTCAAAGATTGGGGTGTTCAGCCCGACGCCATCGAAGGCCAATCCCATTCCAGCGGCCGCCTGCTGTGGAAGAGCGGCGATCAGCAGGTGGAGAGCGGCCTCTGGGTCTGCACGCCCGGCTCCTGGCGCCTCAGCATTCCCGGCGATGAGCTCTGCTATTTCCTCTCCGGCCGGGCAACTTACACCGAGCATAACGGTGAAACCATCGAGGTGACGCCGGGCACGGTGGTGCATTTCCCCGCCGGCTGGAGCGGCCGCTGCGACGTGCATGAAACCATGCGCAATACTTACATGCTGGTCAAAAGCGCGGCGACCGCGATCGACCGCGGATCGACACCCACCATGCGCAAGCCCGAATCGATCGAGGCGTCCGCCGATTGGGGTCCGGTGCCGACGATGATCGAGGGCAAGTCCCTGACCTCCGGCCGCCTGCTGCACAAGGGGCCGGGCGGGCGAAACGAAACCGGCATCTGGGTCTGCACCCCCGGCTACTGGAACTGTCACGTCACCAGCGACGAATATTGCCACTTCATCCGCGGCAGCTGCACCTATACCCACGAATCCGGCGAGGCGATCGAAATCCGCCCGGATACCCTGGCCTTCTTCCCCAAGGACTGGAAAGGCACCTGCCGCATCCACGACACCGTGCGCAAGATCTATATGATCCGCTGAGCGCGGTCGCGAATGGCCAGCCGCCCGCCAAAACTCATCACCGCCTCGAGTTCGCTGCAGCCGAAGGCACAGGCGAGATCCTTGAAGCTGTTGCCGTTGTGACCCACGACCGTCACCTCGTCGCCCACTTCAGCGAAACCGATCTCTGTTAGGTCCAATGTCGTGTGCTCTAGCGATACACCCAGCACCGGAACGCGCTGGCCGCGCAGCGAGAGCGTCAGATGCTGGTCGGGGGCGAGATTGCGCATGCCATCACCAAGGCCGAGCGGCGCCACGCCGATGATGCGGGCGTTCTTGCCGCCATAGCTGCCGCCGATGGCCAGGTCTTCGCCGGCGGCGTGATGAGCGACATGGATCAGGCGGGTCTTGATGGCGCTGAGCGCCGGGCGCAAATCCGTTGCCGGCGCAATCTGCTCGCTCACCGGCGACAGTCCGTAAAGCAAATGCCCGACACAGACGGCGTTGCAGACATCCGGCATCTTCGCCAGCAGGCCGGAGCTGGCCCAGATTTGCGTCATCGGCGGACGGATACCCTGGGAAGCGAGCCGCCCCAGCAGCGCCGTGAATTCTCGATAGTGCGCCAGCGCCCAATCGCGCCCAGAAGCGTCGCCAAGGGGTAGGTGGCTGTAGATGCCCTCGATGACGATGTTCGGCCGCGCCGCCGTCTCGTGGATGAACGCTTCGGCCTCGGGCAGCGGCACGCCTAAGCGGCCCAGGCCGCTATCCACCTTGATGTAGATGGGTGTCGGCGCCCGCGCCGCGCGGCTCACGGCCGCGGCGCCATCGCGATCATAAATTGTGGGAACGAAACCCCGATCCAGTAGGGCCGGGATGTCCGCCGGCAGATAGCCGGCGAACAGCAGAATGCGCGCCCTTGCGCCCGCTTCGCGGATAGCAATCGCTTCGCCGATGCCGCCGGTCCAGAGCGTCTGGACGCCATGCGCCTCCAGCAACCGGGCAAACTCCACCGCGCCGTGACCGTAGGCATTCGCCTTCACCGAGGCAATCAGCTGCCGCTTGCCGGCGAGGCGCCGCACATATTCAAGATTGTGCGCCAGTGCCGCCGGATCGATTTCGGCCCAGAGCGACCGCTCCGGCCGGCGCGATGTGGTGGCGTCCATCGCGGTCAGCCGCCGCTGCGGCGGAACGTCATTACCCGCGATAGATAGGCCAACTCCACGTTCTCCAAAACAAACCCGGCGCTCTCGAACACCGTCTTCAAGTCCTGACGCAGATAGTCGGCGTAGTACGGCTCATGGAACGCGAAGGGGAAGGACTCCAACAGCGCGTCGTACTCCGCTCGGTCGCCATACTGCAGGGAGTCGATGAACACGAACAACCCCCCTCGCTTCACCAGGCGGGCAATTGCCGCGGCCGCTTTGCCATGCATCGCCGCTGGCAACTCGTGGAACAAATAGATGCAGGTAGCGATATCGAAGCTCGCAGCGGGCAGGTCGTTGCTTTCGATCGCCGCCTGGACGAAGTCGCAGCGCGACCAGGACGCCAGGTTCCGCCGCGCCTCTGCGACATAGTAGGGACTGATATCCAGCGCCGTGCAGCGCAGCCGCGGATAGTTGTCCTTCACAAAAGTGAGAAAATGCCCCGTACCGCAGGCGACATCGATCAGCCGGCACTCGGCGCCATTGCGGCCCCGCAGGAAATGATGGATCGGCACCAGCGCCTGCCGGCGCATGGCATCGGCCGCGCCGCCGAACAGTACCTCCACCTGATGATCGTAGAGCCGCGCCGATTTCTCGCTGAGATAGCCGTCCGTCTGATGATGATAGGCCCGGCGGTAATAGGCGGGAAAATCGGCAGCGACCTCGGCGGCCAGTTCCGGTTGCTCCTCGCCGCGCCGCCGGCGGTTCACGCTCGGCAGATCGGCGAAATAGGCGAGGCTGCGCTGCAGGATCCGCAGCGGATTGTTCAGCAGATCATGAGGCGCCCGGTAGTACCCGGCGGCGATGTTGTCGATGTCCCGCCGCATCAGCGCGTCCCGGTCGGCGGTCAGCATGGCGGCGGAGGGCATGGCGGCACGGATCTCGTCGGGCACGCCCGAAGGTGGGCTGAGCCTGCGGCTCAGCAGATACTGCGCCGTAAACCAGCCCGTCCGCAGCCGGTGTGCGGCGCTCAGGGCGGAGCGCTCGAACGGCGAGAGCAGATCGCGTTCGCCGGGGCCTTCGTCGGCAGTCGTCGTTATGGGCATTGGCGGCTCCCGGCTGTTGCCTCGGGCATCGCTTACCTCAGGACAAGACTGGAAACGCCAGCCAGCGATGTCAATGGGTGGGCTTCGCCGGTGCGACATCATGCTGCGCATTGCGGTTGCATTTCGTGACTGGGTTATAAATGATGCGGCCCTGCGACAAACGGGAAGCGGGCCAGGGTGACCAGCGGATTCAGATCCATCGACGATCTCGATGTCGGGGGCAAACGGGTGCTGGTGCGCGCCGACCTCAACGTGCCCGTGAAGAACAGCCGCGTCACCGACACGACCCGCATCGATCGCACGGCGATCACGCTGAAAGAGTTGCTGGACCAGGGTGCGCGCGTGGTTGTTCTCGCTCATTTCGGCCGTCCCGATGGCAAGCGCGTTCCCGAGATGTCCCTGCGCCCGGTACTGGAGCCCTTGTCAAAGGCGCTCGACGGCAGGCCGGTCGCGTTCGCGGAGGATTGCATCGGCGGCCCGGCGCGGCGTGTCGTCGCGGCCCTCAAGGACGGTGAAATCGCGCTGCTGGAGAATCTGCGTTTTCACGCCGCAGAGGAGAAGAACGATCCGGGCTTTGCGCGCGAGCTTGCCTCGCTCGGCGACCTCTATGTGAACGACGCGTTCTCCTGCGCTCATCGCGCCCATGCCTCGACCGAGGCGATCGCGCGCCTGCTGCCCAGCGCCGCCGGCCGGCTGATGGAGGCGGAGCTGGATCACCTGGCCAAGGCGCTGGAGAATCCGGCCCGGCCGCTGGCGGCCATCGTCGGCGGCGCCAAGATTTCCACCAAGCTGGACCTGCTGGGCAACCTTGTGAAGAAGGTCGATCTCCTCGTCATCGGCGGCGCCATGGCGAACACCTTTCTCGCCGCCCAGGGGGTGGAGATCGGTGCCTCGCTCGCCGAGCGCGACATGGCGGAGACGGCACGCGGCATCCTGCTGACGGCGCGCGGGCAAAAATGCGATATCCTTTTGCCGAGCGATGTGGTGGTCGCCGGAGATTTGAAGCCGAATCTGCCGACGAAAACCGTCGCCGTCGGCGCGGTCGGCGCGGCGGACAAGATCTTCGATGTCGGCCCGGCAACGGCCAAGGCGATTTCCGACCGTCTTGCCGGTTGCCGCACGCTCGTGTGGAATGGGCCGCTGGGTGCCTTCGAAACGCCGCCGTTCGAAGCCAGTACTGTCGCCGTCGCGCGAACGGCCGCGCAGCTTACGGCCGACGGCAAGCTGCTCACTGTCGCCGGCGGCGGCGACACGGTCGCGGCGCTGGCGCAGGCCGGCGTGATGGAGAAATTCTCCTATATCTCAACGGCTGGCGGTGCATTCCTGGAATGGCTGGAAGGCAAGGATCTGCCGGGCGTTGCCGCGCTGAAGCGCTAGCGTTGCACGAACTGACTCGGGGAAACTCGGCTGGCGTACTACCGACTGGGCTGAACGAAGCGGCTGCCGGGCAGGCGGATGGTGACGGTGGTGCCTACCCGCTGCTCGCTGTTCAGGGTCATGCTGCCGCCATGGAGTTCCACCAGGCCGCGGGTCAGCGGCAGGCCGAGGCCGGTGCCGCTATATTTGCGGTTGATGGAATTGTCCACCTGGCCGAACGGCTCCATCACATTCACCAGCGCGCCCGGCGGAATGCCGATGCCGGTGTCGGCGACGGTCAGGATAAGGTCGCCGATCTCGTCGCGCCGTGCCTGCATGCGGATACGGCCGCCAACCGGCGTGTATTTCACCGCATTGGACAGCAGGTTGATCAGCACCTGCTTCAGCTTGCGCTCGTCGGCGTTGAAAGCGGGCACGCCCTGATCGACCGCGATTTCCAACTGCACCTGGGCGCGCAGGCTGCGCTCGCGGATCAGGCGCGTCGCCGAGTCCAACAGATTGCGAATGTCGATCGGCGTCTCGTGCAGCTCCGTGCGGCCGGCTTCGATCTTCGCCACGTCGAGAATGTCGTTGATGAGATTCAGCAGATGCCGCGCGCTTTCATGTATGTCGCCGACATAGCCGTAGTACTGGCGGTTGCCGATCGGCCCCAGCAGCTCCATATGCATGACTTCGGCGAAACCGATGATGGCGTTCAGCGGTGTGCGCAATTCGTGGCTCATGCTGGCCAGGAACTCGGTCTTCGCCCGGTTGGCGGTCTCCGCCACCTCCTTCGCCGCCTGCAGACCGATCTCGCGGCGGCGCAACTCTGTCACGTCAGTGGCGGTACCGCGGAAGCCGGTGAGAGCGCCGCTGTGGAAATTGAACACCGGCACGGCGCTGATCAACACTGTCTTGGACTCGCCGTTCTTCGTAACGAGTTCGCAGCGCTGATGGCGGAAAGGTGAATGCCGCTGGAAGCACTGCTCCAGGGCAGCGACATCGGCGCTGCCGCCGGCCAGCTGCAACAGGTTTTGTCCCACCAGTTCGCGGGGGTGAAAGCCCAGCAGTTCCACGACGCGGTTGGACATATACAGGAGGTTGAGCTGGGCGTCGGTTTCCCATACCCAGTCGGACACCAGGCGCAGCAGATCGTCGATGCGGTCCCGCAGATCGGCGATGGTCTCCAGCCGGTTGGGATCCTCAGGTGCGGCATGGATGATGCCGGCGATGGCGCCGGTCTTGCCATCGGCCTCTTTCAGGGCCACATGGCGCGAGCGCAGGCGCTGCATGGCATCGCCCAGGCGCATCAGATCTTCGCGGAACACCATGCTGCCCAACAGCGCGATCTCGCCGGCGATCTCTGACAGCGGCAGGAACGAACCGCCTGCGGCGGCGGCCATGCGCTTGAAGCCGGCGTTGGACCAGACGATGCGGCCTTCCAGGTCGGCCACATACATTGCCGGGCCGTGATCCAGCAGTTCCTGCTGGAAGATCTGATTCAAGAACTCGGGCGGAAGGTTTGTCACGGCAGTTCGGGCCGCGTCCGGCGACCGCGGGCCGGACAATTCGGGTGAGGGCTGGTCAAAACGCGGCAGCATCGGCGCGCGCCTCCTCCACGGTGCGGATGGCGCAAAGGAAATCCGGATCGCGGCGCCAGCGCGCGACCACGCCCTGCGCCGCCGCCGGCTCCACCCGATCGAAGATAGACATGGCGCGTGCCAATTCTCGGGGATCCACTGCCCAATCGCCGGGCCGCGCCCGGCGTGTTAACAGGAATATCGCCGCGGCATTGGGTTTGTCGAGACCGATCGCGCGGCAGGCGGTCATCAGGCCCTCGCCGCCGGGTTCGAACAGCAGGCGCCGCACCAGAGTCAGCCGCAGGCCCGTCATCTCGCCGAGCGCGGCGATGAACAGTCCGACCTCGCCCTGGCGCAGCAACTGCACCAACGACGGCAGCGGTATCATGCCGATATCCCGCAGCAGCTTGGCCAGGCGGCTGGTGGCGGCGCTGTCGGTGGAGTCGCGCTCCTCGGCAATCTTGCCCATCAGATCCGCCGCGGCGGCTTCGACTGCGTCGTCCAGCTGCGTCATGTCGCAATCGAATCGCTCCAGCAGATGCTGGCGCAGCGCCGCCAGGATCCACAGCAGGATGCGCTTCACCAGCCGGTCGCTCAGATCGGCGCGGCGCAGGACCGGCTCCTGGAAGCCATCGACCGTGGCCGCCTGTTCGACCAGGAAGGCCATGGTCGCATCCGCCACCCGGCGGTCGTCATGGTCGAGAAGATCCTTCACGAAATCGCTGTCGCCGGCACCGGCACCGGCGCCCCATTCGCTGGCGGCATCGCCCTTGGTGCGGCGCATCGACTGCATGAGCTGATGCTCCAGCGCTCGGTGGCGGATCACTTCCACCAGCTCCATATCGAGCCAGGGCTCGTTGGTGCGCAGCACCGGCGCCGCCATTTCGATATCGTCCCGCAACAGCGCATCGATCAGCCGCTGGTTGGCCCGCCCGGCCTTGCCCAGATGGTCGGCCAGGCTCTCTCGCACCGGCTCGATCAGGTTGCCGATCAGGCCATGCAGGATGTCGGTGATCAGTGCGCGCTCATAGTCGGTGAGCGCGCTATGGTCGGCAAAAAAGATGTCGTTGACGACTGCGACAAGGCGCTTGCGGCCCTCGACCGACTTGTCGCGGGCGAGCCCGACCAGGAAGCGGATGTCCTCATTCGTCGACATGGTGCTGAGATCAGACTCCGTTCCCGACGGCAAGCTTTGCTTCGGGCTGGCGGCCCGCAGCCTTGAGCCCCGACGGGCCGGCGCCGGTGCGCCGCCTGAGCTCGAGCCGCCAAATGCTTCACGATCTTGGTGAATCATGACACGGGCGGGCTTAACGTTCAGTTACGTGAGGCTGCGGGAGAGATGGTTAAGAAAGCGTTAACGGCCTAGCGTTTTGCCTTGACTAGCAATTGCTTGGGCCGGCGGCTGCGGGCGGTGGGAAATAGCGAGAATGTGCGGGCGACATACTGGGTCACCGTGTCCATTCCCTTGAGGTATTGCTCCAGCTCCGGCGTCATCTGCGCTTCCACCAGGGTGAACTTGCGCGACGGGTCTTCGAATTCGAAGCGGGCGCAGAACCAGGGCTCGCCACGCTTCAGGATCAGGTCCTGGCTCACGTCGTGCCATTCGAAGGCCCACATCAGCAGGCGCGGCCAGACATCGATCGGATAGCGGCCGCCGACCATCACCCCCGGCAGCGGCGACGGCCGGTAGTGATAGAAGGGCGGCAGCTGGTTGATGTAGACGGTCTCGTCGGAGATGAAGCGATAGGGCGTGTGAAGCTGCAGCACCGGCTTGCTCTGCTCGCGCCATTCGCTGGGATTGCTGGTGGTGATCAGGCGGGCGATGTATTGCGGATTCGACTCGCTCTCATGGGGCCGCGGGTATTGCAGCTGCACGTTGCCCTTGTCGTCGCGGCCCAGGCGCAGATGCACATCGAAGGGACAGAGTACTTCGACGATGCGCGCCTCGTAATCGAGCACGGCGGGGCAAAGCCCGACTCCCTTGGTGGAGACGCTCTTCGGCGCATTGCGCTGATAGAGCCGCGGCGCCTCATAGATGAACCCGGCCTTCTCGGCGTCGATCATCCAACCGACCTCGACGACGCGGCGGCGCTCCACGGGCTTCTTGAACAGGTCGAACAAACCGCTCATGCGGCCGCTCCGTCGCAGATCATGGACAACGCGGGCGAAGATAGAGGATGGTCCGGCGCCTGTCCAAGCCACGGGGATTCCGGCAAAATGGTCACTTGTGCGGCGGCGCGCATCGGGCCGAATATCGGCCCATGGCCGAAACCCGTACCAAGCCGTTCGACGGTTTCTCGCGCAAGGTGCCGGCGGGCGATACCCACCACCGCCTGGTCTGCGACTCCTGCGGCTTCGTCGCTTATGAGAATCCGAAAGTGGTGGTCGGATCGGTATGCCGTTGGGACGACCGCATCCTGCTCTGCCGCCGCGCCATCCATCCGCGCCTCGGCTTCTGGACATTGCCGGCGGGGTATCTGGAGCTGAACGAAGCGACGGGCGACGGTGCGCTGCGGGAAGCCTGGGAGGAAGCGCGCGCCCGCATCGAGATCGAAGGGGTGCTGGCGGTCTATTCGATCCCGCGCCTCAGCCAGGTGCAGGTGATCTACCGGGCGCGGCTGCTGTCGGCGGATGTGTCGGCGGGTCCGGAGAGCGCCAAGGTCGGCCTGTTCCGCTGGGACGAGATCCCTTGGTCGGAGATCGCGTTTCCGTCGGTGCATTGGGCGCTGAATCACTACCGCGAGGCCGTGGATTCCGGCAGCTTTCATACCCGCGGCAATCCGCCCGGCGAGTTCGGCGATTACTGAGGCCCGGCGCATCGTCAGCCTGCGAGATGCAACATCGCGTTGCCGGCGGACACCAGCGCCGCCGCCGCGATGCGACGCGGGCCGAATTTCTCATGCAGCGCCAGCGTGCCGATGATGGCGGCGAGGATGACGCTGGTCTCGCGTAGCGCCGAGACATGGGCGAGCGGCGCGCTGGCCATGGCCCAAATGACGATGCCATAGCCGATGCCGGCGATGATGCCGCCGAACAGGCCACGGGAAAAATTCTCCTTGAGCGTTGCGGCGATCCGGCCGCGCCGTAGCCACAGGAACGCCAGCCCCACCGGGATCATCTCCAGCACGAGAAGCCAGCTGATGTAGCTCAGCCCGTTCGCGGTGGAACGCACGCCGAGCCCGTCCAGGATCGAGTAGCAGGCGATGCCGAGCGAGGTCGCCAGCGCAAACGGGATGGAGCGGATCTCGGCGGAGCGCTGCGCGGTGCCGACGCCGACCACATGGGGGACATGGGCAAGGCTGATCAGGCCGGCGCAGGCGATGATCAGGCCGAGCCACTCGCCGCCGCTGAGATATTCCCCGACCGCGGCCATGGAGAAGAGGGCGACCAGCAGAGGCGCCGAGCCGCGGGCGATCGGATAGGCCTGAGACAGCGAGCCATGGCGGTAGGCCTCGACCAGCGTGAAGTAGTAGATGGAATGGACGACGATGGAGCCGATCAGGTAAGGCCAGCATGCCGGGTCGGGCAGCGGCACGAACGGCAGGATGAGCAGGCCGGGAATGCCGCCGAGGAAGATCACCAGGCATTGCATTGCGGCTTTGTCGTTGCCGGCTTTGACGAACGCGTTCCAGGTCGCGTGCATCACGGCCGCGGACAGCACGAGCAGGGTGACGGTGAGGGTCACGGGAGCAGCGCAGGATCAGGGCGAAGAAGTGGGCGGCGGCGGGTCAGGCGGTATGGCCGGCGCCGTTGGTGCGGCCGGGAGCGGCCGGATGATCGGCAAGGCGCCGCAGCACGGTGTTGCGTTCCTTCCGGGCTATGGCCAGCAGCTTGCGCCGCCGCTGCCAGGGGATATCCGGATATTCGATGACGTTGCGGTCGGCGTCGTAGAAGGCGATCTCGTAGCCCAGCTCGTCGAGCCAGTCGATCAGCGCCGCCGGCGAACTGCCGAAATCCTTGAGGGCATCGTCCATCGCCAGCAGCATGACCGGCGGATGGCATTTGGCCAGATGCTCCCGGCCGCCCTGCAGCGCGGTCAATTCGCAGCCGGCGATATCCATGTGGATCATCGCATAGGGGCGCTTGGCCAGAAGCTGATCCAGCCGCACGCTCTCGATGCCGACCACCCGCATTGCCAGCTCGCCAGCCGCGGGCGAGCGGCGGCGGCCGGATTTCGTCGTGCCGTCGGCATAGCGGCCGAGGCCGTCCTTGTTGCCGACCATCACGGCATGGATGACGACGGTGGCTTTGACGCCGGCGGCGTTGACCGCCTCGGTCAGCCTGGCGCGCATGGTGGGGCTGGGCTCGATGGCGTCGACCCGGCCGGCAATGCCCACCACGTTGGCGGCGGCGATGGCGTAGGCGCCGGCATTGGCGCCGATATCCAGCACAGCGTCGCCGGTGTGCAGATAGCGTTCCATGAAAGCGAAGTTGTGC
>Ga0184626_10000532_pt1 | contig 12029 bp, 12 predicted proteins | sample PLM3_60_b1_FD_133142 | JGI IMG/M metagenome (GOLD analysis project Ga0184626, IMG submission 133142) | Groundwater sediment microbial communities from an aquifer in East River, Colorado, USA - PLM3_60_b1 | ecosystem: Environmental > Terrestrial > Soil > Riparian zone | place: USA: East River... | reverse complement strand
TCGGAAATATCGACTACCTGTTGAATGCGCGGAATGCTTGACGAAAAGGTCGAGACTAGAATCTTACCTCTGCTCTCCTGAAATATCTGTTCAAGATTCCTGCCTACTTCTCGTTCGGACGGGGTATAGCCGCTGCGCTCGATATTCGTAGAATCGGAAAGAAGCAGAAGCACCCCCTTTTCACCATAGGCGGCGAAGCGCTGAAAATCGAACATTTCGCCTTCCATTGGCGTATTATCGATCTTAAAGTCGCCCGTATGGATTACTGTTCCAATCGGTGTTTCAATCGCCAACGCCAGGCAATCCATCAAACTGTGGGTGACACGGATCCCTTCCACCTGAAACGGACCGATCTCCCACGGCCGGCCCGCAGTAATCTCGCGAAGGTCCGCGGTGTTGTCAAGGTCATGTTCCCGTAGCCTGTTGTTGATTAAACCCAGGGTGAGACGAGTCCCGAAGATCGGGACGGAAAAATGATTTAAAATGTAAGGCAGCGCGCCAACGTGATCTTCATGAGCATGGGTTAGTACGATGCCTTTGAGTCTATCCTTTTTTTCCAACAAATAGGCCACGTCGGGAATAACCAAATCGATGCCCAGTAAATCCGCGCCGGGGAACATGAGGCCGCAGTCGATGGCGATGGCCGCATCCCCGTACTCCAGGAGCATCATGTTGAGGCCAAACTCTCCTAAACCTCCCAAGGGTATGATTCTCAGCGGTTCCATTGTTACCTCAGACGGTTCGTTTCTCCATGGGCGGCCCGACTGCAGTTGCAGTTTGTTCCTCTTCCGGCTTGGGTGTCCTGAGTTGAGATGCGGTTTGGAGGTTATTTTCTATGAGCTCCTGCACGTGTACTGAAAGGACTCGCAGAGCTCCTGGATGATAATTTTCCACAGATACAGGCGCGCCGACGGTCACTTCGATTTGGCCGCCTCGAATGCGCCAATCGCCTTTCGGTAGAATCGCGCTACTGCCGCTAATTGTAACTGGGACAATCGGTGTTTGGGTCTTGACGGCGAGCAAAAGGCCGCCCCGTTTAAATGGTAGCAGATTGCCATCGCTGCTGCGGGTCCCTTCCGGGAAAATAACTAAAGAAATGCCGCCCTTCATTCTCTCCTTCGCTTTTTTTAAGCTGCCTAAGGCATCCATTCGATCTGAGCGATCCACAGTAATATGCTTTGCAGCCCACATCGCCCAACCGAAGAAGGGAACCCAAAGCAGCTCCCTTTTCGCTATCCAGCGCAGCTGAAAAGAAGGGAGGCTCTGAATTAGAACAGGGATATCGATGTGGCTCTGATGATTCACAATGAAAATATACTGCCGTTTTGGATCGAGGTGGCTCAGGCCATTGACCTTCACAGCCACGCCGCAAATCTTAAGAATCAGCCGGGTCCAGAGTCGGGTGATTCCATGCACATGCTTGCCGTAGGGGTCAAAAAGTCCAAATAGAATTATTAAAAGAGCCGCCGGCACGGTGACCACAGAGATCACAAGCAGCTTGAAACTGTAAAGCATGGAGATGTAGGCAGTGCTTTAATTAGAACAAATGATTGAAATAACTGAATAAACTTAATGCACAGCACGTCAAAAAGCAATGGATACTACTCTGTTTGTGAGCGAATCTTTGAATGAGTCTCAGAGGAAATTCCTATTATTCTACGACCGGTTCAATCCGTAAAGACCCAAGAGTGATCGCGATAAAATAAAACTTACCGTGTTGGCCGGTTCGTTTTTTGGCTCTTTTCTTTAGCTCTTAGATGAATATCGTCGATCGCTCCTATACGGGAACCCAAATCTCGGAACTGCAGAGAACTTCGTTATTGACTGACAATTATAACGGCGATAAGGTAATTTTGCTGCTTCCGTCGAGACTCGGTTCGTGACAGCCAGGAGGCTCTGATGTCGGTAAACAAAGCAATTTTGATCGGCAATTTGGGGAAAGATCCTGAGGTGCGTTTTACCTCCACCGGACGTGCCGTGGCGCGTTTTCCCATTGCGACATCCGAAGTGTGGACGGACGCGGAGGGCAATCGGCAGGAGAGAACCGAGTGGCATAATATCATTGTCTGGGGAAAGCAGGGTGAAACCTGCGGGCAGTACCTGGCCAAGGGCAGACAAGTTTTTGTCGAAGGCAGTATCAGAACCCGTAACTATGACGATAAGAGCGGCAACAAACGCTACGTCACCGAGATTGTCGCTCAACGGGTCAGGTTTTTGGGTGGTGGAGGTGGAACGCGGATCGCTCCCGAAACGGATTCCGGAGCATCCGACGAGATGGGCGCGGGTGGCCCGCCGCCGGCCGACGACGATATTCCATTTTAGAATGAACCGAACCGTTGGGCTTCTCGCTTCTCCGATTCTCTAGACGACAATATTTCTCGGCTTTCCCTCAAAAAAAGCACGAATATTGTCTGCGACTTCCCCAAGTAATCGTTCGCGTGTTTCTCGCGCGCTCCAGGCCGTGTGCGGGGTAACGAGCAGATTGTCGAGTTCCTTCGCCGCTTGAATGATCGGGTGATCCGCTGGCGGCGGCTCGCGGGAGATCACATCCAGGGCGGCGGCGGCTAAACGCTTTTCGTGCAAAACCTGAATCAACGCGGTCTCATCGATCAGAGCTCCCCGAGCTGTATTGACTAGTAGGGCGGTCGGCTTCATCAGGGACAGGGTTTCCGCGTTGATGAGACTTTTTGTCTGCGGCGTTAACGGGCAGTGCAAGGTGATCACATCGGCTTGCCGGAACAGTTCCTGCAGCGGAAGTCGGCCGGGAGGGATGGGCCCTGCAGACCCAGGGCGGGCAGCAATCAGTACTTCCAACCCGAATCCTCGTGCCATCTCCGCCACCGCCCGGCCAATGTTGCCATAACCAATGATGCCCAGTTTTTTTCCCTTGAGTTCGATGCTCGGAAAATCAAGCAACGTGAATATGGGGCTGTTCTGCCACGCATCGGAACGCACGGCCGCGCCGTAACGAGCGGCGCGGGTCGCCAGCTCCAGGATGAGCGCAAAAGTGAATTGAGCCACGGATTGGGTCGCATAAGCCGGAACATTGCAAACCCTGAGACCGAACTCTCTGGCAGCCTCGCGATCGATGATATCAGTCCCTGTGGCGGCGACGGCGATAAGTTTCAGTTCTTTGGCCGCAGCTGAACTGAAGACCGCTCGGTCGAGGACGACCTTGTTGGTCACTGCGACTGATTGCCCAATTAATCGTTGGCAGGTTTCTGACGGGCTCGTTACCTGGTAGATCGTACAGTCCCATTGCTTGATAAAACTCAGCAGTGAAATATCGCCATAGGTGGCAGCGTCAAGAAAAACGATTTTCTGCCGGTTCATATCTTGTTCTTTTCCTTCCGCTCGAGTTCTTTGGCTTCGTCCCATAAACGGTCCATGACTTCTAAAGACGCAGCCGAGGGACTCTTTCCTGCCTCGTGCAGTCGGGTCTCGACATAGCTGAAGCGTTTGATAAATCGCTTGGTCGCTTGTGCCAGCACATCTTCCGCTTGCAATCCGAGAAAGCGAGAGAGATTTACGAGGGATAAAAGCAGGTCGCCGAGCTCCTCGCCGATGCGCTGTTTGTCTCCGGATGAACAGGCTGTTTTGAGTTCTGCCAGCTCTTCCTCGACCTTGCCCCATACCGGAACTATATCCGGCCAATCGAAACCGACTTGAGAGGCCCGTTCAGTGATCGTCTGGGCGCGGGCAAGGGCGGGCATCGACTTGGGAAGATTTCCCAACGCGGACTTAGGCGTCTCGCCATCCTTCTCATTGGCCTTAATTTTCGCCCATTGCTTTAAGACGGTGTCAGAGTCCGGTAGTGCCTTGCCGGAAAAGACGTGCGGATGGCGTCGAACCATCTTGTCTTTTAGATCGCGGACCACATCTTCCGCGGTGAAAGCACCGCTTTCCGCGGCAATTTGGCAGTGAAAAACGATCTGGTGCAACAGATCGCCGAGTTCCTCGCGGATCTGTGCAGAGTCCCCCTTATCGAGCGCATCCAGGAGTTCGTGGCTCTCTTCCAAGAGAAACGTCCTTAGCGATGCGTGGCTCTGCTCTTTGTCCCATGGACATCCGTTATCGCCGCGGAGTTGGGCCATGACATCCAACAGCTTGGCAAATGTTTCCCCAGCCAGTTCATTTTTCACTACCCTACCCTCCGCAATGTGTTTGGGGTTCAAGCTTCCCTCTGAATCGGCAGCGTGCTAGATCTTACGTGTCGCTCCGGCTGATGTCCAGTAATCCTAATGCAGAACAACTGGAGTTGAGAATCGAAGGAAGGAGAGAAAACTATGCCAACCGCCGTTATTGACGGGCTTGAGGTTTATTATGAAACAAAAGGCTCGGGTTCGCCGCTGCTGATGTTTGCGCCGGGCGGCTTTGATGCCACGATTGACAAATGGATTGCAGCTAGCGCCTGGAAAGAGATTAACGCGCTCGATGCACTCGCGGCAGAGCATACGGTCGTCATCTACGATCGGCGCGAGGCGGGCAGATCGGGTGGACGGGTGGAGCGCTTGGGGTGGGGCAGGTACACGAGGCAGGCAAAGGCTCTGTTGGATCATTTGCGAATCGATTCCGCCTATGTGATGGGCGGCTGCATGGGGTGTTCGGTAGCGCTGGCATTTGGCGTTCACTACCCGGAAACAACTCGCGCTCTCTTGATCCATTGGCCCGTTGGAGGATATCGCTGGAAGGTGAACGGCTTGGACCGGTTCCGGCGTCACTACGATTTCACCAAGGCAAACGGACTTAAAGCGGTTATTGAGCGCGCACAGACTGGAAAGAGTTTCTGGTCCGATCCCGAGTCAGGTCCCTGGGCATCAGTGCTTGCAGGCGATCGCCAATTCGCTGAGAATTTTGCCGCCCAGGATTTGGAGCGCTATCTCGGACTGGTATTAACGAGTGGACGCGGCTTCTTCGATCGGGACACCGCCACCGGAGCCGAGCCCGAAGAACTGATGGGCATAAAAGCACCGGCGTTAATCATACCCGGTGACGATCCGTCCCACGCTACCTCTGGAGCCCATTATCTGCGGGAGTGTCTGCCGAAAAACGAGTTTTGGAATATGATGCCGCCAGAACAAACGACGCGCCAGGTCTGTGATCGAATACTGGAGTTTTGCCGCGTTCATAGCTGATTATTCATGCGTGGGCTTCACAACGGTGGACCGGCAAAAAAAAATCTGATAGGTAAAAACTTCCTAGCCCAAGAAATTTTCAAGGAGGGTGTTTAATGGACGTCACGGGTTCCATTCTGCAGCTCAATACTCCGGACGGAAAGATGGAAGCCTACGAGGCGCGTCCGAAGGACAGCGAGTCTTACCCTGGCATTGTGGTGTTAATGGAAGCCTTTGGCCTCAACGAACCATATCAAAAAAGTGACTGAACGCATTGCACAGGAAGGCTACGTCGCATCGTCCCCCACCTTGGGATCCTGCAGGCGGCTCATAATGCCAATAGCCTTCTGTAAATCGCTATACGGAACGGATGAAAAGAAGAACTTCACGATGGAAGTCTATCCCGAAGCGACCCACGGATTTTTCTGTGACGAGCGACCAAACTATGATGAAGCATCGGCGAAAGACGCCTGGAAAAGACCAAAGCATTTTTCGCCCAACATTTGAAGTAAGTGATCATGCAATTCTTTCGGGAGAGAAGGGTCAAAACACCTTTCCTCTCTTTTTTTGCGCGCCGGTAGGCCTAATACGATTGGGAAAGTTGCGATGGTGGCAAGAACTCGGAATCGAGAGTTAGTGACTCTGGGTCTCATTCAAATGAGCACCAGTGAAAGCCCAGACGCAAACTTGGCAACGGCGCTGCTAAGAATCGGCGCTGCCGCCAAGAAGGGTGCTCAGATTGTCTGCCTCCAGGAATTGTTCCGTTCACGGTACTTTTGCCAGAACGAAGATCACCGGAACTTTAGACTTGCCGAAACCATTCCCGGCCCGAGTACAGAGGCTCTGGGAAAGCTCGCCAGGGACAACAAAATCGTCATTGTGGCGCCCCTCTTTGAAAAAAGATCCGCTGGGATCTATCACAATACAGCCGTAATCATCGACGCCGACGGAACCATCGCAGGCAAGTATCGCAAAATGCATGTCCCGGATGACCCGCTTTACTACGAAAAGTTCTATTTTACTCCAGGCGATCTGGGTTTCCCGAGTTTTCAAACACGATACGCCAAGATTGGTGTGCTGGTCTGCTGGGACCAATGGTTTCCCGAGGCGGCTCGGCTTACTTCACTCGGCGGGGCGCAAATTCTTTTCTATCCGACAGCCATTGGCTGGATTCCCAAGGAGCCCCGCGCTGTTGCACAGCGCCAGCGCAATGCCTGGGAAATTATCCAGCGTTCCCATGCGGTGGCCAACGGGGTCTATGTCGCCGCGGTAAATCGAGTGGGCCGGGAGGGAAAACTCAGGTTCTGGGGTCATTCCTTTGTTGCCGGTCCCTTCGGAGAAATCCTTGCCCGTGCGAGCGGTGAACGGGACGAGATTGTCATTGTGAAGTGCGATCTGAGTAAGATTGAAGAGACACGTCAGAGTTGGCCATTTCTCCGCGATCGGCGCATCGATGCTTATGGCCATTTGCGATCACGCTTCATTGAATCATTCGACAAGCACTAATTACGGTTCATCCTCTGCGGTCCTTGCGTCATGACGAAGACAAACTTGAGCCAAGCTACCCCGCGATCGCTCGGCTACTCTATGCCCGCGGAGTCGATGCCCCACCGAGCGACCTGGCTTGCCTGGCCGCACAATCGCGAAACCTGGCCAACTCAGTTGGAAACCGTGCGGGAAGTTTGGGTCCGGATGATGCGGGCGTTGGCAGAGGGAGAGCAGGTTGTTCTTTTGGTCAATGACGAACAAACCCGAGGGGAGGTGATAGTGCGACTGAAGGAGGTGGGCGCGGCGATGGACAATATATCGATCCTCAAGATTGCTACCGTGGACGTCTGGATGAGGGACTACGGTCCGACATTTCTCACCCGAAGGGATAGCGAAAATCCGCTGGCGTTTAATGATTGGATCTTCAATGGCTGGGGGAGAAAATACAGGGCCTACGAGGATGACGATCGGGTCGCTAGAGACATGGCGACCTTGCTGCAGGTTCCAGTGTTCAATCATTCGGTCGTGCTCGAAGGGGGCTCCATCGAGGTTAACGGCGCTGGGACCTGCCTCACGACGGAGCAGTGCTTGTTGAACAGGAATCGCAATCCTGACATGAGCCGCGGGGAAATTGAGCAGTTCCTCAAAGATGCGCTGGGAGTGAGTCACCTCATCTGGTTAGGGGAGGGTATCATTGGGGACGACACCGATGGACATATCGACGATATCGCCCGCTTCGTCAATCCGATGACCGTGGTTTGTGTCCTGGAAACAAATTCTAACGACGAGAACTACGCACCACTCCGAGAAAACTACGAGCGGCTTCAAGGGGCGCGCGATCAAAATGGCCATAGACTCTCCGTCGTGACTCTCCCTTGCCCTGCCCCTGTTGATTATGAGGGGTCGCGTTTGCCGGCGAGCTACGCCAACTTTTACATCGCCAATGAAGGGGTCTTGGCTCCCGTATTCGATGATCCGAATGACTACAAGGCTCTGGGCATCCTGCAAGAGCTTTTTCCCGGACGTCGAGTGGTGGGCTTGCCTTGCAAGGCTGTAGTTGCCGGCTTAGGCGCAATTCACTGTGTGACCCAGCAAGAGCCGAGTATTTTGGCTTGCAGGCCTTGACAATTCATCGCGCTCGTTCTTATCCTACGGTATTCGCATGGGTCAGATCATTCAGCTTGAGGCGATCCATCAAGCGCGCCGCCGCCGCTCCGAGAAGGTCAGCATGGAGCAATGCGTCCAGTTACTTGAATGGAACCTGAAGAAAAGCCTCGACGACTACTTCTCCTCGCCTCGCGAAGAGCGATCCATGCGCGCGACTCAGATCCGCAAGCTCAGCGAAATACTCGAGTACGCACTGAGACTTCTGTAACCCCAACCCGATAAGTCGTGGAATTTCTAAGTCCGATTGCACTTATTTTGCTTTTTTCTCTTGCCCTTCTGCTTGTGGGTTGGTTTTTCCTCAGTCGTTTTGAAGCCCTTTTGCGAGACAAGAAAGAAGACCAGTCCTTACTTCTCATGCAGCAACAAATTGACCAGCTTCGTGTCCAATTGAGTCAAGCTTTGAACAACAATGCGCAGCTCGTCCAGCAGCAGTTGGGACAAGTGCTCGGTAACGTAAACGAGCGCCTCAAGGAAAATGGCGAGATTTTAGAGAGGACGCAGCAGAATCTTGGCGAACGGCTCGACAACGCTGCCAGGGTTGTGGGTAGTATTCAGAAAAGCCTGGGCGGGCTCGAGGAGGCGAATCGCAAGATCTACGAGGTGGGGAAGGATATTGCATCCCTGCAGGAGATCCTTCGCGCCCCCAAACTGAGGGGCGGACTGGGTGAGTTTTTCTTGGAGGACTTATTGGCTCAAATCCTGCCACACCACCATTTCGTAACCCAGCACGCTTTTAAAAGCGGCGAGAGAGTCGACGCGGTGATCAAGCTCGGGAGCTCATTGGTTCCCGTGGATTCCAAGTTCCCGCTGGAAAACTTCAAACGAATGCTCGAAGCCGGCAGTGATGATGAGAGGAGTCGAACTAAGAAACAGTTTGTTAGTGATGTCAAAAGACATGTGGACGCGATTGCGGGTAAGTATATCCTGCCCGATGAGGGGACTTATGACTTCGCCCTGATGTATATTCCGGCAGAAAATGTCTACTACGAGACAATTATCAAGGATGACTCCGAGGGAGAAAGAAATCTTAGTCAGTACGCCTTGAGCAAACGGGTCATTCCAGTTTCGCCCAATAGCTTTTACGCGTATCTCCAGGCCATCGTTCTTGGCTTGAAGGGCATGAAGGTTGAAGAGCGCGCTAAAGAAATCATCCAATATCTGAGCCGCCTACGGGGCGACTTCGGGAAATTTCAGGACGATTTTGGCTTGCTGGGCAAGCATTTGGGTCATGCTCAAACCAGTTATCAAAGTACCGAGAAACGTTTGGAGCAGTTCGGCCAGAGACTTCTTTCTGCCGACGCGAACCAGGAGTTTGTCGAATTTCGTTCCAACGATTGCAAGATGGGATAGCCAGTTAATCAGGAACAGCAAGAATATCCGCCTATGCGGTTAAGTCTTTTCACTCGATTGATTCTTGGCTATCTCGCTGTTTTCGCGCTGGTCATCGCGGTGAGCCTTTATGCCCTGCAGGAACTTCAGCGCTTCGACGATATCACCCAGTCGATTCTCGATCGAGACAATCGCATTCTTGATTACGAAAAAAAACTCGCCGACAGCTTTCTGTCACAAGTCCGCTACGAGCGGAAGTTTGTCATCGTGAAAGACCAGGCACTCTATCGAGAGTTTCTTAAGTTTAAGGGTGACTTTGAGCGTTATCTGAACGAGGCTTCAGGGATTGCCGACCCAAAGCTAGCGGCGTTATTGAACCAGGTTAAGCAAGATTACGATCGCTATCATGAGTTGTTTGACAAAGAAACAGTTCAAATCAAGGCACATCGGGAATACCCTCAAGGCTGGTACAACCGCGAAAAAAACCAGATCACGGACACGATCCTGGGGCTGTTAGAGCAACTACAAGCGGAAAGGCAGCAGGGTACGTATAGGAAAGTCAGGGAGCTGGCCGACGCCGGGGCCCGCGCCCGGGACGCGGCACTAACGATTACGATTGCCTCGCTGCTTTTTATTTTGGTACTGTCGCTGCTTATTGCGCGGAGTATTACCAGACCGATCTCGATTCTGAAAAACAAGACCCGGGAAATCGCCAGTGGACGATTTGAGGGTGACCTGCGTCTCTCGTCTCCACCGGAAATAGGCGAGCTCGCCGCTTCATTCAACCTTATGTGTCGTAAGTTGAGTGAAATCGACAAGATGAAAAGCGATTTTTTTGCTTCCATGTCCCATGAGTTGCGCACGCCTCTAACCTCGATTAAAGAGGGGACGGGACTGTTGCTGGAAGGCGTGGGAGGGGCAACGACAGAGAAACAGAGAAAACTGCTGACGATCCTTGCCGAAGAGAGCAATCGGCTCATTGGTCTCGTTAATTCTCTGTTGGATCTGTCGAAAATGGAGGCCGGGATGATGAATTACAGCTTTGAAAAAGCCAGCCTGGCCCCATTGATCAAAAAGGCTGTAGGTGAGATAACACCTCTAGTAGAGGCGAAAGGCATACAGTTGGAAACCGAAGTCCCTTCGGGGCTTCCAACGGTGAAAGTAGATCGCGAGAGAATGCTACAGGCGTTGCGCAATCTGATCGGCAACGCAGTCAAATTTACACCCAAGGCTGGACGCGTCAAAGTTGCCGCGAGATCCGTTACGGGCAAAGTTGAAGTTTCGGTTCGAGATACAGGTCCTGGAATCGCGGCTGAAAATTTGAAAACCATATTTAACAAATTTCACCAAGAAAATTCGGGAGGAGCATTTTCGGCTAACGGTAGCGGACTGGGTTTGGCGATTGCCAAACATATCATTGTATCTCATGGCGGAGAGATATGGGCGGAAAATCATCCGGATCAAGGCAGCACCTTTATATTCGTTTTACCCTGTTGATTCTTTTATGCGGGGGCTGTGCCTTATCCAAAAAAGAGGTGCCGAAGGCAAGTGTTCCGATGCCGGAGGTGGTTCTGGAGCCCCAGGTGCTCCCGGAGCCACCTCCGGTTATTGAAGAGCCCATAGAAGCTCTGGAACGTCGAGAAGCAAATGAATATTTGATATTGGCACAGAATCTTCTGGCCAAAGGGGATTACGAGGGTTCCTTGCGGGAAAGTCAAAGAGTGTTAGGTTTGTTGAAGGATCAACCACCAGCTGATACAGCTATCTTCAATATGGGTCTCGTTTATGCCCACCCGAAAAATCCCAAAAAGGACAACAAACGGGCCATCTATTTTTTCAGCCAGGTGATTAAGGGTTACCCGGACGGCCCTTGGGCCGAGCAGGCGAAAATCTGGATGGGCGTGTTAGACGGTGTGGAAAAACTCAAGCAAGTAGACCTTGAAATTGAGGAAAGGAAACGTGATCGATTGCGTTAGGGGAGCTAATGGCGTCAGGAAAGATTCTTGTAGTGGACGATGATGCAAACCTGCTCGAGCTTGTGAAAATGAGACTCGAGTCGGCGGGCTATGACGTCGCGGCAATGCTCGAGGGGGGGGATGCGATGGCCGCGGTTAAAACGCAGTCTTTTGACCTCTGTTTGCTTGACCTTATGCTGTCGGACCGGGACGGTATCGCTCTTATGGAAGAGGTCCATGGGATCAATCCTGATTTGCCTGCCATTATTCTCACCGCCCACGGAACAATTGAAAGTGCTGTGGAGGCCATGCGCAAAGGAGCTTACAGCTATCTTACTAAACCCTTTGAGCCCCAGGATCTGCTTCTCCAGATCGAAAGAGCGCTCGACCACAGAAGGCTCAATTCCGAGATCAAGCGGCTGAAAGGGCTGTTGGAAGAAACGAATAATTTTGGCAATATCATCGCCCGCAGCTCAAGGATGCGATCTGTTTTGGATGTTGTCACCCGGATCGCCAAGCTCGATTCGACGGTTTACATCCACGGCGAGAGTGGCACCGGCAAGGAACTCATTGCGAAAGCGATTCATCTGGCGAGCGCAAGAAGCGAGGAGGCGTTTGTCCCCCTCAACTGTGCGGCCCTGCCCGAAACACTCCTCGAGAGCGAGCTCTTCGGTCACGAGAAAGGTGCGTTTACCGGTGCGGTGAAAAGCACCAAGGGACTATTCACTCAAGCGCACGGGGGTACTCTCTTCCTGGACGAGATCGGGGACATGCCGCTTTCGACACAGTCCAAGCTGCTGCGTGTGTTGCAGGAGCGACAGTTCTATCCGGTGGGAAGTGAATCGCCCATCGAAGTTGATGTGCGCGTGATCGTTGCGACAAATAAGGATTTGGAGGACCAAGTAAGGAAGGGACTGTTTCGCGATGATCTGTTCTATAGAATCCATGTCATTCCGATCTATCTGCCTGCCTTGAG